>Ga0315909_10008707_pt1 | contig 11076 bp, 5 predicted proteins | sample LakEriMetagenome_11_FD_203527 | JGI IMG/M metagenome (GOLD analysis project Ga0315909, IMG submission 203527) | Freshwater fungal communities from buoy surface, Lake Erie, Ohio, United States - Buoy 2 MA125 | ecosystem: Environmental > Aquatic > Freshwater > Lake | place: USA: Lake Erie, Ohio...
TGGGGCGGCGGCCGCCGGCGGCCACTCGTCGGCCTCGTGCCAGGCGTTGTCGCCCATCGAGAAGTATTTGACGGCGGGGAACGGCCGGGCGACGGCGGCGGGATCCTGCTTGAGGTACCGGTCGAACCAGTCGATGTTCGCGGCCAGCGGGTCGAGGACCGCCGCGGGGCCGAAGTCGACCTCGCCGACCTGCGAGCCGCCGATCGTGCCGTGGTCCCAGGGCCCGAGGATCAACTGCTGCCGCGCGCGGACGGCCGGGTCGCGGGCCCGCGTCCGCATGATGCGGAAGTTGTCGACCGACTCCCGCGCGAAGAAGTCGTAGGAGCCCACGAGGTGCTGGATCGGCAGGTCGAGGTCCACGATCCGCCCGGTGAGGTTGAGCCGGTTCCAGAAGCCGCTCGGCTCGGGGTGCGTGAGGAACGACTCGAGCCAGGGGATCGGCCAGCCGATCTCGTCGTCGACCGCCGCCAGCGGCAGCGTGTCGAGCACGTCGTCCCAGTCGCCGGGCGGCTGCACGCCGTCGGGACGCTTCGAGTTGCCGGCCGCCCACTTGGCGATCAGGGAGAGCCGCACCGCGCCCCCCAGGTAGAGATTGCGATGGAAGGCCGTCCAGGTGGCCCGCGGCGTGATCGTCACCAGGCCCGGCGGATGCTCGACGGCGGCCTGCCACTGCGTGGCGCCGGTGTAGGAACTGCCCCACATGCCGATGCGGCCGTTGCACCAGGGCTGCTTCGAGAGCCACTCCAGGCAGTCGTAGCCGTCGGGCCCCTCGGCGTCGTAGGGGATGAGCACGCCCTCCGAGGCGAACGCGCCCCGGCAGTCCTGCACCACGGCCGCGTAGCCCGCCTTCACGAGCTGTTCCGCCGTCCCCTTCTGCTTGCTCTTGTCGTAGGGGGTGCGCAGGAGCGCGACCGGCGCCCGCTCGACGCCGGGCACGCGGTAGACGTCGGTCGCCAGCCGCACGCCGTCGCGCATCGGCACCATCACGGTCTCGACGCCGCCGCCGTCCGCCCCGCCCACCGCCTGCCTCGCCAGCGCGTCGATCTCGGCGATCGTGAACCGCACGCTCACGATCGAGCAGCCGACGTCGTCCTTGCCGTAGTGGGTATAGGTGGTGGCCACGATCGTGCCGTCGGGCAGCTGGTGGATGCCCGGATAGAAGCCGTCCTTGAACGTCTTGAGCAGGCTTACGCGATACTGCCCCGGCCTGCCCTGTCGGATGTCGTCGTAGGTGCCGACCCACGCGACGAAGCCCCCCTTGTCCTGCGGCACGTCCTTGTCGGGCCGCGGCGCGGCATTGCGAAACACGATCACCATCCGGCCGTCGGGCAGGCGGATGCCGTGGTGCCGGTCGCCGGTGAGCCCCCACGGGGTGTCGACGGCCCTGCTCCAGGTCTTCCCCTCGTCGCGGCTGAACATCACGAGGCTCGTGCCACTGCGGCGGTTCTCCCGCATGAGGCAGCAGAGCTCCTCACCGTCGGGCGACCGGAAGACATGGGGCTCGCAGGGGTCCTTGCCTTCGAGTTGCGTGCCGTCGCACGCCATCACCGGCTCCGACCACGTGACGCCGCCGTCGCGCGTGATCGACTGCAGCACCTGCAGCGTGCCCTCCTCGCCGATGCCGCCCCCGCGGTGGAACATCCCGAGGTGCGAGCCGTCCTTCAGCTGCACGATGCTCGAGAACGTCATGATGCAGCGGAACGGATCCTCTTTGGCGATCGGCCCGCCGATGGGAGGCAGCTCCCGCCAGGTGCGGCCGTCGTCCTCGCTGACGATCCGCGGCATGAAGCCCTGGTGACGGCCGGCGACGGGTCTGGGGTCCTCCTTGTCGGTCAACGTGCGTGCGGCGAAGACCCACAGACGCTCCCTGCCCTGCGGGTCGGTGATCCGGTAGATGCTCGGGCAGTTCTTGAAGTTGACGAAGTTCGGCGGCAGCGTGTCGTCGAGCCGCTGCCACGTGAGGCCGCCGTCGTCGCTTTTCGCCATCGGGCCGGCATGGCCACCGTGACCGATGTTCCAGACGCAGTAGATCGTCCTGCCGTCGGCGAGCAGCGCCGTCGTGGGATGCGCGTGATACTCCTCCGGTCCGGGACCGCCGCGGGCCACGAAGACCTGCCGCCGCGTGTCGTCACTGAGATCGACGCGGGCGAGCGCCTGCTGATGCCGCCGCCAGAGATCGCGTTTCTCCGTGGGGGCATCCTCCCAGGGCCGACGCTTGGCGGGGGCCGCCGGCCCCGGCTGTCCGTGGACGAATGCGGGCAGCGCGAGCGCGAGCGTCGCGAGGAGCGCGGTCAGGCGTTTCATGAAACGTCACCCTTCAGGGAAAAAAGAGGGGCACCGCCCATTTTCCGACGAGGAAGGTTTCGCCGACCACGCATCGCTTCTGAAACAGAGTGCAGTAGTTGGCCGCCGAACCCGGATCGAACAGGGGGACTTCGGGCAGCGACACCTTCTCGAAACCCTGGTCGAGAAGCGGCTGCGCCGCCGAGTCCTTGTTGCGGTCCAGGACGGGCGTCAGGAAGTAGACCATGCCGTCCCGGTCGCAGATGATCGTCTTCGTGCCGTCCATGGCGATCGGCAGGAATCTCGCGCCGGCGAGCGCCGGCGGCATCCTGGCGGCCGCGTACCCGCGGTCGGAGAAGAGCGGCGTACCCACCACCAACGGCTGCGCGGCGACGGCGCCGCTCGCGAGCCTTCCGGCCGGCTCCTTCGCGAGTGGCTTGCCGTCGGCGTTGGCGTGGACGGGGGCGGCGGTCTGCTGCGGCATCGCCTGACCGCCGGATCCCTTGCTCACGACCTGCCTCAGACGGACTGTGCCGGTCACATCCTTGGCGGCGGCCGCATCCTCCTCGTGAAACGTCGCCATGAGGATCTCGCGCTCATTCACGCGGCTCCAGTCGTAGATGATCCGGATGGTGCCGTCGCCCGTCTGCTGGCCGTCGGGATAGGAGACGCCCGCGCGTTCGTCGAGCAGGAGCCCACCGGTCCAGGTGGCGCCGTCGTCGGTGGAGATGAAGGCCGTCAGGTCCGACCGACCGGTCCGCGTGTCGAGCGGCCCGTGTTTGACGAGCAGCAGGCTGCCCGAAGCCAGCAGGCGCACGAAGAACCGCGACGGCGTGTGCAGGATTGCGGACGGCTTCAGGTCGGGCCAGGTCGCGCCGCGATCGGTGGAGACGCTTTCGCCGATGCCGTAGGTGGTGCGGACGAGCATCCAGAGCGAGCCGTCCTTCCGCTCGACGATCATGTGCTCGTCGTACTGCCGGTCGTCCTTGGGCACGTTGCAGCCGCCACGCACGCGCCAGGTCTTGCCCTTGTCGGTCGACACGACGACCTGGGCGCTCTTGTCGTGCTCCCGCCAGAGCGAGATCGGCAGCGCCCACTCGCCCGTGGAGAGCGCAAGCGGCTTGCACATCATCACGCCGTCGCCGATGCGACGCGGGGCGGACCACTGCGGCTGCGGCTGATCCGGCGTGGCGGTCTCGACGTACCACACGCCGAGCTGCGGATCACGGCGTTTCCTGTCCATCTGCGCCCAAAAGAGGAAAAGCCGGCCGTCGGGCGACATCCAGAGCTCCGGATCGAACGCCCGCACCGGCCCCTCGCCGTCGGGATCGACCGTGAGCACCTCCTGCCAGGGAGCCCCGTCGGCGGCGGCCGTGGAGAGCACGACGTAGTTGTTGTGATCCTCGCCCGGCGTGACGCCGGCATACCAGGTCGCCCAGAGCCGGCCTTGCGGCGCGACCGCCATGCTCGGGATGCCGGTGAAGGCCCGGTTGGTCGCGGCCTGCTCGGGCCGCGGCGGGCCGAGGTGCTGCGGCGGCTGCAGGGACGCGACCTCGGCGGCGACCGCCGCGGAACACGACACGAGCAGGAAACCGCCGACGATGCCGAGGAGCTGTTGCATCATCCACCACCTTGCATCGCAGACAGACTCATTGGCAGCGTCACGCCTCCGCCGCCGGGCGGCGGCACGTCGTCGATCCTGTGCGACGTCAGGCCCGCGTCGTCGCTTCGTGCGATCGGCCGCGCATGTCCGCCGTGGCCGATGTTCCAGACGCAAGAGATCGTCTTGCCGTCGGCGAGCATCGCCACGAGCAGCGGAAGTGACGATGTCATCTCGCTTGCCCCGTTTTCGTGGAGGATTTCGGGGCGTGCTTTTCGCCGGCGCCGTAGCCTGCCGCCTTGCGGGCCTGGGCGTACGTCGTGGTCTCGGTGAAGAGCGACCTGTCGCCGGTGATCCGCGGGTCGCGGGTCTCACGCTGATAGGCCTCCAGGCGGTCGCGGAGCTTCGCCTTGACCGCGGTGCACTCGGGCCTGTCGGCGAGATTCACGAGCTGATCTGGATCGGCGACGCAGTCGTAGAGCTCCTCGCGGGGCCGCGGCGCGAGGATGAGTTCGAAGAAGGGCAGGATCTCCGGCCGGTCCTGGTGTGCGCGGACCAGGGGCAGCGCGTCGAGCCTCCGGGAGTCGGCGACGTAGGACTCCGCGGGCCGTCGCACGTCGTGTGTCATGTCGCCGCGTGCGGTCGCACTGTAGTTGACGATGTACTGGAAGCGGTCGTCGCGGATCATGCGGGCGGCGATGTCGATCGGCGGCATGTTGCCATGCCACTCGACGCCGTTGATGGTGCAGTCCCGCCGTGGATCCACCCGGCCTGAGGACGTGGAAAGCAGCGTCTCCAGCAGGCTCTTGCCGGTCATCTCCGGCGGCACCGGCAGCCCCGCGGCCGCGAGGATGGTGGGGGCGATGTCCGGGAAGCCCACGAAGTCGCTCACCGTGCGGCCGGCGGGCGCCCGCGCGGGCCACATCATCGCCAGCGGCACGCGCACACCCCAGTCGTACACGTTCGCCTTCGCCCGCGGCAGCGACGTGCCGTTGTCGGCGGTGACGATGACCAGCGTGTTGGCGAGCTCGCCGCGCTCCTCGAGCACCGCGAGCAGCGCGCCGAGCGTGCGGTCGGCGTGCTGCACCTCGTAGAGGTAGTTTGCCCGGTTGCGACGGACGCCGGGAGTGTCGGGGACGAAGCCGGGCAGCTTGATGGCGTCGAGGTCCACGCCGAGTTTCTCATGGTTCTCCGGCCCCCACGGCCCATGGGGCTCGAGGATGCCCGCCCAGAAGGAGAAGGGTGTTCCTGCCGGCTTGGCGTCGAGGAACCGCCGGAAATTCGTCTCGTAGTCGATGTTGGAGAGCCCCCTTTCCGGCTTTGCGACGAGGGCATCGTTCCAGGCCGTGCCCGCCGGATCGGCGCGTGTGCCCGTGGGCTCCTTGACGCCTGGCCCCCATCCCTTGCCGGTGTAGCCCGCGTGGTATCCCGCCCCGCCCAGGATCTCCGGCAGCGTGGCGAACTTCGCCGGCAGCCAGGCCTGGATGATCGCCCCCTGCTCCAGCTCCCAGAAGTTTCGGCCCGTCAGCAGCGCCGCCCGCGCCGGCGCGCACGACGGCGCCGAACAATAGCCGTGGGTGAACAGCACCCCCTCCTTCGCCACCCGGTCGAAGGCGGGCGTCTGCACGGAACTGTTTCCATAGGCGCTGCACTCGAGCCAGCTCTGGTCGTCGTTGATGACGACGAGGATGTTGGGACGCGTGGCGTCGGCAGCCGGCGAGACCGCCGGCAGAACGAGCAGCAGGGCCGTGAGACACGTGGCGATTCCGTTCATGGTGGTGAAGCCCAAGGGCGGCGACTCAGCGGCGTCGCTCAGCGAGACGCGCCCGGCGCGGCCGGCGGCTGCTTCAGCCAGGCGAGGTTGAAAGTGTAGTGGTCCTTGCTCGTGATGAGCTGGACGCGGCCGTCATGCGTCTGGGCCAGGGCGAGGTAGCCGTTGATGTCGGCGGTCGTCTTGCCCTCCGCCGCGACGAGACGGCGGTCGGGCCAGGTTCTGCCCTCGTCGTAGCTCACCGCCGCATAGAGACCCACGCCCGTGTAGTCGCCGCCGGCGGACTTGAAGGAGAGCCCCTGCCGCTCCTTGAACGGCGTGCGGGCCTGGTCGGTGAACGAGCAGAGCAGGATCGGGCCCTCCGCGAGCCGCAGCATCGCGGGCCGCTGGGTGCTGCTCACGACCGGAAACTCGCTGGCCTGCCACTGCCAGGTCGCCCCGAGATCGCTCGAGGTGCTCATGGGCATCTTCAGCTCGAAAAGCTTCTGCGCGGGCTCCTCGGGTGAGAGCCGGCCGAAGGCCAGGAGCCGGCCGTCGGCCAGTTCCACGATCGGTGCGTGGATGCCCGCGATGAAGGGACCGGTGCCGCCGGGTCGCACGTCGTCGGCGCCGCGGCGGTCGCGACCGGTGTCGCTCCAGGTCGCGCCGTCGTCGCGACTGATGGCGAGCCCCGAGAAGTCGAAGGGGATCGCGATCACGCCGGACTTCGTGCGGATCGGATTCCCCGACGACTCACCGTGCGACCGCATCACCGCCGCCTTCGACCATGTCGCGCCGTTGTCGGTGGACCGGCGGATGATGACGTCGCCGTGCTGCCGGGCCTCGACGACGTGGTAGATCGTCTTGTCGCCGTCCCACCAGATCTTCGGCGCGTGATCGTTGACGTCCTGCGCGTCCCAGAAGGGGGACGCCGGCTCCCACGCCTGCGCCCCGGCCCGCAGCCGTGAGGCGGCGTTCGCCGTCGTGAGATCGGTCTCGCCGATCGTCGAAAACCAGACTGCGAGCAGATCGCCGTTGGGACACTCGGTGATGGCCGGGCTGTGGTTCTGGCTCACGAAGACGGGGCCGACCGAGCCGTCGGGAATCCGCACGAACGGTCTTGGGCCGGAGAAGAAGGGCACGGTGGGATCCGCCGGTTGGAACTTCGGCACGTCCTGGCTCACATCCGCCGCGTTCAGCGGCGGCGCAGCGACGGGCAGGGGCGTGCCTTTGGGCACCTCCGCCTGCACGACCCGAAAGCCGATCCGTCGGCTCGGCGAGGTCGCCACCCACGATCCCCGATTCGCCGACCGCAGGAAGCGGATCATCGAGGAATGGAAGCCGCCGCGAAACACGCGGCAGTCGCCGTCGGTGCGGCCGAGCGGATCGGTCTGCGGACCGGCCTCGTACGGCCCGTACCAGTCGCTGCACCACTCGGCCACGTTGCCGTGCATGTCGTGGAGCCCCCAGGCGTTCGGCGTCTTCTGCGCGACGCGGAGCGATCCAGCGCCGCCGGGCCGCGACTCCTCGGCGGGATGGTCGAGGCCGAGGATGTTTCCCTGCTCGAGCGGCGCGCTCGAACCCTTGCCGGCGTTCCGCCAGTCGTACTCCCGCGGCATCGGTCCCGGAGGAAAATAGACGCCGCGATAGCTGTCGTCGCCGAACCATTTCTGGTGGCCATCCGGCAGGTCGTCGCCCGTGTGAAAGAGCGTGGTCGTGCCGGCGCGGCAGGCATACTCCCACTCGGCCTCCGTCGGCAGGCGGTAGGGCCTGCCCTCTTTTTTCGAGAGCCAGTCGCAGAAGGCCGCCGCCCGCTCCCACGTCACGTCCGTCGCCGCATCATCGTCCGCGGGCTTCGCCTTCGGGTCGCCCTTCTTGAAGCCGGGATCGAACCGCCGATACTGCCCCACCGTCACCTCCGTGACGCCCAGCAGGAACGGCCGCGAGATCGTGACCTGGTGGGCGGGCTTCTCGTCGAAGTCGATCTGATTCGTCGCCTTGTAGATCTCGCCGAACCGCTTCTGCCGCAGATAGTCCTCCAGCGGCGGCCCGTCCTGCCCCATGTTGAACGTGCCCGGTCCGATCGGCACGAGCCTCATGCCGATGGAGTTGGTGACCGGCTCGGCGGCTCGGCCGACCGTAACGCAGCACAGCAGAAGCGACAGCAGCAGCCCGCTACGAATCACGACGCACTTCTCTCGAACAGCCGCGAACGCGGACCCGCGTCACGCCAGGATCTCCCCGACCACCCTGCCGTAGACGTCGGTGAGCCGGTAGTCGCGGCCCGCGTGCCGCCAGGTGAGCTTCGTGTGGTCGACGCCGAGCAGGTGCAGGATCGTGGCGTGCAGGTCGTGCAGGTGCACGCGGCCCGCCACGCCCTGATACCCGAAGTCGTCGGTCTCCCCGTGCGTGAGCCCCGCGCGGACGCCGCCGCCCGCCATCCAGCTGCAGAAGCTCTCCGGCTGGTGCTCGCGGCCGTGCTTGTCGATCGGCGCCGTGCCCGACAGGTCCTGGCTCCAGGGCGTGCGGCCGAACTCGCCCGACCAGACCACGAGCGTGTCGTCGAGCAGGCCGCGGGCCTTGAGGTCCTTGACCAGCGCCGCCACCGGCTGGTCGGTCTCGCGGCAGCTCTTGGGCAGGGCCTCGCGGATGTTGCCGTGGTGGTCCCAGCCGCCCATCGACACCTGCACGAACCGCACGCCCGCCTCCGAGAGCCGGCGGGCGAGAAGGCAGGCGCGGGCGTTCCTGTCGGCGTCCTTGTCGCCCACGCCGTAGAGGTCGAGCGTGGCCTGCGTCTCACGAGAGAGGTCGACGAACTCGGGCGCCTGCGACTGCATCCGAAACGCCAGCTCCATCGACTCGATCATCCCCTGCATGGTGGCGTCGGCCTGCTGCTGCTCGAGCAACCGCCGATTCATCCGCTGCACGAAGTCGAGCCGCGCCCGCTGCACCGCCGGCCGTCCGGCCGGGTCGCGGAGGTTGTCGATCGGCGGCTGGTCGGCGCTCGTGGGCACGACGAGCTTCGTGCCCTGGTGCCTGGCCGGCAGGAAGGCGGCACCGTAGGTCCGCACGTCGGCGTCGGGATGCACGGTGACGAATCCGGGCAGGTCCCGGTTCTCGCTGCCGAGGCCGTAGTCGACCCAGGCGCCCATCGACGGCCGCACCTCCGTCTGGCTGCCCGTGTGGAACTGCAGCGTGGCGGGCGCGTGCTGGTTGTTGTCGGCGTGCACGCCGCGAAGCAGGCAGATGTCGTCGGCGATGCCCGCCAGGTGCGGCAGAAGATCGGAGATCATGGTGCCCGACTGGCCCCGTGGCCGGACCGGCGCGATGGGAGCGAGCGCGAGGAACTTGTCGGTGCCTACGGTCTCGAGCGAGCGGTCGACGGGGACCGTGATCGACTCGCCGTGCTTGCGGCGCAGGAGCTCCTTCGGGTCGAACAGGTCGGGCTGCGACGGCCCTCCGGCCATGAACAGGAAGATCACCCGCTTGGCCCGCGGGGCCGCCGCGACCCGTGCCGCGTCGGGCGACGCCGCCGCCCGAGCCGCATCCGCGGCGAGCATGTCGGCCAGGGCCAGGCCTCCGAATCCGCAGCTGGTCTGCCGCAGCCACTGGCGGCGGGGCATCGACGTCGGAATACGCATGGGATTCTCCTGACGGCCGAACGTCGGCCGATGCATCACATCGGACGGAACAGGACGATGAATCACATCTCGTGCAGGAACTCGTTCGATTCGAGGAGCGACAGGCACAGCTCGATCCAGGCGTCGTGCTCGGCCTGCTTCGACTCGGCCAGCAGCGGCGCGAGCTGGTCGAGAAACGCCCCCGCCTCGTCCGCCTCGACCGACGTGGCCGGCCGGGAGAAGACCCGGAGCCAGAGCCATTCGACCCGGCCGCGACGATCGGCCGCCGAGGCGGCCGCCAGCTGCGCCAGGTCGGCGGCGCGGGCCCGCAGGAAGGGGTCGTTGAGCAGGTAGAGCGCCTGCGTCGGCACGACCGTCTGCGGCCGGCGGCCGGCAAACTGGGCCGGCGGCGTGAAGTCGAAGATCTCCCGGAGGCGGGCGGAGGCGGGCTGGGAGCCCATGCGGACGATCGGCATATAGATGGTCCGCTCGAATTCCTGCTCCGGCCGGAACCGGCGGAGGGCGAACGACGGCGGGTTCACCTTGTCGCTGAGGCCACCGGCGTTTTCCCGCATCTCGAGCGGGAGGGCCGGCCCGCCGTCGGCGTCCACCAGCCGGCCCGACACCAGGAGCACGCCGTCGCGGATCGCCTCGGCGTCGAGCCGGCGGCGGTTCATCCGCGACAAGAGCCGGTTGTCGGGATCCTTGGCCAGGGCGGCCGCGTCGGCCGCGTTGCCCAGGCGGTATGCCCGGGAGAGGACGAGCCGGCGGATGAGCCGCTTCTGGGACCAGCCGTCACGCACGAAGTCGGTCGCGAGCCGGTCGAGCAGCTCCGGATGCGTGGGCCCGTCGCCGCGGACGCCGAAGTAGTCGACAGACCGCACGATCCCCTCGCCGAAGAGCTTCTGCCAGATGCGGTTGACAGCGACCCGCGCGGTGAGCGGATTGAGCGGGTCTGCGATCCAGTCGGCGACCTCGAGCCGGCCGCTGGCCGTCGCGGGCATCGGCGGCGGCGCCGACCAGGAGGCCACGCGGAGCACGCCCCGCGGCACGACGGGACCGAGCGCCTTCGGATTGCCCCGCACGGTGATCCGCATGTCGCCGGGCTGCTCCGCGTCGCGCACGCCGAACGCCCGCGGCGGCCGCGGCGCGAAGAACTCCGCATGCTCGATCAGGCCCGCCGCCCTCGCGATGCCGTCGGCCAGCTCCTTCTCCTCGCGCTCGAGCTCCTTGCGGACCGGCTCGGCGGCGTCCTTCGCCGCGTCCTTGAGCAGCGCCGCCACCTCCTGCTTCCGCTTCTCGAGCCGCTCCTTGTCGGCCCTGGAGCCGGCGAGCTGCTGCTGATGCCGCTCTTGTTCGACGAGCCGGGCGGCGACCTGCCGCTCGGTCTCCGGCAGCTCGACCTCGTTGGTCTTGCTCCAGACGCCGACCGGGATCTTGTGGACGGAGCTGGTGCTGCGGAAGACGCCGGCCAGGCCGTAATAGTCGTCGAGGCCGATGGGGTCGAACTTGTGGTCGTGGCAGCGGGCGCAGCCGAGCGTCATGCCGAGAAACGCCGTTCCCAGCTTCGTGACCTGCTGGTCGACGACGTCGAGGTCGAGCTTCGGCTTGTCGACGTTCACGATTTCCGTGTCGCCCACGACGAGGAAGCCGGTGGCGACGAGGTTTTCCGCCCGCTCCCCAGGGCCCGTCCAGGGAAGGAGGTCGCCGGCGATCTGCTCGCGGATGAACCGGTCGAACGGCTTGTCGGCGTTGAACGCGGCGATCAGATAGTCGCGGTAGCGCCAGGCGTGCTCGGCGAAGACGGTGTTGCTCGTGCCCAT
>Ga0315909_10008716_pt1 | contig 11067 bp, 6 predicted proteins | sample LakEriMetagenome_11_FD_203527 | JGI IMG/M metagenome (GOLD analysis project Ga0315909, IMG submission 203527) | Freshwater fungal communities from buoy surface, Lake Erie, Ohio, United States - Buoy 2 MA125 | ecosystem: Environmental > Aquatic > Freshwater > Lake | place: USA: Lake Erie, Ohio...
AAAGCCGAAAACGGTTGGGACGAAGCCACTTTTCAAAGCTGGGCGTTGAGAGCTACCAATCCTGAAGAGTGGGGTCGTCAGGCTGCTGCTTATGATGCAGCCAACGGCATTGTAGTAGGACCAAGTTCAGGTGCAACCACTGCTCTATCAGCCAATGGTGCCACAGCGGTGACCACAACTGGCCAAGTCAACAGCCAGGGCTTTGCGGTGACTGCATATTCAGCAGTAAACAACGCCGCTGGTGCGGTTGATGCAGCGACTGGAGGATTGATTACCACAGGGGCAGGTGCTATTAACACAGCAACAAATATAGTTAATACAGCAATACCTGTGGCCACAGCGGCACTGGCAGGTTTTGCTAGTGCCTCAGCCGCCGCTGATGCTGCACAGTCGCTGATCAGCGGAGCCGTTAAATCAGCAGTGGCATTGCCATCGTCGCTGAGTCCATTTGTGACTGCGGCCACTGATGCTTTTAGTGCCGCTGCCAGCACAGGATTGACCACAGTTGAAAACTTGTTTAGTGGTCAAGCGGCTACCTTGTTGTTGGCCAAAAATCAAGCCACTCTGCAGGCCAGAAACAACGAAGCGGCCACAGCCGATTGGCGAGTGCGATTGCAATTGGGGACACAAGCTGACTATCTGTACAAGGATGCTGAACCTGGAATTTTGGCACCATTGTACGACACTGACGGTGTGATATTTCCCTACATGCCCACGATTGAAACTTCCTATGCTGCCAACTATGACAAATTTGATCTCACGCATTCCAACTATCGCGGCTATTTTTACAAAGGCAGCAATGTCAATGACATCAATCTTCGTGCCACATTTACAGCACAAGACACACAGGAAGCTAACTACTTGTTGGCAGTGATACACTTTTTTAGATCAGTAACCAAGATGTTTTATGGCCAGGATGCGTATCGTGGCGCACCACCGCCCTTGGTGTTTTTGAATGGACTGGGCAATTATCAGTTCAATGAACATCCTTGTTTTGTGTCTAATTTTAGTTACAGTTTGCCCAACGATGTTGATTACATTCGAGCCCAGGCTCCCAACAACTACGGTAACTTGTTTAGCAAACGCGAACGCACTGGCAGCACCAGTGGAGGACTATTAGGCAGTGTAGCAACCAGATTGCTGGGTCTAGGAGTGTCTACCGTAAATCCAAGCATGCCCAATGTACCATCGCCGGGTATGATACAAAGCAATGTCACCAACATCAATGATGCCACTTATGTGCCTACCAAAATGGAAATCAACATTACTCTACTGCCAACAAACACTCGAGCTCAAGTCAGTCAACAGTTTAGCCTTACAGAGTTCGCCAATGGTAACCTGCTCAAAGGAGGATTCTGGTAATGGCTGCTATCTATAACACCGCTAGTCCTTATTATTCCACTGGGTTCACACAGTTCTACCTTGACGTCATGGTCAACCGGCCTATACCACGGGAAACTGATGATAAAGAAGTCATAATCAATCAAACCTATCAATACAGACCAGATCTCATGGCCTATGACTTTTATGGCGATGGCAGTTTGTGGTGGGTTTTTTATCAACGCAATCCTAATACATTGACTGCTCCAGTGATAGATTTTACAGCCGGCAAGAGAATTTTTGTGCCCAAAATTTCTGTGTTGCAACAAAGTCTTGGAATATAATCAATGACCAATCCAGCAGCAGTTGCATCACAAATTAACTATTTAGAAAGCTTGATCGCGGGCTACGCATCAACTTTGAGAGATCCTACATCCAGCCCGCAACAAAAATCTCAAGCACAGCGCGAAATTCCTCAGCTTGAATTGACCATAGAGTCTCTACGAACTCAGTTGACTCAACTGTCATTGACTGTGGCCAAAGATGCTGGAGTTGTGCCACCACCACCAAAAACTGCTGGTCAAACAGTCAACGACGACGCGGTGCCCAACCCAATCAAAACTGCGCCACTGGAAGCAGATCCAGTTACCGGTAGGATACGTCCTATTAAAACAGTGACGGAACCCAGCAACGCCGATATACCGTCTACGGCCGAAACCGGTGATGTCGATCGCAACATTGATGGCCCTGTAAAAGCATTTTTTACCACACAGGCTATATTTTCTCAACCTGGAGTGCTTGCTGGGCGTGCACTCTTTGATCCATCTACTATTAACTATCCCAACACTGACGTCAGTTTTGGTATCAGACTACCTGGCAGCAACAGTGATTCAGGATTGTTCACTGGAGGCAGTGCTCCGATACAGCCAGGCATTGGGTCCAATGACGATTTTCCATCTCCTAGCCCGCAAAAAACAGCCACAGAAGTCAACAACACCTACAACAATGCGCTGCCTATTCAACCGCAGCCCAATGGCCTGGACCAATTTGGCAGCTATACATATTCAGTTAGCCTGTATTTGATGACTCCTCAACAGTACTCAATCCTGGTGCAGAGTAAAACCAAAACAGTGGTTGGCTATAATCTATTGATACAGAGTGCAGGTGCGCCCACAGAAGGTCGTAATCCTTATTTTGGCGATGATTTTTATATTGAAAGTCTAACAGTAGAAAGCAATTTTCCTGGCGGCGGCACACGCATGGCACATTCGGTGTCTAGCATGAAAATAACTATCACAGAACCTGCTGGTATTACTCTGTTAGATAGACTATACAAAGCTGTGCAGGATTTTATTCCCAAGGATGGTGCTGGCGCCATTAACTATACCTCAGTGCAATACCTGTGTGTGATACGCTGGTATGGCTGGGACCTTGACGGCAAATTGATAAAAAATCCTGGTGGTGGTACAACATTGTCAGACCCCAATGCAGCTTTTGAAAAATTTATTCCGTTTAACATTCGAAAAATAAACTGGGGTGTCAGCAACAAGTTGGTGAGCTATGAATTAGATTGTGCACCCATTGGACAAACGCTGGGTGCATCTACTGCTCGAGCAACCATACCTTATGACATTGAACTCAGTGAGAGCACAGTCAAAGGTCTGCTGAGCGGCGATGCTGTGACAACCACAACTTTTACACCTACAAATAATTCTACTACAACGTCTACACCAGCACCTGACAAGGCCAATGCTGCACCCAGTACCAAAACAGTGATACGGCAGGGTCTCATGGGCGCCATGAATGATTTTCAACAAAAGTTAGTGTCAGACGGCATCTATGAAGTTGCTGATCAGTATGAAATTGAATTTGTCAACGGGGCAGAAGTCATTGCCAATGCCAGCGTGACCAAACCTGGTAACGTAATAAAAAATCAAAGCGCCACTCCCATGGCTCCGCCAGTGACCAAAAGTCCCGGTGGTGTAGATCCTAAAAAAACCAGTGTGGATAACACTGTAAGGAATTTTGCTATCACTGCCGGACAACAACTCATGCAGGTCATAGATCTGGTGATTCGCAACAGTACTTTTATCACAGACCAGGCCAGAGTAAGCGAACAAGAAGAAACTGAAATTTTTGAAGATGAACTGGGCAACGTAGTAGAGATACCAAAAAACACCGCAACCAAGGCCACAATTTTATGGCACAATGTAACCATGGATGCGGTGCCTATCAAGTATGACAAAAAACGCAATGACTATGCTTACAAAATAACCTATGTTGTAAGCACCTATGTGGCGCCAAACTTTGACAGCAAGTACTTTCCGATACCAAACTTCAATGGCGTTCACAAGAGTTACAAGTATTGGTGGACAGGCGAAAACATTGGAATTTTAGATTATCAAGTTTCCTTCAATGCTTTGTACAACATGACTATCTCTGGTAGTGAGCCAGGAAATTCAGCCACAGAACGCATACGCCAACAGCGTAGTTCCAGCATGCGAGACATTCCCAAATACACCTACCAAGCTCGTAGTACTGAAAGTTCATCTGGTGCCAAAGGCACCGGCAATGAAGTAGCGGCCAATGCAGCCGAATACCTGTACAGTCCCAATGACTTGAGTCAGGTCAAACTACGCATTGTTGGAGATCCAGCCTGGATCATGCAAGGCAGCTTGGCCGAAGGTATAAATGCAAAAAATTTCAATCGCTCAGGATTTTTGCCTGACGGTACTATAAACTTTGACAGCCAGCAGGTGTTGTTTGAAATAGCCTGGCAGCGTCCTCAAGACTACAATCTTGACACAGGTCTAGCAGATCCTTACGCATTGGTAAGTGGAGCGCGGGAACCTATTCAAAGTAACATCTATCATGCAAGAAAATGTCTTAGCGAATTCCGACAAGGCAAATTTGAACAAACCATTGAAGGTGCTCTATACTCCTGGCCAATCCCTGCAGGACAGAACACACCGGCTACAACAGTACGCAGCAATGCTGCGGTAAATCAAGCCAACAGTGGGCAGCCCGCAGGTGGCGGAGTGTGATTATGAAAAGGAAATGTCAAAATGCGTTCTAATCCTGTTGGCTCTCCATCACGACTCAAAATACCAGGAGCAGGTCCAATGATTGATCCTCAATCGCCAATCTTGGTTCCACGACAATCTGCTCCTGGACTGCTTGCAACACGTGATACCAATGCTCCGGCACGCCAGAAAAATAATCCCCCAACCAGTAATGGAGAACTGGTTGGAGTTAATGTGCCCTTGCCCCCGCCGCTACTGATAAATTCATCAACGCTGACAACTGAACCATTACAGTTAATCAGCAGTTCACCTTAAAGGATAAAGCATGGCAGAAGACGTCCAAAGAACACGCGGTCGGCCGCAGAATTACAAGCAAGACCGAGGCGGCGTACCAGCAGAATATGGTCCATACCTAGGCAAAGTAATGAGCAATGTGGACCCTACTCGTGCTGGACGTCTACGTGTGTTTATTGAAGCGTTTGCTGACGGACCACAGGATGATGACAACAAATGGATCACAGTGAGTTACCTGCCTAACTACTACGGTTCCACTCCCAACGCAGGTACAGGCACAGGTACAGGCACGTACCCTGGCAACCGTAACAGCTACGGTATGTGGTTTACTCCGCCAGACGTGGGCATAACAGTGATATGTATTTTTGCCAACGGTGATCGCAACCAGGGCTTTTATATTGGTGTGGTGCCTGAACAAGCATCTACACACATGGTTCCGGCTATTGGAGCCAGCAAAAAATTTGCAGTGGCCAACCAAACTCAACAAAAATTTTTCTATGGTGCTACTCAACTGCCAGTGGCTGAAATCAACGTCAACGATCCAGACATTGTTAATCAGCCTCGGTATTTTGAAGAAACCAAGCCTGTACAAAGTTACCAGGCTGCAATTATGTTTCAGCAGGGATTGATTCGTGATGTTAATCGTGGACCTATTTCCAGCACCAGCCAACGTGAAACTCCCAGTCAGGTGTTTGGTATCAGCACTCCTGGACGCCCAATTTATCTGGGTGGAAAAACACAAGAAGAAGTTATACAAAATCTTGACAACATACAGTCAGGAGAACTAAAAGTAATTGGACGTCTAGGCGGTCACACTTTGGTCATGGATGATGGCGCCACTGATGGTAAAGATCAACTGGTAAGAATTCGTTCAGCCAAAGGTCACCAGATAACCATGCATGACAGTGAAGAATTTTTCTACATCACACATGCCAACGGCAAAACCTGGATTGAATTTGGCAAAGAAGGCACCGTAGATGTTTACAGTACTAATTCTGTGAATGTTCGTACCGCAGGCACAATAAATCTGCACGCCGACCAAGACATCAACATGTTTGCCGGTAGAAAAATCAACATGAGAAGTTTAGATGACATCAACGTTGAGTCGGTGAAAAATATCAACATCAGTTCTGAAGCTAACTTGACTGTGTATGGAAAAACTGCGGTGCGAGTCAAATCTGACGGCACATTGGCCATACAAAGTGCCAGCACCGGATCCTGGGGAGCCAGTGCATTGGTCTTCAAAGGAGACACTATTGATTTGAATGGTCCATGGGCGCCCACGGTTACCAAACCTGCACCAATTGTGATATCCTCACTGGATGACACCGAATTCAATGCCAGCGAAGGATGGCAGGTCAAAGCAGCCGCGATTAAAACATCAGCCACACGAGCACCCACGCACGAACCGTATCCATATCACAATCAAGGTGTATCTACTGCCGGTCCGGCTGCATCTTCAGTCAGCAACACGCCTCCGGGATCTCAGTCGGTGCCGTCTGGGGTCTCAGTGGGCAGAAATTCTTGACAAGGCATAGTCTACCATGGCAACATATAATTTTCGCAATGTAGATAACGGTCTTTCTTATTTTGTAAGAGGACCAGCTTCTCTCACCAAAGAACAGGCAGAAAGAATTTTTAATCAACAGCAGTCAGCAGGCGCCTTGATTGCTATCCAGCCTGGGCAAGCAATCACAGCAGAATTTCAATTGTCCAATGGTCTTACTACGGCTCAATCAGCAGTGACCAAAGATATTGCACAGTTTTCAAATGTTATTGCCAACAAGTTAGGAGAACTGCCCAAGATTGGTGTGACCGATGGAATAACTATTGCAAACTACGCCAAGCAAGCCCCGGTTGTAGAAGGTATAAAAAACATATCCAGCGTTGAAGTCACAGGGGTATTGGCACAGTGCCAAAATCTCACACAACAAAAAGCCACAGAAGCTACCAATTTGGGAGCAGGCAAGTATGCATTTACTGTTTCGCAATTGGAACGTGCAGGGTATGTCAAGCCTGGCACCACAACCACTTACATGACTTCAGGCACACGCAGTACTCTCACAGTGTTGAATATGACAGAAATTTGGTCAGGCAAAGATGGCATATCTAATCTAACTCAGTTGTTGTCTAACTCATCGTTGCAAGATACAATTCAACAATTTTTAATGAGTTCAGGCCTGGACCAGCTGGCTGAAGTGGGCATTGATGTAGATCAGTTGCCCTCAAAAACTCAGGCTGGCCTGGCATGTCTCAGCGCCATTGATCCAGCACTAGCAGTGAACTGGGTTAAAAATACATCGGCAACCGCATCTATTGCAGTACTTGGACGAATTGGTCCAGCGACATCGGCTGCAATTACAGCTGGAGGTTTTAAAAATTGGCAAACTCCAGATCGCATTGTCAGAGACGCAGCATTTGCCTGTGAATTTTCTGTTACAAAAACCAACAATGCCATGCGCAACGAAACAGCAGAAGTTTTTGTGATCAACCCCGAAACTATTGTTGAGCAGCAGGTGATAAATTTTGCCTGTAATCAAATTGTGGGCAATGATAAAGTGGCAAAAATAGGCTACGGAGGCACCCTACCTCCTGCTGACTTGGTCCAGACACTGACAGAACTTACACAGGAGCTGACCAGTATCAGCAACCAAACCACAGCGGCACTAGAGCAAAAAATCACAGTGTTTAATGCATCAGTTCGCCGTACTCAGTTAGAAACGTATCGTAAAGAACTGGTAAATCTCAATGCCAATTTTTCTTTACTGACCAACAAGGCCTTGACAGCTACACCGGTGTCTGCACAGTTTTTAGCTGATATCGAAGTGCAACGTTTGTCTATCCAAAATTTAGTTTTAAGGATAGATCAAGTACTACAAGTGATAGCGCAGGTACTAGGTCAACGCACAATTAGAACACTAGGCGATATAGTCACTGGTGCTGGTGTATAAATATTATCATGACCGTATTTGTTGGATTCAATACTATTAACCAGTTCAAAAAGTTTACACTGACAGACTTTGATCTAATCAAGCGTGATCTACTGAACGCATTTAATATTCGCCAAGGACAACTGCCTGGACGTCCTGCATATGGCAGTTCAATCTATGATTTTGTGTTTGAGCCACAGACTCAAAAAACACAACAAGAAGTAATTCAAGAAATACAGAGAGTGGCCGGCGGCGATCCAAGAATTTATGTCAGTGACCTCAAATGCTATCCACAAGAAAATGGCCTGTTGGTAGAATTACAAATACAGGTCATTCCATCTAAAAACGCCGAACGCCTGAGCATCTTTTTTGATCAACAACAACGCAACGCCAGCTACGTATAACTGAGCCGTTTTTTGTCACCATAAATACTTCAAGGTGACTTAAGGTTAACAAGCATGGCAAAAACCACTAGACAAACGGCAATATTTGGCGTAGAAGACTGGAAACAGATCTATCAAACCTATCGTGAAGCTGACTTCCAAAGCTACGATTTTGAGACTCTTCGCAAGAGTTTCATTGACTATCTACGTTTGTATTATCCCGAAACGTTCAACGACTACATCGAAAGCAGTGAGTTTATTGCACTGTTAGACGTAATTGCGTTCATGGGGCAAAGTCTTGCATTCCGTACTGACCTTAACACTCGCGAAAACTACCTAGACACTGCTGAACGTAGAGATTCAGTGGTACGACTTGCCAACCTTGTTAGCTACAGTCCAAAGCGTAATACTGCGGCGCAGGGCCTGCTCAAAGTTTTTAGCATGAGCACCACCGAAAATGTTGTGGACTACAACGGTGTAAATCTTAGCAATGTCACAGTTAACTGGGCCGACCCAACCAATCCAGACTGGCAAGAGCAATTCACTGCTATTATAAATGCCAGCTTGGTAGACAGTCAACGCATAGGTCGCCCAGGCAACCGTCAGACTATACTGGGTGTGCGCACTGACGAATATGCTATTAACCTGCTGCCAGGATTTTTGCCTGTAATTCCTTACACAGCCACAGTGGATGGCGTGAGCATGCCTTTTGAAGCAGTTACATCAACGTCTATCAATCGTGACTACATCTACGAACCAAGTCCTCAGCCCAATTCGCCATTTAATATTTTGTTCCGCAATGATCAGCTGGGGTTTGACAGCGCCAACACAGGATATTTCTTTGCGTTCAAGCAAGGCACACTGACCAACACAGACTTTAACCTAGCTGAACGTATCAGTAACCGCACAGTAAACATCAACGTAGAAGGCGTCAACAACGAAGATCGTTGGTTGTTCCAACTTGACAACATTGGCAACATTGCTCGCGAGTGGGCCTACGTAGAAAGTGTGTACACAGCCGCTGCTGAACAACAAGTAGAACTACGTCCAATTTTTTCTACAACCAGTAGAACCAATGACCAAATTACCCTGGTTTTTGGCGACGGTGTGTTTTCAGAAATTCCTGTGGGTATTTTCCGTTGTTATACTCGTGCTAGCAACGGTTTAGAATACATAACAACCCAGAAGAAATGCAGGCAGTATCACTGCCTATCAGCTACACTGACCGCAATGGCAACCTGCAGACCATAACATTTACTTGTGGAATCACTCAGCCAGTGACCAATGCACAGGCACGTGAAACCATTGATGCTATCAAACAACGTGCCCCTGCTCGTTACTACACACAGAACCGCATGGTCAACGGCGAAGACTATAATATCTTCCCGTTCACAGCCTACAACTCAATTATCAAGAGCAAGGCCTTGAACCGTTCAAGTATTGGTACTAGTCGCTATCTTGATCTTGTGGACAACACTGGCAAATATTCCAGTACCAACACATTCTCCAGTGACGGAGCACTGTGGGAACAAAACATATTACCGGCCATACTGTTCTCGTGGATCAATCGCAATGACATCGCTGACTTTGTGACCAATCAGGTGCAACCACAGCTGAGTGAAGCCACCATGAAGCAGTTTTACTATGCTAATTTTCAACCTAGGCCACAGCTCAACACCGCACCTACTGCACTGAGTACCTGGAATCAAAGCACTACACTGGCCAACGAAACCACTGGCTATTTTAAAAATGCCACAGGCACACCTATTCCTGTGGGCACAAATACCACAACAAATTTCAAATATGTGCAGGTAGGAAGCTTGATCAAGTTTACCGCGCCCACAATCAATGAGCAGTCCTACTACTTTGACAAAAACAATCGATTGCAACCTGGTACACCCACCCGACCTGATGAGCGACTGGACATTTGGGCCAGTCCCATGGCCATCATTGGCGACGGCTATAACAACGGACTGGGCAATTTGATCAACGGCCAAGGACCAGTTACACTCAACAATTTTGTGCCCACAGGTGCCATAGTCAGCGAAGTGATACCAGTATTTGTTACTGATTTGTCGGTGACACTGGAACAAGAAATTGGAGATCAAATTGAACTGCTACGAAACTTTGGACTGGGCTACGACTGGCTAGGTACAATAACTGGTACTATAGGATCCTGGTATTTGATTACACAGCAAAATCTAGCTACTGATGCAGAGTTTAGTTTGACCAACGCTGGTTCTACTTCAGGTACGGGCCAAGATGCCAGCTGGTTGGTACAGTTTGAAGTTGAAAATCAAAACTACACAGTGACATTCCGTGGCCTGGCCTATTACTTTGGTTCAGTGCTACAGACACGATTCTTCTTTTATGACAATCAACTGATCTACGACAGCCGCACAGGAACAGTGATCAAGGACTTTGTGAATGTGTTGGCTATGAACACACAGCCTGACAGTACTAGTCCGTTGCCAGGCGACGTATACATGACCATTATTGGACAACCTGTGGAGTCAGATGGCTACGTTGACGACTTCCAGGTCCTGGTCAGCTATCGAGATTCAGACAATGATGGTGTACCTGATGATCCAGATTTCTTTAATGAAATTGTTGCCCCCAATGTCAACGCCAACCAGAAACTGATATTTTTACAACAAACTGTGGACTTTGACAATCTACAACGTTATCTTCTAGTAGAAGAAGGTGTGGTCAACAGTGACTATGCTACCTATGATGAAATAGAGTTAGCAAAAAGCGAGTGGTCGCCGGGTCAGGTGTTCTATGCCTACAACGAAGGTACTTTCTGGTTGCTGAGTGTCAACGTAGCCGGAGTTCGCACATTGGTGCAGCAGTCAGGCTGGATTGCACGCAATGGCCGACAAGACCTCTACTTCCAGTATCGTCACAACTCTCCGTTGACAGCAAGAATAGATCCAGGTACTACCAACATTATCGATCTTTACGTGGTCACACAGGCCTACTATACAGCCTACCAAAACTGGATCAGAGATACTACAAACACAGTGACAGAACCCAGTGTGCCTACCATTGATGAGTTGAGCACAGCATATCAAGGTCTGCAGGACTACAAAATGATTTCAGACAACGTGGTTCTAA
>Ga0315909_10008718_pt1 | contig 11066 bp, 16 predicted proteins | sample LakEriMetagenome_11_FD_203527 | JGI IMG/M metagenome (GOLD analysis project Ga0315909, IMG submission 203527) | Freshwater fungal communities from buoy surface, Lake Erie, Ohio, United States - Buoy 2 MA125 | ecosystem: Environmental > Aquatic > Freshwater > Lake | place: USA: Lake Erie, Ohio...
CCTTCATCATTAATAAGGGTTTATCCTATGGTCATGATACAGTAATCCCTGCAAACGAGATGAATTCCCGTCCACATTTGGATAAAATTCTTCAATTTCATTTTTTAATAAATATCATTAGGCCTAAGAAAAGATTTAATAAATGGATCAAGGCTGAGAAAATCGATGATTTGGAAGTCATAAAAGAATACTATGGTTACAGCACAGAAAAAGCCAAACAAGTACTCCCACTTCTAAACGATTCGATTATTGATGAAATGAAAAGAAGAATAACAAAAGGTGGCAAGAATGAGTACTGACATCATACACATCAACTTTCCGGGGTATCGCCCTTTGGAAGTAGTACTATCTGAACCAGACGATTTTTTAAAAGTAAGAGAAACTCTAACACGTATAGGTGTCGCTTCTAGGAAGGACAAAACTCTATATCAATCATGTCACATATTGCATAAACAAGGCAGATATTTTATTGTGCATTTTAAAGAGCTTTTTGCTTTGGATGGAAAGACTGCAGATTTATCAGATAACGATTTACAACGAAGAAATACAATCGCAAAATTATTAGTGGATTGGGGTTTAATTAAAATTAACGATGCTGAGCATTTTGTAGATTATGCTCCTTTGTCCCAGATTAAAGTCATTTCTCACAAGGAGAAAGATGATTGGAAATTGGAAACAAAGTATAATATTGGTAAGAAAAAGTTAAACACTAGTAATAAATAATTTTATCCCAGGGATGGGATGAATGAGGGTTGACGGATCCCAATAAAACCGTCAGTTTGCTACGCCGCAAGGGTAGTATTTTTAACTCGCTTAATAGGAGAAAACTATGACTTGGTTACTTAACAACCTACCTAAAGACTTCGACAAATTCTTTGTTGGATTCGACGATCAGTTCAACCGCATTGCTAAAATGCATGACGATCTCACAAAAAATATTCCGAATTATCCTCCATACAATATCAAAAAGACAGGCGATAACACGTATGTTATTGAACTTGCTGTTGCTGGTTTTGCTAAGCAAGACATAGAGATTGAATTGGTTGAAGGTAAAATGATAATTAAGGGAAATGTGCAAAGCCAAGACCAAGAAGAAAACTTCTTATTCAAAGGTATTGCAGGAAGAAATTTCACACGTTCATTCGTATTGGATGATACTGTAGAAGTTAAAGATGCAGCTATGTTAAATGGTATGCTAAAAATCTTCCTAGAACGTATTATTCCTGAACATAAAAAACCTAAAAAAATTGAGGTTAAAGATGTTCCAGAAACTACTTCTAGAAAATCTAAGCAGCAATTGCTTACAGAAGATATATAAAAATATGGGGGCTTGTCCCCCATTTACAAGGCAACCAAAATGTTAAGAATAATAGAAATACCTATAAAAATAATAGAAAAAATTTTTAGTAAAAGTTACGGTTCTGAGTTGGAACAATATATTATTTCCCGTGATCCTAAAAATACTGGAGATGTTGAAAGATATACAATTGAATATAATTCAAAAGTAAGTAAAAGTGTACCTTACCTATAACGGAGAAAAATAAATGTTTAGATCAGCAAGTCTATTAATAGACACAATACAAAATGGTAAGAAACAATTCATTTCCAAACACATTAAAAATCCATTAATGAGTAGTGCTTGGACGAAGTATGTAACGACGCAAACTGCATTTTGCCATAGCATAATTGATTTACAAATAGAAACAGTTTCTGAAACTTCTAAAGCAGTGACAGAAACTAAATTAGGAAAACTATTAAACCCATACGGAATAGATTGGTTTACTGCAGGATGGGATGCATATGTAAATCAAGGTTTGAAAGAGCAAAATAAATCTAAATAAGGATATACCATGATTAAAGTAATTAAACTCGTCACTGGCGAGGAAGTGATTGGTGATATGAAGCCATCGGGTCCACATGATGACAAAATCACAGTTGACAAACCGTGTGCTGTTATGTTGGTTTCTTCTAAATCAACACCTGATCAACACTCGATGGCTCTGATTCCCTATGCTGCTTATACTGCAGACCATAGCATAGAGATTTATAAAAAATCTTTAGTGTGGACTTCTGATTTAGCAGACGATGTATTGAATCAATATAATTCAATCTTTGGTTCAGGAATTCAAATTGTGACAGGCAATTTACCGCCTAGTAAATAAGTAAACGACTCCTAATACAATCCCTGCGATTGCAATTAGGAGAGCGGATATTATAACAAAAAACGCAAAATTTGCAGCTTCTTCTGCTTGCTTTCTAAGTTTGTCTATTAAAGATTTTGACATTTTATTTCTTAGGTTTTATTTGGTGAGTTTCTAGCCAAAGCTTTAATCCATCTGCATTCACATCTCCATCGAAATATTTTTTAAAGCCTTTATAAAATCGCATTTTCTCAGGATCGTTTCCGAACAACTGAGCTATTTCTTTTTCCTCGTTATGCTTCTTTTTTATTACAGGCAGCAGTTCTATATAACCATAGTATATTACTATAGCAAAACTTGTTATGAATAAAAATATAGTAATAATTGCAAGTAAATAATCTCTGAATGTTATAAGAATAATCGGTAATAATAAAAATCCAAGTAGAGAACCTATCACAAGTAATAAGGTTTCAGTTTCTGGTTTCATTTTCCTCTTTTCTTTGTCTTAGAAATTCCTCATAGTCTTGTATTTTCTTTTGGTGCTCAAACCACTCTTGTTTGCGGATAGCTTCTTCTTGTGATCGAAAATTGTTTGGTCTATTAATATAATTACCCCATCGTGTTTGTGCGTCGTGAGCAATATACATAAACACGACACCCATAATTAATATTGTAATGAGCAAAGCTATACCTAACGCAAATTCAAACTGATATCTAGCCATTCGTTCTTTACGAAGTTTTGCTTTTACTGCCTCTTGCTGCATTTGTTTAGCAATAAGACTTTTTTGCTGAGCTCCTAACTCTTTGGTCATGGCTTCAACTTCAGTAAACAATGCACCTAGCTCAGGAGGGCTTTGATATATCATTAATTCCCGAAGTTCTTTGCCCATTTGTTCTAATTGCTTTTTCATTAGAACTCTTTGTAGGGCTCGTTTAGCTAAGCTTGCATCTCCAGTATATACTTCTGTTTTGCTTCGTTTTTCTTCTTCCTCTAATACTGCAAGACATTTAAAATATGCATCATAGTATTGTCCTAGATAATCACCAATTTCTACATAGATGTTAGTTGTATCCTCACTCTTTTTGTTTAGCTCTTTGACCTTTGCTTTCTCGTCTGCTAATTGCTTTATAGCCGCAGATGAAGCAGGCTTGTCCGGAGGGTGCTTTTTATTGAATTGATCATCTAGGTCTTTTAAGACCGCTTTGACATCGCCAGTTGCACTTTTAATGTCTTTATATAATTGGCAACCCTTTTTGACAGCAGCAACAGCTCCGTTGGCTAACGCAAAGAGTGTAAACGGATCCACTGATTACATAAACGGTATCCATAACCAAATCGCTTGAGACATAGATAAAAATGCAATTGATCCTACGCCAATACTGGCCCAATACATTCTAGTATTAACTGCTAATATACTTGCTGTTAACAAGACAATTGCAATTTGAAATAGACTGCCCGAATATGTATACCATGGACTTCTTGATTTAGCTGCTGCCCGATCTTCTTCTAGTTTGCGAGCTTTTGCCATTAGTTCTTTTTTACCCTCACCCGTCGCAGGATCAGATTCATATCTGTCCATTTTTGCTTTTAACTGGTTGGCTGTTTTTGGTTTGTTTTCCAATACTGCATCATCATATCGCATTTCGGTTAATGTTTGTTTGATAGACTTTGCTTGATAGAATGCCCATGTATTATTTGCTTCTATGGTATTATTAAGAATTTTGCTACTATTACTACCACCCATTAATGTGTTGATAGCTAAAAAAGCAGCAAGTACTGTGATTACCCATCCTGCTTTATCTTTAATTAAAGCTTCTCTTTCGCTTCTGGATAGGGGTTTTGATTGTTCAGCCATCTTTTTCTCCTTATTATATTGACTTTCAACGGCTTATATAATATAATTAATACTAATATTTATATCCTAAGGGTTTTAGAATGAAGTTTTACACTAGCGTTAATCAGTATGGCAACAATATTTTGGTTAGAGGGGTGAATAACGGGCATGCTGTACAAGATAGAATCGCATTTAAACCGTCATTATATGTACCAAATAAAGATAAAGCAACCGCAAAATCTCTTTTTGGTAAACCGCTTGCTGAGATAAAATTTGACAGTATCAATGATGCTAAAGAATATGTAAAGATGTATAAAGATGTAGAGGGATTCGAAATCTACGGAAATACAAATTATGGATATCAATATATTTCTCAGCAATGGCCTGCAGAAGTAGAATTTGATATGTCTCAATTAAAAATATGGACATTGGATATTGAGACATCTGCAGAAAATGGATTCCCAGATATAGCAAATCCGCAGGAAAAAGTATTAATTATTACAACCAGAGATTTCGTTAGCAAACAGATTGTATCGTTTGGTTTGTTTCCCTTCAAGCCGGAAAAAGAAAATCACACATATGTCCAATGTAAGGATGAAGTAGATCTGTTGAAACAGTTTCTCGAATATATATCAGAAGATTATCCTCATATTATCACAGGATGGAACGTGGAGTTCTTTGACATCCCATATCTATGCAATCGTATTACTAAAATTCTTGGAGAAGATGCACTAAAGAAATTCTCTCCTTGGAAAATTGTTGAGGAAAAGAACATCCTTAAATTTAAGAAAGAGAATATCTCATTCAATGTAATGGGTATTGCTATTTTAGATTACCTTGATCTGTATAAGAAGTTTACATATGGTAATCAGGAATCATATAAGTTGGATCACATTGCCAAAATAGAACTTGGTAAAGAAAAATTAAACTATGATGAGTTCCCGTCATTCAATGAATTCTGGAAAGGCAATTGGCCAAAGTTTGTTCGTTATAACGTAATTGATTGTGAACTGGTTGACGAACTAGAAGAGAAGATGAAACTCATTGAGTTAATTCTAACAATGGCATATGATGCGAAATGTAACTATGTTGATATTTTCTCAGCAGTAAGAACTTGGGATTGTATTCTATATAACCAATTGCTCAAGAAAAATATTATGGTTCATCAAAATCAGCGCAGTCAAGGTAGACAAATTGCAGGAGCATATGTACAGACTCCTAGACCAGGTAAATATGATTGGGTAGTTTCTTTTGATGCAACAAGTCTATATCCTTCAATCATTATGCAGTATAATATGTCGCCAGAAACAATGTCGCAGGAGAGAAAATATTTAGACATTAGAGTCAGTGAGTTACTTGAAGACAAAGTTGATACTTCAGACTTAGTTGAAAAGAATATTTGTATGGCGTCCAATGGTGTATGTTATACCAATGATAAGCAAGGCATATTTCCTGAGATCGTCCAGAAGTTATTTGATGATAGAAAACAGTACAAGAAATTAATGTTAGCAGCTGAAGCAAAGTATGAGGAGACCAAAGATAAAATTTGGCTAAAGGAAATATCTAAGTATAATAATTTTCAGATGGCTCGAAAGATTCAGATGAATTCTTTATTCGGCGCAATGGCGAATGAGTTCTTTCGATTTTATGATGACCGCGTAGCAGAAGGTATTACTTTAACAGGTCAGTATATTATTCAGAAAGTTGGTGTTGCTTTAAATGAGTATTTGAATAAGATATGTAGCACAAAAGATTTTGAGTATTCATTCTATTCTGACACTGATTCTTGTTATGTTACCCTTGCTCCTCTTGTAGAAAAATTCTACAAAGGTAAAGAACCTCAAAAAATTGTAGAAATATTAGATCAAATTTGTGAGACTAGGATTCAAGAAGTATTGAATAAAGTATGCGGCGGCATATCTGAGTACACAAATGCATTCGATAATAAGATTTCATTTAAGCGAGAAGCAATCGCGGAAACAGGTGTGTGGGTTGCGAAGAAAAGATATGCTTTGAATGTATACAACAATGAAGGTGTAACTTATACTGAACCTAAGCTAAAGGTAATGGGATTAGAAATTGTCAGATCATCTACCCCTGAACCAATCAGAGAAGGTTTGCGAAAAGCAGTTAAAATGGTTTTGACTTCAGATCAAGATACGCTTCAAAAATATATTATGGACTTTGAGGCAGAGTATAGAAAATTAAAACCAGAGGACATCTCATTTCCTAGAGGTGTTAATGGTATCGAGAAATATACTGATAAGGCTAATATATATAAGGGAGGTACTCCGATGCATGTCAGAGGCGCCTTGCTTTATAATTTTTATACTAAGAAGCATGGCTTGGATAAGAAATATGAGCAAATTAAAGAGGGCGATAAGATTAAGTTCGTTTATTTAAAGGAACCAAATATTATCGGCGAAAATTGTATAGCATTCAATACTGTTATACCACTTGAATTAGATCTACTAAAGTTTATAGACTATGAAACAATGTTTGATAAATCTTTTCTAGAACCTATGAATACAATATTACATGGTATAGGTTGGTCTGCTAAACCACAAGCAACATTAGAAGGATTATTCGGATGAAAAAATTATTAATTGCGTTAGCAATGTTTGCAGGATTAACTGCACACGCCTGGGAACAAAGACCACCGTTGCCAGTAAATGAATGTAAAATACATTCCCCATATGGATTTGCTGATACTAAAAAATCACTATCTCCTATTTGCCGTCAAGCATATCTTGTAGCATATGATGCTCCCGCAAAAATACCTGCATATGTAGCATATACGTTATTGCCCGCAAATGCACTTGGTTGTATTGCAAGAACCAATGCTTTTGTTTCCGATGAATCTATAAAAAATGGACCGAGACCGGATGATTATTCTGGTACAGGATATGATAGAGGACACGTTGTTCCCGATGGAGATTTATCCTGGGATCAACAAGTAGAATATGAATCATTTCTAATGACTAATATGGTACCTCAAGCTGGTTCTTTAAATAGAGGAATTTGGAAATTATTAGAAACATCGGTTAGAGGTTGGTCGGTTCAATTAAATGCCCCATTGACAGTATATGGAGGTGGCATTTATAATGATCAGAACAAAAAGATTGGCACAGGAGTTGTTGTGCCTCATGCATACTACAAAATTGTAATCAACAATAAAACGGGCGAGTACGCAGGTTGGTTATTTCCTCACGTCGCACCATATCCTAATTTAGGAAATGATCTAACTAAATATCGTGTACGCGTTTCGGAAATTATAGCTAAATCTGGAATTGGTTTTAACACACCAAAAGGCGGAACAGAACTTGCACCTGGTTCAGAATGGAAAGTTGACTTTGGTAAATTAACCAAAGATAAAAGAGCAAAATGCGGCAAAAATGACTAGACAAAAATCGCATTATGCTATATAATATTGAAATATACTTAAGGAGTTATTATGTCGTTACTTGACAAATTGAAGAAAAATTCTACAATCAAAGAAACTGAAGTTATGAATAAATCTAAATTCTTTAATAAGAAAGATATGATTCAGACTTCGGTTCCTATGATTAACGTTGCGCTGTCTGGTAGTTTAGAAGGTGGGCTGATCCCAGGATTAACTGTTTTTGCAGGTCCATCTAAACACTTTAAGACAGCGTTTTCATTATTGCTTGCTAAATCTTACTTGGACAAATATGAAGATGCTATGGTTTTATTTTATGATTCTGAGTTCGGCAGTCCTCAGTCTTATTTCGATAGTTTCGGGATCGATACCGGTCGAGTACTTCATACACCTATAACAGATATTGAACAATTAAAATTTGATATCATGTCTCAAATCAATCAGATTGAGCGAGGAGATCATATTATTGTTGTTATTGACTCTGTAGGTAATCTTGCTTCTAAGAAAGAAGTTGATGATGCACTCGAAGGTAAGTCTGTTGCAGACATGACAAGAGCAAAGCAGATGAAATCATTATTTAGAATGGTTACCCCTCACTTGAATATCAAAGATATTCCAATGGTTGTTGTCAATCATACCTATGCAGAAATTGGTTTGTATCCCAAACAAATTGTATCTGGTGGCACAGGCATTTATTATTCTGCGGACAATATCTTTATTATCGGTCGCCAACAAGAAAAAGAAGGCACAGATGTTATAGGATATAATTTTATTATGAATGTTGAAAAATCTCGCTTTGTTCGTGAGAAGTCTAAGATACCGGTTGAAGTAACATTCGAAGGCGGCATTAGTACTTGGTCGGGCTTGCTTGATGTTGCACTTGAAGGTAAGTTTGTTGTTAAGCCATCGAATGGATGGTATTCAAAAGTAGATCCTGAGACAGGTGTGGTCGAGGATAGAAAATATCGTATTAAAGATACATACACAAAAGAATTCTGGATGCCCATTATTTCATCTAAACAATTCCGTGAATATATTGAAGGACAATATAAAGTAGCGTCAATTGATATGGTGGGTACTGAAATGTCTAAAGGTTCAATAGACGAGGAGTTCGAGCATGCAAGTGAAGTATGATCCATGGGTAATTAGATCCGAAGGAAAAGAAGTTTGGGGTGTCAAGATACTGGACGGCAAATTTGAAAAGACATCTTTTTCTATAAATGAATTAGACCAAAATGATGAGAAAGAATCTTTAGAGTTAGATTACACTGTTTTATCTGCGCCCGATGGTATGGCAGTTGAAGATGTCAAAGGTGAAGAGTTTGATGCAACACTTAATTTTATTATAAGAGATATCCTACAAAAGGCATTAGATGAGTACGAAAATCGAAAAGGTAATTCTCCAGAATCTGGTGAATGACGATGAGTTTATGCGAAAGGTAATTCCGTTTCTAAAACAGGATTACTTTTTGGATAACAATGAAAAAATAATTTATGAAAAGGTCAGTAAATTCATAGACGAGTATAATGCGATACCGAGCAAAGATGCTTTGGTAATTGCAGTACAAAATGACAAAACATTAAATGAGGATCAATATAAAGAGGTTGTGGAGTATATCCATGACCTCGATCCTACTGAACACAATAAAGAATGGTTGTATAAAGAAACAGAAAAATTCTGTAAAGACAAAGCAATCTACAATGCTATTCTATCTTCAATCGCAATCATAGATGGCAGAGACAAGTCTAAGTCTGAGGATGGAATTCCGCAGCTTTTACAAGACGCCTTAGGAGTGTGCTTCGACAATAATGTTGGACATGATTATATTGAAAACGCAGATAGTCGGTATGAATCTTATCACCGAGTAGAATCTCGTATACCCTTTGATCTAGACTATTTTAATAAGATCACAAATGGCGGGTTGCCTAATAAGACATTAAATGTATGTTTGGCAGGTACTGGTGTTGGTAAGTCTTTGTTTATGTGTCACGTCGCAGCTTCAGTATTAGCGCAAGGTAAAAATGTTCTGTATATTACGTTGGAGATGGCAGAAGAACGTATTGCGGAACGTATTGATGCGAACTTGATGAACATTACTATGGATCAACTAAAAGATCTACCAAAGGCATTGTTTGATAATCGAATTGAAAAAATTAGAAACAGAACAGAAGGTTCGCTAATCATTAAAGAGTATCCTACTGCTGGCGCACATAGTGGTCATTTTAAATCTTTATTGAATGAGCTACAGCTGAAGAGACAGTTCAGACCAGACTTGATTGTTATTGATTATTTGAATATTTGCGCAAGCTCCAGATTTAAAGGTGGGGCAAATATTAACTCCTACACGTTGATTAAATCTATTGCTGAAGAACTTCGTGGATTGGCAGTTGAAGAAAATGTTCCGATTCTATCAGCTACACAGACTACTCGTGGAGGATATGGTAACACAGATGTTGAATTAACAGATACGTCTGAATCGTTTGGTCTGCCGGCAACAGTAGACTTTATGTTTGCTTTGATATCTACAGAAGAAATGGAAGCATTGAATCAGTTGATGGTTAAGCAGTTGAAGAATAGATATAATGATCCTACAGTAAATAAACGATTCGTAATTGGTGTAGATAGGGCAAAGATGAAGTTGTATGATCTAGAACAATCGGCACAAAAAGGTATTACTGATTCCGGTATTCGTCACGAAGTTCCGAGACAAAATAAAGGAACAGATCCCTCATTCGATGGTATTTTTAGTAATAAACGAGACTTTTCAAAGATAAAGGTTTAATATGCAAAAACTTTCTGCTACTAGATTAACTAATACAAACCTTAAGTCTATTGCCGATGGAAATACGACTCCTACTATTGAGGACTCCCCTGTTCCTTTTGATATAGAGGATTTAAAGGAAATTCAGGATCTTCGATCAAATCAAACTATAACAATGCCGAAAAAATTAGGTGACTTTAAAATTATAAATAAACAGTAGCCACAAAGGGAAATATATGATAGTAACTGTTAGAGGAGCAAAAGACAATCAACTAACTAAACTATTAAAAATGGCGGTTGACTCTTTTGCCAACAAACTACTTTCCCCTCAACTAATCAAAAATATAACATTGAATATCTATATCAAAGATAAACTTGATGCAGGAGGTTACTGTGATTATGAAGAAGAAGGGTTACCATTACCTAGAACATTCAATATAGAGATCAAAAGAGTAAAAACAAAAATACATATGTTTTTGATACTTGCCCATGAGATGGTTCATCTTAAACAGATGGCTAAAGGGGAAATGAAGGATAGGTATAAAAAATCAAAATATGTAACGGTATATAGAGGTGAAACATATGGAGACGATATTTCGTACTGGGATCAACCGTGGGAGATCGAAGCATATGGTTTAGAACAAAGTCTTGTTGCTAAATTTTTAATTGAGCATGACCAATTCAAATCTCTAAAGCAAAAACATGCTGATTGGTTTGTATATGACGAAGAATATGATTTGGATGATATAATAAAAGTATAAATCCGAAAATTAATTATAAGGAGAAGTAAATGGAACAATTAAACTTTACATTTTATGATGTGGTGCAAATTGTGTTATTGTTGGCAGCTTGCTGGGCGTGTAGACTAAGCGGTTACCATAAAGGAATTTCGGACACAATTGGATTCCTAGAGGACAAGGGCATAGTA
>Ga0315909_10008719_pt1 | contig 11065 bp, 12 predicted proteins | sample LakEriMetagenome_11_FD_203527 | JGI IMG/M metagenome (GOLD analysis project Ga0315909, IMG submission 203527) | Freshwater fungal communities from buoy surface, Lake Erie, Ohio, United States - Buoy 2 MA125 | ecosystem: Environmental > Aquatic > Freshwater > Lake | place: USA: Lake Erie, Ohio...
TCAGAGTTGGTTAGATGGTGTAGCAAAACATAGAGTATATGTAACGGCAGCAGCTCAAACTGTAGATGCTGTTTACGCATGGGGTGGTGATTTGGATTGGTCACATTCATCTTCACCTGAAGCTATTGTGGCGAGTATCAACGCTGGAAACTATACAAACAAAGCAAATGGTTTAGTGGTGGGTGATATTAAAACAATGGCAATGACTTCAAATCAGTCAAACACTTATAGTAATAAAACTGAAGAATCTGCAAAACTTTCAATCGTTTCTACATTAGAAGGTGGAAAGGTTGTATTGAGTGCTGGTTTAACAAAAGAAGGATTGGCGGGTTTGCAAGTTATTATGAATTATGATTCAACAAAATTAACTTTGGAAAATGTAATATTTGATGCTGGTTCTACAATCACCAACTTCTCAACAAAAGATGATGGTAGATTAACATTTGGTTCTATTGACCAATTGAAGACAGCTAGAATTAAAACAGGTACTCCATATAAATTAATCTTCTCACCAAAAGTTTCACTAAGCAATACTGCAGGTTTATTCTTCTTTGTATTAGCCGATGCAGTTGATGCGAATGGTAAGAAGGTAGAACTGGTAATTGAATAATGAGATTATTATTAACAATTTTATTATCTTTAGTAACGTATTTTGGGTTTGGTCAGCAAGTAAATGCACCAGACCCAAAAACGTTTACACTCAATACTGCTGGACAAGATGGTAGTGGATTCACATTAAGTGGATTCAATACAACATCAACACTTCTTTGTGCAGTTGGATTACCGAGCACTGTAGCCGGAACTACATTCTATTTTACAACAACTACTGGTGTAACCGCATCAAGTGGTTATACAATGAGTGGTAACAAAACTCGTATTTCATTTACAGGTACTCAAGCTAATATAAATGCTGTTTTGGCATCAATGAAAATTAATACCGGTGGTACAATTGGTAATGTAAACATATCAGTATCCGCAACAATAAACCCAACTGGTTATTTCTACAACCCAAACAATGGACACTTTTATAGACCTATATCAACCGGTGCAAACTTTGCTAACGCAATAACACTATCATCACAACAAACTTTCAAAGGACAGACTGGATATCTTGTAACAATTACTTCTAATGATGAAGATTTATTTATATTCAATAATGTACCACAATCAAATATATGGTTTGCAGCAGATGATAGAACTACTGAAGCTAGATGGGTTATTAGTGCTGGTCCTGAAGTAAATACACTACTTCGTATAGGTAATGCAAGTGGAACAAATCAGCAAGGTGTTTATAATAACTGGGCAGGTGGTGAACCAAACGATTGGGGTGGTAACGAAGATGCGGCTGTAACAAAATGGGGTGGTGGATTTCAATGGAATGACCTTTCAGTTGCAAATGTTAATGCTTATGTAGTTGAATTTGGAACTTGGACTAATCCTGATGACCAAACATTTACTGAATTTTATTCTAACAGTATTATTCACTCAAACGGTCCAACACTAACAAATATGTTTAACTTTAACTTTGGTTCAAACATAACTGAAACAAACTTTTCCGCAAAACTAAATAAAAGAAATGATGCCACTTCACAATGGGCAAGTGCTGGAAACTTTGTTGGGTTAAATGGTGTTGGTAGAGTTATTCTCACACCACAATTAGATACTGCAAAAGTTTATACAACAGCAATTCAAGCTGCAACGCAAAACGATATGACAGCATATTCAAACGCTGATATTGGTAAGATATATAAAATGACAATTACAGGTGCACAAGGTGGTGGATGGGGAACTGATATATACACAAACGATTCGTACATTCCAGCTATGGCAGTGCATGCTGGAGTAATAACAATTGGACAAACAAAAGAAGTTTATATACAAATAGTTGAGGGATTAAACGATTATCCAGCATCAACTCGTAATGGTATAACTACATCAGCTTGGGGAGCATGGGGATTGAGTTACAAATTTGTATCAGAACCATCTTCATATAGAGCATTAACCGCAGCTGGACAAGTTGAATGGTGTGTGGTATATGATTATGATGCTTCAAATCAAAGATATAGAGTTGGTATTGATAAAAGAGAATTTACAGGAACAAATGTATCATCTAATTCAGTAACAAGACTTAAACTATTTGATTTATGGGATGGACCTGTAACTTTCAAATCAGATGATGGAACTTGGGCAGAGTATTGGATTAATACATCAACACAATTTAATTTTGCAGGTTCATCATTCGCTTCCAGCATTAGACAAGGAAATGGTTTTTGGGGATTAAGTGCAGAATTTAGTTTTGCTGTTAATGGTGCATACAAACAACATAAATTAGTAATGAACGATTACGATTCAGTACAATTAAAAACTCTTTATGGAAGTATTGTAACAGTATCTGATGTTTACTTAGCATTTAAAGAATTATCAAATGGTGGTATAATGGGTAATCAAAGTGGTAATGAATTTGGATATGGTATTCAATTTAAAAATGCGGATGTTAATGATGATAATGTATTTAACGAAGCAGATTGTTTTGCATTACTACAATATTTAACCGGAGATAAAAACTTAGTTAGTAGTTACAAATTAGAAAATACAATGAAGATTATTTTAGATTCAACATACGCAACTATTGGTAAATCTAATTGGCAACAATTCCCATCTTATTTAGGAAAAGAATATCCATTCGCTTTATCAGATGGTAAAATAAATTACACATATAATCTTGCGGTAACTTGGAAAGGTGATGTAAATCTATCACATTCAGCAACACCACCTTCAAATGGTATTACAACAATGTCAGCAAACTTTGGTATGAAAACTCAAACAACTCTACCAACTGCATATACTATTTCTGAAATTAAAGGTGATAGCCTAATAGCTTATATTAAGTTCAATCCTAATATGAATGAGATAGTTGGTACACAATTCAGAGTAAACTATGATAATACAATCGTAAAGTACACAGGAACCGATTTTAGAACCACAGGTTCCCCTATAAACTTTGGGACAGATAAAGGTTCATATATTAATTTGGGTTCTATAAACACATCTGGTGAACTTCTGGATGGGTCTACCGAATACCGATTGGTTTTCAAATTAAACAAACAAATACCTAACTCATTGGGTTTACTATCTATATCTTCAAATGAAGCAGTAAACGTAAAAGGAGCTAGTGTTCAAATAAAAATACAATAATGAAGAAGTTATTATTCATACTATTACTTTTACCAATATTCACATCAGCACAAATATCACAACCAGATACAACTATATTGTCTGATAGAGAGTTGTTTGAAGAAACCGATGATTGGAATGATTTAGGTATTCTATATTCGTATGTTGATTTTTCAAAAGATATCCTTTCATCATCAAATTTATCAATTGGAATTATAGGCAGACAAGTATCAACTACCCTAAATTTGGGATATAGTAAATCTTCATTGAATGGTAAATGGGGACACTCATTTGCAGCATCAATAAATCCTCTATGGAATTATTATGGTGTTGGTTATGGGTTATCAAAAAATACCGAAAAGAGAACAACTACTTTACAAACATTCTATTCAACCGATTTTGATTTTCAAAAAGATATTAACATTTCATTCGTAGATGTACTCAGAACTAAAAAATGGGGAACTTTTGGTTATAGTTTTACAGCATCTAAAACTTTTTGGAACTCATATCAAGGGGAATGGGAAGGTGAATATACTGTTGATGAAAATGGAGATTTTTTAGATTTGATATATCCAACAATACCTGCATCAAACGAACTTACTTTAAGGGGTATGTTGATGTACACCTATACTATCAAAACAAAGATAGTTAATATATCACCACAAATATTTGCAATGAGTGATGGATACAAAAAATATAAAGATGGAATAAATTATGATTTTGGATATGTAAAAAACTTTAATTTAGACCTCTATTACGGAACATCAATTGATTGGAAAATAACTAAAAGGTTTGTATTAAATACCAATATTAGATATAACACAACATGGGATTGGTTAGTTGAATCGGCTGGTTATAAAAAAGAAAATCCAATAATGTTTATGGTAGGAACAAACTTTCAATTTTAAGATATGAAGTGGATTAAAATTATACTATTATGTTGTGTGGTTTCTATAATCTCTTGTAGAAAATTTGATGAAATACCAATACCACCAAAAGTTGAAGATATATTTTCTGTAAAAGAAGTACAAGTTTCCGATGGACAAGATATTAAATTTAGTTTGCAGGCGGATGGTATATACACATTAACACTTACTGATAACACAACCGAACAGGTTGTAATGAGAGAAAAAATAGTTGGTAAAAATGGAGTAAATTCGTTAAAAATGTGGACAAAATCGTTACAATCAAAATATTTATATTTATCACTTGAAGATGAAAGTGGTAAACAAATAGGTAAAACGTTACTTTTAATAAACTAATAAATTAGAAAAAATGAAAAAAGTAATCATATTCTTATTTGGTGTACTAATTTTCGCTGGATGTAGAAAAATGGAAGTGTATCCGTTTCCAGAACCACCTACACCAAATTCAGAACTTAAAATAGAAGCTGCAGCTGGTTTAAAATTACAATCAGTATTCGTAACTTCTGAGGTTGCAATCAATGTTAAATTGGAAACCGCTGGAAATGTTACCATTAAAATCTTTGATATTGCTAATAGAGTAGTATCTAAAGAAACAATGTACGCAAATTCTGGTGATAATATACTAAAAGTATATACTAACGCTTTCCCAGCATCTGCATACCGAATTGGTTTGTATGATTCAAACGGAAAGATGATTGGTATTACCGATTTCAATAAGTTATAGTAATTGTAAATTTAAAATTAAAACAATTATGTCAGAAGAATTAGAACAATCAAATGATGGCACTTGGTCAGGTTTGAAAAAGACTATTATTGGTGTTGTAACAACAGCAGTTATGGGCTTAGGAACTTGGGGTGTTACTCAAATTACAGGTGGTGATGAACCAGCTCCTGCACAAGCAGCACCGGTAATCAACATTACAAACTCAAACCAACAGTCTCAAGCAGCAGGTGGTACAACTAAAATTATTGAAAGAGAAAAAGTTGTAGAAAAACCAGCAGCCGCTCCAGCACCTAAAAAGAAAGAAGGTGATGAGTTCAAACAAAAAGAAGCTGAGTGGTAATAACATATTAAATTTTATATTAAGATGGCAGAAAATCAACAACAACCACCAAGCGGGTTTAGAGAACTATTAAGTAGTATGATGAAACGCAGATGGTGGATTACTGCGTTAGTATTGGGTGGATTTATGTTTATTATGGGAGGAATGTTCTTTGCTATTTTCAACAAAAATGAAATTAGTGGAGAATGGAAAGAACTTCTCTTATTATTGTTAGGAGCTTTCATTGGTTCTTATGGTAAAATCATTGACTATTGGTTTAGTGATACTGACAAAGATAAAATGTTAGTACAAAAAATGGATGAGGAAGATGGTACATCATTAAGTAATACAGCTGATATGCCTGTAACTCCACCAAACAATACTCCATTAATTCCTGATGCATTTGTACAAGCTGCAAATCACGCACATGAAATCAATCTAATTGAAGCTAACAAACCAAAAGAAGAAAAAGTAGTTGAAGTAGTAGAATCTAAACCAGCTCCTAAAGCACAACCAAGAACTGGTATTGAAGTAGATGAGGATGGCGATGGTGTAATGGATGGTATTGACTTTGATGGTGATGGTAAGATTGATGTATATTTCGCACACAGACAATGTGAACACATTTGGGGAGATTCCGATAACGATGGTGACTTGGAATGCTTGAAATGTGGAAAGATAAAAGATGAAGATGCCGAAATGGCAGGATAAATTAGTTATGTATATGTTACATCAATTAATTAAAATGTAAAATTATGGGATTCATTAAAGAACTTTTCAAAGACAACAATGATATCAACGAAAAATCAGTAGTTGGTTTCTTATCATTCGCGATGATGGTAATTGCTTTATTCGTAGACCTTATCACAGGTTGGATGGGCAAAGAACTATTAATCAATGAATATATCTTCAATGGCTTTTTGGTTATCACATTAGGTTCATTCGGTATCGCTTCGGTTGATAAATACATCAATAGAAAAGCAGAGCACGATAAGAACAAATTGGATGCTGGGGCTGAAGAAGAATTAGGATAATTGTATTTCCTTTAACTGTAGGAAGGGCGGAAATATTTTAAGGGAGAACATAGTTTCTCCCTTTTTTATATTTATATTAAATAAAATGTTATGGCTCTACCCTGTCCTTCTTGCAGAAAACCAATTGATTTAACGCTAGAATTTATTATCAAACATCCAGTTTCCGCTTGTCCGCATTGTGAAACTATTTTGGATTTTAGTGTAAATGATGAGATAAAGAACAAATATAATGAGGCTATTGCCGAAATTGAAAAGGTAAAGAAACAATACCAAGGAATGGTAAAGTTTGGATAATTAGTAGGGTTTATCAAATTTTGGGATATTTATGTTCAAACAAGTTACAAAAATTAATTAAAAAAACAATATTTTATGGCAGGTATCGCAGACCAATTCGCAGGTCTTCCTATTGAAGACTTGATTGTTTCACCGATTGTTGGTATGGCAAAAGGTCAAGCAAAATTAAACGAAGTAACTTGGAAATACATTTCAGAAGTAGCTTTCGTAACTGATGCAAAAACTAAGAAAACTAAAGCACGTTCTTTAGATGTAGAAATGAACAGAGTTGTAACCGATGGTGCAACAGGACAACAAACACTTCAAAAGGTGTATAGTAAAGTTCCAATGTTACCATTAGTTCCACTTCCTTCATTAGCAATCACTTCAGCTGATATTGAATTTGCTATGGAAGTAAAAACTTCAGAGACTGAAAAAAGTGATGTAAAAACTGAAAGCAGTGTTGAAGTAGAAGCTGGTGGCAGATTTTGGGGTATGAGCTGGAATGCAAAAATTTCTGGTAAAGTAGCTACAAACAAAGAGAATACTAGACAAACAGACAACTCAGCAAAGTACAATGTAAAAGTACACGCTGAACAATTACCAGCAACTGAAGGTATGTTGAAATTATCAGATTATCTAACTCAAATGTTAGAGCCATCTTTAATTCCACTTACTGATGACCCAGCGCAAGGTGGTGGTAAGAAGTAATAAATAAAAAAACAATAAAGGTTATATTATGGCAAGATTAAATGTAGAGGAACTAGTTGGCGGTCTTTTAGAGGCCGCCATGGTTTCTCAAGGTATAAGTGAAAGACAGCATATTAATGCTCTCCGAAACTATTTCAATGAAGATGGTACACCCAAAACTACTACCTTTAATATAGGTGGTAAGGATTTGGTTGTACCTCTTTATATTTTAGCAGACCACTCATCTATTGGATTAGATGAATTGGATATTGAGTTCTCTTGTAGACTCATATTTGGTGATGAAGACAAAGAAGTATCCAGCCTTAAAAAATCTCTTTTGGGATTATTTAAGAAAAAAGGATACGAACACAATATCAAAGGTATTGAAGTTGATTCTGGGTTTAATCCAAACGAAAATGGTATGGCTAAGATTAAAGTTAAATTTAAGGCTGATGATAAACCAGAAGCTGTAAGCAGACTAATTGATGAGTATATTAAAAATTTGGAAGACCCAAATGTAAAATAAATTAAGGGGAGAACATCGTTTCTCCCTTTTTTTATATTTATATTAAACAACAAAATGTATGAAAAAATTATTCGTATTATTCGCTATATTGTTGATTACGAGTGGTGTCAATGTCCTAACTGCTCAAACAATAGGAACTACAAAGACAGAAGAGTTTAAGGCTGACTTTGAAAAGAAAAAAGATATATCCGCATATTTGGATTATGAAGGACCTAAAAAGTATATTCAAATCTTAAAGTGTGGTATTGGTGAAGAAGTGTACGAAATGTACCCTGAATTAAAAGAAAAGAGAGTTGGATTGGGTGTTGCAAATATCGTATTGGAATATTTGGATAACCTTAATCGTTTTGAATTTACCGAAGATAAAACTGAAATCAAAAACAGAATGGTTGCTCAATTTAAAGCATCAAACGCTGGTATTTCCGAAAACAAAATTCAAGGTAGAGGAAATATTAAATTAGCACACTACTTCGTTGAGATTGAAGTGTATGATTATTCAGTATCCGAAGATGAAACTATTAACTTAAAGGATGGTATCAAAGATAATATGGTAACACGTTTAGGTTTACAGGTTCGTTTTACAAACGCTGAGACTGGTGCAATTATCGCAGCATCTGGTTTAGGTGAAGCTAAAACAACTAGACAATTAACATTAGTTTCTGATGCAACTGTAGACCCAATTAAGTTTAACCAATCAACTATTAGTATTTCAACTAAGAAAGCATTAGATATAGCTTGTGCAAACATTTTGGATAAGTTAATTAAAAAAGGAGTATTCACAAAATAATTTAAGTATGGCAAACGCAAAACCTAAACCAGTTCCTATGAGAAGCCGTAGGAGTGGTGTTAAAAAAATGAAATTAATTAAAAAAAACTTAGAAATAATTAAAAAAATTGAAAAAGAGTTAAAGATTTCTTAATACTAAATTAACCCTTTTAGATAAACGCTTTCATAGTTATTGAGGAACTAACTAAAATAACTCTATGAGAGCGTTTCTTTTTTTACTGTTACTATTTCCATTTGTAACATATTCGCAAGTAACAATTAAAGGTGTTACAAAATCTAAATCCGAAAACATTTATTTTTCGCATATAAGTTTTAAGCACTCAGATGGGAGTGTTTATTCTACTATATCAAATGAAAATGCTGAATATAAAATAAATCTTAAAGAAGGTTTATATAATATTAAAGCAACTTATATTGGATATAAAGAATATACAAATCAAATTAATATAACATCTGATATAATTTTTGATATATTATTTGAACAATCCGAAACACAATTATCAGAAGTAGTTGTAAGAAGTCTTCCACAAAAAGTAACTGAAGTTTCCGTAGTTAGAACTATTAGAAATAGTAATGTTGTATCCGATGGATTATCTATTGAGTTTATTAGAAAAACTCCCGATAGAAATTTAGGTGATGTACTTAAAAGAGTAAGTGGTGTAACAATACAAAACGATAAGTTTGTATTAGTTAGAGGATTGGCAGACCGTTACAATTCCGCTTGGTTAAATAAAACACCATTACCATCAACAGAGCCAGACAGAAGAGCGTTTTCTTTTGATATAATCCCAACATCACTAATTGATAACATTATAGTTGCTAAATCAGCATCCGCAAATTTACCTGGCGATTGGGCAGGTGGATTGGTACAAGTTTCAACAAAAGAAGTATCCGATAACTTTTTTAATATCTTATTGGGAAGTGGTTGGGGCTCGGTTTCTACTTTTAGAGATTTTAAGTTAGTTCAAGCTACCGATTTCCCTTCCACCTTCCCATCCACATACAATTATAGAGTTGCGGGACTTGGTGATAGAAGGGCATACACAAAATTATTAACAAATCATTGGACACGAAGAAGTGAAACTTTACCAAATTTAAATGGCGGACTTTCATTTGGATTAAAAAGAGGTAAGTGGAATTCTTTATTTAGTTCAACAATCAGAAACACATTTGCTTTAAACTATATTGAAAGAAAAGATTATCAATCATCAACCGAATTAGCATACGATTATAAAGATACTATATTCACCAAAAGACTTTCTGCAAATGGATTATTTAACTTAACCTATTTAGGTGAAAATCGTTATAGTTGGAAAACGTTAGTTAATTATCAAGCAGATGATACATACCTAACACGTAATGGTGATAACTTTGATAATGTTCAAAATGTATTGAGTACATCATCAAATCACCTTAATACAATAGTAATAAATTCTCAATTTGATGGTAAGATTAAAACATTAGATTTTAATTTAGGATACAACTATATCTTTAGAGAGCAACCTGATTACCGAGTTAATCCAATTACAAAATCATTGGGTATTAACGAACAATACTCAATAGCATGGAGAGATACATATCGTTTTTGGAGTGTAATGGATGAGAACTCTATTAATGGTAATGTAAATAAAGAATTTGGTAAGATTAAAATGGGTGCTGGCTATGTTAAAAAAATTAGAGGATTTAATGCAAGAGTGTTTAGATATTTGTCATCTGATTTGTTAGATGAAATCACAAACAATACTGATAGATATACAGCCAACTTTGATTTGGGTTCTCTTTATTCAATGTATGAAGATGAATTTGGTAAGTGGAAAGTAAATGCAGGATTGAGAGGTGAGTATAACCTATTTGATGTACAAACCGCAGACTTTAGTGGACAGAAAGTAAATGTGGATAGAGAGTATTTGGATATACTCCCATCCCTAAACTTTTCATACAACGAAGAAAAAAGTAAGTATAGATTTTCATTAAGTAAAACATTAGCAAGACCTGAATTCAGAGAAGTAGCTAATTTTGCTTATTATGATTTTGTTAGAAACGCACAAATATTAGGAAATTCAAAGTTAGAAAAATCGGACATATATAATGTAGACCTTAAATACGAATGGTATCCAAAATCAGGTGAAAATATTTCAATATCCGCATTTGGTAAAAACTTTATCAAACCAATTGAACAAATAGTAGCAGATGGTTCAGTTCCATCAAACCTATTATTAACTTATACAAATCCTAATTCAGCTATCCTATATGGTGTTGAGTTGGAAGTTCGTAAAAAGATAAATGGTTGGTTTGATTTCTATACAAACGCTTCGGTAATGAATTCAGAAGTAGAAGTGAATGGTGTGAAAAGACAATTGCAGGGACAATCAAACTATGTGTTAAACGCGGGAGTAAACATTCACAAAAAGAACAATACTATCAACATAACTTATAATAGAGTTGGAGATAGAATATCAGCAGTGGGATTTCAGGGTTACCCAAACATCTTTGAAAATAGTAGAGATGTATTGGATATAACTCTTTTACATAAACTTCCGAAAGGAGAAATAAAGTTGGCAATAGGTGATGTATTTGCGCAACCATCAATCTATTATCAAAAGTTACAAAAC
>Ga0315909_10008720_pt1 | contig 11065 bp, 13 predicted proteins | sample LakEriMetagenome_11_FD_203527 | JGI IMG/M metagenome (GOLD analysis project Ga0315909, IMG submission 203527) | Freshwater fungal communities from buoy surface, Lake Erie, Ohio, United States - Buoy 2 MA125 | ecosystem: Environmental > Aquatic > Freshwater > Lake | place: USA: Lake Erie, Ohio...
TTGAACTTTTTCCTCAGGCAAATTTGCGTATTTTCGCGCATGCCGTCCTTTCCTCCGGCCATCGCGTTTTCCTATCCGGGAATCGCCCAAGATGTCGCCCGCCTGCGCTCCTTGCTGGCGGAGGCGATGCGGTTGTTGCAGCGCACAGCGCTGGTGGAGCCCTGCATTCTCAACCTCGCCTGCGGCCGGGCCGACGAGACCGGCGTGCTGCTGGAAACCCTATGCCTGCCCGGGCGTGGCGGGCACTATCTGGGCATCGATCTGCGCGCGGCAGAGATCCAGGAAGCCACACGCCGCTGGAAACACTGCTGGCAACCACAGGGGAGCGTGGAGTTTCGCGTGGCCGATGCCTCGCTGGCGCAGCATTTACCGGAAGCGGCGGACGCGGATGTCATTTTTGTGCGGCATCAAAATTTCTGGGACGATCCCGCCACCTGGGACCGGATCTATCGGAATGCGATGGCGCGTCTGAAGCCGGACGGGATCTTGCTGCTTACCTCCTACTTCGAGCGCGAACACGAGCTCGCCCTGGCCGCGCTGCGCGGGCTGGGTGCCCGGCTTTTACTCGACCTGCCGCACAACGCCTCACGCCCCCTGCCCGAGGCACCGGGGAAATCCGTAGACAAACGTCTGGCCGTTTTGGGGCACTCGGCCTAACAGCCCGTGTCAGCTTTTTCCTTCGGCTCAAGCCATCTTGCGATTTTGCGCTTGTGACAACGGCGTCAAGTGGATAGTCTGAAAACTCCACAGGTTGCGTCACGATTTCGACGCCCTCCCCTGCAGCAAATCCAACCTTTTTTCCCTACTACCGATGCATATATTAATCGCTGAAGATGACCCTACCAGTTTGGAATTTCTCGCGGAAGGCTTGCGGGAAAATGGCTATACAGTCGATGCCACCCAGGACGGCCGTCAGGCGCTGGTCATGCTGGCACAAAACACCTACGATCTGATCATTCTCGATGTGATGATGCCGCAAATCGATGGCTGGGAAGTCCTGAACCGCATCCGCCAGCATCGCATTGCCACGCCCGTCTTGTTTCTCACCGCCTGCGATACCGTGAATGACCGCGTCAAAGGGCTGGAGCTCGGCGCGGATGATTATTTGGTCAAGCCCTTCGCCTGGGCCGAGCTACTGGCACGCGTGCGCACCTTGCTGCGCCGCTCGGTCACCCGCCCCAGCGACTCGCTGGTCGTGGGCGATCTCGAGCTGGACCTCTCCCGCATGAAGGCTCATCGCAATGGCATGGTGATCGATCTCACCGCGAAGGAATTCCAGATGCTGACCTTGCTGGCGCGCAGCAAAGGGGAAATCGTCACCCGCGCCACGCTCGCCGAACAGATCTGGGGGATGCCGAGTTTTGTCGAATCAAACGCCGTGGATGTTGCGCTGGGCCGTTTGCGCAAGAAAGTCGATGACCCGTTTCCGACCAAACTGATTCACACGATCCGCGGACTGGGATACACGATCAAGGACGATTGACATGGCCTCGGCTCATCACCACCCGCTCTCGCTGACGACGCGCCTGATGCTCAGTTACGCCTTGGGGAGCATCGTGGCGATCGCCGCCACGGGTTGGTATTTCCGCAGCGCCCTGATGGAACAAAGGCAGCAGGAAAGTTACGAACTGCTCATCAATCACATCACCAGCCTGCGCAACAGCGTATTGGAAAATGCCGATAGTCCCCAGCGCTCGGTCGAGTCACTGCTCTCCTCGAGCGCACGCGATCCCCTGCACAGCATCCATGGTCGCTTGATCAACAGCAAGGGTGACGTGTTGTTTACCACGCCAGAAATGGATCGTCTTTCGCTGTCCCCGCCCTTTCCCGCCCACTTGACCGATGAGCAGGACGTGCAAATTGTCAAAGACCGGCGCAGCAATCAATCCCAGCATGACGTCTATTGGCTGGCGGCCACCATTGCGGGCATCGATGGAGGAAATGACACGATCTATCAAGCGCAGTATGTCGATACCCATCTGAGCGACTGGCGGAAAACCTACAATAGTCTTTGGCTGCGGGCCACTCTGGTGGGAGGGCTTTCGTTTTCCTTCATCGGCTGGTGCATCGCCCGCAGAGGACTCAGGCCGCTTCGGCAGATCACCCAGGCCTTGGGGAAAATCACAGCAAAAGATCTCAACGAGCGCATTTCCACCGACAACTGGCCACGCGAAATCACGGCACTGGCGAGCGAATTCGATCGCATGCTCACACGACTGCAGCAGTCGTTCCGCCAGCTTTCCCAATTCACCGGCGATGCCGCGCATGAATTCCGCACGCCGCTCAACAATCTGTTAGGCGCGACCAGTCTGGCACTGAGCAAAGAGCGCAGCCCCGAGCAATACATCGCCCTACTGCAATCGCACGTCGAGCAGTTCAACCGGCTCAACCGCATGATCGAGAGCTTGTTGTTCCTCGCCCGGGCCGATAACAGTTCCTCCGGTTTCCAGTTGCAACAAGTGGATGTGGGTGCCTGCGCCAGAGAGGTGCTTGATTTCTTTTCCGCCGTGGCGGAAGAGCGCGATATCCGGCTGCAAGTGCGTGGCGAGGCCACGATCATGGCGGACGAATCCATGCTGCGCATCGCCCTCTCGAACCTGGTATCGAATGGTCTGCGTTTTACGCCTCATGGGAAAAAGTTGAGCATCGTGGTGGAGCGCAGTGATCAGCACAAAGTCACCGTCTCCGTGATCGATTCCGGCCCCGGCATCGCGCCCGAACATTACGAAAACATTTTCGATCGCTACTACCGTCTGGAAAAATCCCGCACGTCGGAAGGCGCGGGTCTGGGGTTATCGATCGTGCAAACCATCATGCAACTGCACGGCGGCAAAGCGCTGGTGGACCGTGCTCCGGGCGGTGGTGCGATCTTTTCGCTGGTGTTTCCCTCGTGAAGCATCAGTGCGGCACAAAACGAAGGCCTTCGCGCTGACCGCGCACAAAGTCCATCGCCCGCATGCGCTTGCCGCCCTCCGCCTGCACGTCCGCGAGAGCCAGAGCGCCCTCGCCACATCCTACCAGCACTTGGTGATCGCGTACCACACAGGCGCCGGGCGCGAGCTCGGGATTTTCTACCACCGTGACGGGAGGAAATAGTTTCACCCGCTGGCCCTGCTCCATCACGGCGAATGTTCCCGGCCAGGGATCGTAGGCACGGATGCGACGCTCCAGAGCTGCGGCGGAAGAGGCCCAGGACAAGCGCCCATCCTCGCGCGCCAATTTGCCGACATAACTCACCAGCGAAGCCTCTTGTGGTAAGCGGGGTGATTGCCCCGCGGCGAACAGCGCTAATACCTCCGCGAGCGACTCGGGAGCGAGTGCCGCCAAGGTATCATGCAGCGAGCCTCCCGTTTCCTCGGGACGGATCGGCGTCGTTTTTTGCAAAATGATATCCCCCGCATCGAGCTCACGCACCATGTGCATCACGGTGATGCCGCTGACGGCATCGCCCTGATCAATCGCCGCCTGAATGCAGGCCGCGCCACGATATTTCGGCAACAGCGAAGCATGCAGATTGATGCAGCCGAGTGGAGGGATCGCCAGAAAACGCTCGGTCAGGATTTGCCCGTAGGCCATCACCACGATCAAGTCAGGCGACAGCGCCGCCACTGCATCGATGGCCGCTTTTTTGCGCAGACTCTCCGGCTGCATCACCGGAATCCCCGCGTCCAGGGCCCGTAGTTTGATTGTCGGCGGCGTGAGCTGCATCTTGCGTCCTGCCGGCTTATCAGGCTGTGTCACCAAGGCCACGACCTGCCAGGGAGAGCTTACCAACCAGTCCCAGGTCGGCAATGCGATGTCCCCGGTAGCGACAAAAACGACTCTCATGATCAGATGATTTTGCCCTCGGACTCCTTATAGCTGGGGAGCTGGAGAATCACCGAAGTGATTTGATTGATCACCTGCACGGGTGGCTTGGTCGCATCAATCTCGCAAATGATCTCACTCGGGAAAAAATCGAGAATCGGTTTGGTTTCCTCTTCATAGGTGGCGATGCGGCGCTGAATGACCACCTCGTTCGCGTCATCGATGCGATTGTCTTTCAGCGCCCGCTTGCGCATCCGTCGCGCCAACTCGGCACGGTTCGGGCAGGACAAGTGGAAGACTTGCTCGATTTGCACAAAATTCCCCATGTACTGGGCCTGGGCGACATTGCGCGGAATGCCATCGAGCACCAAATAATCGATGTCCGGCTTGTACAAATGCATGTCGCTCCAATTCGCCACCTGGGTTTTCCACAATTCCACCGTCAGTTCATCCGGCACCAATTCCCCGCGACTGGAGTATTCCACGAACTTCTGCCCCAGCGGCGTGCGGGTATCGAGCGAGCGAAATACATTGCCACACTCGCAATGGAAAAAGCGGGGAATCATGCCGAGGATCTTCCCTTGGGTGCCCTTGCCGGAGCCGGGCGCGCCCAAAAGAATGACGGCAGGACGTTTGGTTTCAAAAACTTTTGACATAGGTGACGCAGCAGTAGGAGGAATCCGTGGAAATGGCAAGGAGCGAATCAGTGAATTTCCACCGAGAGATCATCGCTCAGATTCTCGATCGCGGCACGCAGGGCGCTCTCATCGCTGGAACCCGGCAAACTTACCTTGCCTGAGGCGCGAAACAGAGGATGGCCGGACATCGCCGCACTTTCCAGACCCGTCACCAGCTCTTCCACATTGCCTCCGCAGTGCGCGATCGCCAGCGTCAGCTCATGCACGATGCCGGCGCGGTCATTGCCCACGACATCAATGTGCCAGACACGGCGATCCTCCGCCGCCGGAGTCGCCTCCTGAATCAGCTGGATCTGAATCCCCTCCACCGCCAGCTTTTGCAGCGCGCTCGATAGCGCGGCCACTTGTTCCGCCGGGCAATCCACTCGCAATATCCCGGCAAAATGTCCCGCCAGACGCGCCATGCGACTCTCCTGCCAACTCGCCTGATGCGCGGCGACGGTGGCGGCGATGGAGCGCACCAAACCCGTGCGGTCCGCACCCAAAATGGTCATGATCAATGTTTCTTTCATCTGCCCCACACTGCCAGATAATCAACCACTTGGTCACGATTTTTTTACAATTTTTCGAAAAAATTAGGAAAAATTAGCACTTGATGTTTCTTTACTATTTAGGATTATTACTACGTCTCTCGTAGCAAGCTATGTACTCCCTCAAAAGCCTCCCCAGTTTTCCCACAGAATCGCCCAGCGCCGATCTGAGTTTGAGCCAGCCCTTCGTCGAAGATGGCGTGATCGCCGCCGTCGTGAGCCGGCAAGAGCTCAGTTGGCAGAACCTGCGCTACTTTGGCGAAGACTTTGCCGGACGCGATGATTGCCCCGTGCCACATGCGGACACTCATGCGTGGCCTGCGCGGCAGGCCTGCGGGGCATTTTTCACACCTGCTGGGGAAACCATCGTGGCAGAAATCAGCGCCTCCTCCGCTGACACCCTCCCAGAGCCGGAGACGCCATCAGACGTCCCCTTATGGAATCGTTCGCTCGCCGTGGCCAGCGCAGCGGCCATCTTTTTATCCGCGTCACTGATTGGCTTTTGGGCCGCCCACTCGTTCGCTCCCAAAACCTCCCAGGATCAGACTGCACGCAAAGCGCAGGATGCCGCCATGGTCAGCCACGTGAGCGCTCACTAGCCGCGCGGGATTGTGATCGACACGTGGGAAAAATTCTGCTTCTTTCGCGCTATGAAACAGTGGTCACTAGGTTTGCTATGTCTCGCGGTCTGCGCGGTCGGTTGCGGCCCTGACGTAGAAGCCATCCCACAAGTGACCGATCAGATGGCGATGGATATGGGAGTGGAAAAACCCCAACTCCAGCGTGGACGAGATCTCTACATGGCGCATTGTCATCAATGCCACGCCCGCGTGCAGCCCGCGAAAATCGATCCCGAATACTGGAGGGAAATCTTGCCACACATGAGCAAAAATGCCAAATTGAACTCCTCGCAGCTACGGGATTTGCAAACGTATCTCATCGCCGCGCACGGCACCGTCTATCAACTCGATCCGCAACACTAACCCGACGAATTCTTGATGAAACCCATCCTATGCACCGCCTTACTGGCCTTTTTCCTCGCAAACTGCGCTAGTTCTCCCACGGGCGATATCGAACAGGGCAGCGAGCCGGAGCAAGGCGGCATTTCGGAAGTGCCCAACCCATCCCCCGAAATGGCGAAAAAAAGCGGCACCTCACTCGACAAGCTGCAACGGGGTCACGCGGTCTACATGTTGACCTGTGCGCAATGCCACGCCTACCCGCTACCGGAAGATCTCGATGACGCGGAATTTACCGAAACCGTGCCGAAAATGGTCAAACACGCGGGCTTGGAGACATCGCAGGGAAGTGATGTGCTGGCCTACATTTTAGCGGTAAAAAAATTGTAATTTCTTTTCATGAAACCTCTTCTCTGGATCTTGTTGCTGAGCGGACTTATCGTCGCAGCCTGTGCGCCGAGCCTGGAAAAAATGGCGCCTCCCGTCACGCCGGCCATGGCCGCGCGCAGCAAGACCTCCGAAGGCACTCTCCAGCTGGGGCGCGCCGCTTACATCGCCCACTGCGGCCGTTGTCATGAGTATCAGTTGCCCGATACCGTCAGTGATGAGGACTGGCATGTCGTCGTGCCCGGCATGGCATGGAATGCCGGTCTCAGCAAACAGGATGAAGTCGCGATCCGGCAGTACCTCATCGCTGCCAAAACGAGACAGTGAGCCCCATCGCCGAGCTATTGTTGTTCGCGGGGATCATGGCGGTGGCACAGTTCAGCCCCGGCCCGGACATGATTCTGCTGACCAGCACTTCCCTGCGCCACGGCGGTCGTGCGGGTGCCATCATGGCTTGCGGCATCGCCACAGGATTGGCATTTCACGCGATGCTGGCACTGGCGGGTGGTGGTTATCTTTTCACGCGTGAATCGTTTTTTTTGCCTTATGCCAAAGGAGCTGCCTCGCTCTACCTCATCTACCTCGCGTGGCAGGTCTTTCGCAGCAATCCAGAGGAAACACAAACCAGCGCCCCCAGCCAACGCCGCCACTACCTGCGCGGACTTTTCTGCAACCTACTGAATCCGAAAGCAGCGCTCGTTCTCACCAGCATCTGCGCGCCGTTTCTGCAAGACACATCGGGCATCGCCAGGCCGCTGGCTCTGGGCGCGATCATCGTCGGCCAAGGTGCCGTGCTATGGATCTTGTGGGCCTACCTGCTGCAAACCAAAGTGCTGCGCGATGCCTATGAACGCAGTCGCTGGTGGATCAATCGCTGCTTTGCCGCGCTCTTGCTGCTGCTCGCTGCGATGATCTGGCTGCGCTAAGCGGGACGGGCTTAGCCGATTTCCGTGCGACCCGCCAACTGCGCGCCTTCTTCCATCGCAAACATCTTCGCCTTGATGTCACCATCCAAGCGCGATTTGGCTTTCAGTTCGCAGCGCTCGGAAATGATTTTGCCTTCCACTTTGCCGAAAACCTTGACCTCGCCGGCGGTGATATCGCCCTTGATGCAGGCGTTTTCCCCGATCGTCACGCGTCCTTTGTCGGACATGATCTGCCCTTCGATTTTGCCATCAATGATCATGTCATTCGAGAACCGAACGGATCCGATGATTTCGATGCCTTGTGCGAGAACGTTTGTAGGATTTGCCATAGCGGCGTGACTCCACCACAAATCCCGGCGTTTGGCAATGCCAAATCCCTTGTCGTCAAAACTTTCCCCCGCACGACTCGCGTTCGATCGCCACGATCGTCACCTGCTCTGCGACACAAAAGCGCACGTTCACTCCGCACAGCCGCGCACCGTAGATCCGAGCCGGATCCTCGTGCGCCGCGGGTCGCGGATCCTGCGCCAGCGCCTCGCGCACGATCACTTGATCGCGCGCGGACAATGCGCCAAAAGCCTCCATCGCCGCATCCGCCACGCACACCGGCAGGGACTGCGGCGCGTCGAACGCATAGCCACATCGCGCGTCCGGCACGGATTCGGCATAGGCCAGGTAGGGCTTGAGATCATACACCGGCGTGCCATCGATGCAGTCCACGCCCCCCAGCAACAGGACCGGACCCTCCGCGGAGGCCTCCACTCCCTCGATGCGACAAAGCGAGAGCCCGAGCCCGTTCGGACGAAACGTGCTGCGGCTGGCCCACACGCCCACGCGCTGATTACCGCCGAGCCGGGGCGGGCGCACGGTGGGTGACCAGCCTTTGTCCTGCGTTTCGTGGAAGCCAAAAATCACCCACAGATGGGAAAAGCCTTCGATCCCACGCAAAAACTCCTCGCCGCGATAGGCTTCATGAAAATGAATGCGTCCCCAGGCACTCGGGCACAGACCTGGTTGGCGCGGCGTGGCGAATTTTTCCCCAAAACAACTGCGCATCACACCGATCGGCTGCATTTCCATAACCCAAGCAACGCCATTCACGCGCACGAGGACAAGCAAAAAACAACCGATCGATGCGAGCAGGCCACCGTTTAGAGCACCCGCCACCCGCCGCGATCGCGCAGCTGCGCCTTGTCTCCCGTCAGCGCGATCAAATGAATCCACTGATGATCGAACAATTGCTTCACCTGTGGATGGGCGTCGAGCACGGCATCGATGCGATCCGTTTCACTTTCGAGATAGACGGTCAACCGTCGCGGTTCGTGGACAAATTGGCTGCCATCATGGATCGATTGCAGCGGCAAACCGGTGCGCAGATCGCCGGCATTGCCTTCGATCACCCCGATGCCCGCCACGACCTGATGGATCGTCTTATCCCCTGCGGCGAAATTTTCTGGATCGATGCGCGAGGCGTAGTACTGCAAGTTGATCCAGCTCGCCACCACCACCGGCGCGGTGAGAATTACCGTGAGGATTTTTGATTCCGGATCCGCTGCTGGATCGTACTCGTGAAGAAACACACGCCCATCGAGCTTCAGCCCGGCACTGCGCGAGCGCGGCGCGGCGATCAAGGCGACATTGTTCGCCAAAGCCCATTCCGGGCGAATCTGCGCGATGTCCGTGCCGCGTGCACGCACGGCCTCGTCCAACGCGTCTCCTTCGAGATGCCCCAATCCCAATCGCTCCGCGCGCTCATGACGCGTGGCAGCGCTCGCTTGTTGCAGTGCCGCTTCCAGTGCGGCGAGTTCGCTGTGATGTGATACCGGCACCGTCTCCCGTTCATAGAGCAGGAAATCATCGCTCAGCGTATCGTGTCGCGCGGCCAGGAAATGCGTGTCTTCCGGGATGAAAATGTCGCGTGTGGCCAGCACCTTGCGGACCTCACGATCATTGAGCGCTTGCGCAGCGAGGCGGGCATTGACTTCCCCACCATGTCCACCACAAGCACCGCAGTCTAGCGATGAGGCAAAGGGGTTGTTCGCACTGTGACTGCCGTGTCCGGTGATCATGACGAGCCGCGCGAAATTCTCGGTGAGACTCATGCCGCGCAGCGCCCCCTCGGCGATCGCGGCCACCTGCTCGGAGGAAAGCCCCATGAGTTCCGGCGCGGGTGCGATGCCAATGTCGAACTTCTGCCGGGTTTTCAACAGCCCGCCGGAAAATGCCAGCCCTAACGATTCCACGAAGGTGAAGCAGGAGGTGGCGGAATTTTGAAACGCCTTCCACGCCCCGCGCTCGGAGCGGATGCGGGCGGCGTTTTCCGGTCGCGGTTCGCGACTGATCACCGGTGGCACCAACAAGACCGGACAACGCGGCGCCGGCTTGCACGCGTGAGCCGGTTGATGCGCCACGGGAAAGCCGAAGAAGCCGGCAAAGCCCAATGTTGTGGCACCGGGCAAGGCCGCTTCCAGGTGACGCCGCACGATCTCCGAGCGCACATCGATACAAAAGACCGCCTGCAGACGAGGGCGCTCGGCGAGTGCCTGCGAGGGTTGTGCGATCAGATCCGCTGCCAGTTTTCTCTGAAAGCCCGCTTCATACGCGCGCTGCCAGCGGGCCAAGGCCTCGTCAAAAGAATCCTGCGGCACTCTCATTTTCTGGTTTCTCCAGGACGCCGCGATTTGCGGATCAGTGCCGAAGGCGCGATGCAATGCGGAATCGTAGGCGAGACAGATGGCGAGAAGCTCGACCAATGCCGGATTGTCATTGCCGCGCATTTGATCCTCACGCACGAGATACCGCACATGCCCCGCCCATCCGGCGATATGGGAAAGCTGGCGATGGAGGAAATCCGCGAGTTCCACCTGCTGCGGATCAAGTTGTGCGAGGCAGTGCTGGATGACTTTTTTCGGATCATCCGACAAGGCCCGCACGAACGCGCGAAATCCCGGCAACCCGAAGGTTTCCGGCTTGCGATCCTCAGCCGCCGCGGCCTTCCATGCCACAAACAAGCCCATGTGCCGCCAGGGCGAAACCCACGTCGTCTGGTTCCGATCAAAGTGCACCGCACACCATTTGGCAATCTCCTCCGAGATGAACCCGGACCAGTGCGCATGCGGCAGGGTCTCGTCTAACAAATCGGCAAAAGTCGCGATCGGATGCACCATTGTGTGATTCCCCGTGTTGGCAATCATTTCCAACAAACGCTGCTCCGGCCATGTCTCATCCGTCACCAGCGCGAGATCATCAGGGGTGATCCGGCCTTCATGCCAGGCGGCCAGGTATTCTTCCGGATCCTGCACAGGAGCCCTGCCCACGGTGCGGCGCAATACGCCACAGGCTTCCGCGAAGGGGCGTTTGGTAAAGCCCATGAAGGGATTGACCGCCACAAAATGCTCCAGCGGCCACAAGGGGGGAATGCGCTCGAGAGCCTCGGCAATGGCGTGATCGAGATGCGCAGAGGAATTTGTCGTTAGCTTCTTTTCAATCGTGTTCATAAAAGGATGTGGATGAAGTTTTAAGAAAGAGTGCGTGAGGGCCAGAGTCTGCCTAGCAGACGATTCGCCAGCGTGCCGACGTAAAAGCCATTGAGGGCGTGGATGTAGAGCTTGCGTCCCAGCGGATGCGCGGAGGCACGCCACAGCATCGATTGGAAAAAGAACAATGCGGTAAAGACGAAGGCCACCCATGCGACCAACCAAACCGGAGCCTTATGCTCCGCCATCCCGGTGAGAACCAATCCCGCAGCCGCATGCAGC
>Ga0315909_10008723_pt1 | contig 11064 bp, 8 predicted proteins | sample LakEriMetagenome_11_FD_203527 | JGI IMG/M metagenome (GOLD analysis project Ga0315909, IMG submission 203527) | Freshwater fungal communities from buoy surface, Lake Erie, Ohio, United States - Buoy 2 MA125 | ecosystem: Environmental > Aquatic > Freshwater > Lake | place: USA: Lake Erie, Ohio...
AAAGCAGTGATCCCAACTGCATTGCTCAGTAACGGATTGATACCCGGCTCCTCAACGATTCCGTGCAACTTAGCCCTGTGGTCGCTCTCCATCGAAGTGTGGCTTTACGTGATTGCTTTAATGGTGGCAGTCGCTATTACACGAATCGGTACAAATGATGGTCGGCAGACCGCCATCGTCGCCCTCGCGATAATTACCCTATGCTTATCAGGAAATGCCCGCTTCTGGGAGTGCGCAATCTACTGGGGGCTCGGCAGCCTTTTCGCCGCGGTGAAGTCTGTTCCGTCACTGCGGCGGACCATCAGGATGGCACTTGCCGTTCTGATGGTGGCTGGGGCAGCAGAGGCTTTGATTTTCTTCGCCAAAATCTGGCCATTGGAGCGGTACCTCCCGACCCTGATTCCCGTTAAGATGGCGATACTCATCGCCATGACCGGATTGTTTCAGATGCTTGTGCCCAGGATTCCGGACGTTGTGCTGAAACTTGGAAAAAAGCTCGCTGCGTCTTCATACACGCTCTACATTCTGCACTTTCCAGTCCTCCTGCTGATTTTCGCACTTACTTGGGAACACTACACAGCTTTTCAAGCAAGCGCCAAAGCTTTGTTTCTGACGGCAACATTCATTACCGTGTGGTTCCTGTGCCATGCGGCCGCCCGCTATCTTGAAGACCGCCGGCGCTGGGCATGGCTTTTCGGGGGGGCTGCCCGCTGAGGTTTGTGCGCATCCTGAAGGCGCTTGCTTGAATTCCGGAATTTCCTCCGCCGTTGCTTCTCTCCATCAATCCGACCGCATGACCATGCAAAGTCCCACCACTCCGCCCATGCATCACCAGCCGAGCCGCGAGTTCTTGATCAATGGCCGCCGCATTGGATGGCAGCATCCCACGTATTTCATTGCGGACATAGCGGCGAACCATGACGGGGACCTGCAGCGGGCCGTAGATCTCATCTACCTTGCGGCTGAGTCCGGTGCGGATGCCGCCAAGTTCCAGCACTTCGAGGCCTCCACCATTGTAAGCGACTATGGCTTCCGGCACCTCAAAGGCAGCAAGTCCCATCAGGATGACTGGAAGAAATCTGTTTTTGAGGTCTACAAGGATGCCTCGGTGAGCATGGAGTGGACGGAGACGCTGGTGGAGACCTGCCGCAAGGCGGGCATTGCCTTCTTCACGAGTCCCTACTCGATGGAGATCGTGGACAGAGTGGATCCGTATGTTCCCGCCTACAAGATCGGCTCGGGAGACATCACATGGCTCGAGATCATCAGGCACATGGCCTCGAAGGGAAAACCGATCATACTCGCATCGGGAGCGTCCAACCTGCAGGAGGTCACGGCTGCCACTCTCGCGATGCTGGCATGCACGGGCGAGGCGGCCCTCATGCAGTGCAATACGAACTACACGGCTTCCCTCGAGAACTTCCGCTTCATCCAGCTCAACGTTCTGAAGACCTATGCCGAGATGTTTCCGGGCCTCATCCTGGGATTGAGCGATCACACTCCCGGCCATGCCACCGTCCTCGGGGCCGTCACCCTCGGTGCCCGCCTCATCGAAAAACACTTCACGGACGACAACCACCGGACGGGGCCCGATCATAAGTTCGCCATGAACCCGGCCACTTGGCGCGAAATGGTCGACCGCACCCGCGAACTCGAGCTCGCCCTCGGCACCGGCCTGAAGCAGGTCGAGGAAAACGAATGCGACACTGTCGTCGTGCAGCGCCGCGCCGTGCGGGCCGCCCGCGATCTCGGGGCAGGGGAGACCATCACTCCGGAGTGCATCGAAGTGCTCCGGCCCTGCCCCCACGATGCCATTCCCGCGGATGCCATCTCCCGCTGCCATGGCCAGAAACTCAGGCACGCCCTCCCGAAAGGCGAAATCCTCCGCTGGACAGACTTCGATTGATCGGTGCCTTCCGGCAGATCTGCCTTCACTCCCCGCTGCCTCCAAGGCTCGTTCCCGTATGATGCTCCGCAAAGTCTCTGGCCTCGCAAGACATCTCCACGGCACCGCCTGCCGGATGGCTGCCTGCGGTAAGTCAGCCCTGAGCGCCTTTCGTGAGGCACAGGCAGCGCGACAAGCGCTGCGACGGGAAACCGCGGCCGCGTTGCCTCGGTGCGGGGGCACCGTCGTGATACACTCGGGGAGAACTTACGCCATCCACGAGGTGGAACTGTATCTGGCCTCGCTGCTGTCTCTTTGCGGGCTCAAGGTTCATGTTCTCCACGACGATGGCATGCTGGAACACTGGGATAGCCATCAGGCCCCGCGAGAACGGTTCTTCAACCCCTTTCGCTCCCCGTGGAGCATAAGTTGGCCGAGGCTTTTCCGCTGGCAGGTCATCTGCCGGGCCCTCCGAAACCGTGGCTGGGACACAGTTCCGTACTCTCACCTGTTCCCAAGCGGACTGGGAACCGTGCAGCCTGACGTGCGGGACCGCGACCTGGCCCTCAGTTCCACGAAGCGGTTCTTCCAGTCCGGAATCCTCGCCAATACGCCGGAAACGGAGGCCTATCTCGGAAAGTGCATGAAAAACTGCGCCGTCGGCCGGGCTGTGGCGCGTGAGGCGATCCGGCGCTGGAAGCCCGACATCTTCATCACCACTCATGGGATCTACTCTGTTTGGGGACCTGCCTACCAGGAAATGAAGGATGCGGGCGTTCCGGTGGCGGTCTGGCAGGCTGTTGGCACTTCCAAAGGCCGCATCCGCATCAACGACAGGCACGACGGTATGCTCGCCAGCACCGCCGACTGGAAGGATTTCTTCGCAGGTAACCACGGCAACTCCGCCACTATAGCCCGCGGTTCCTCGCTGCTCGATGCCCGCGTCAATCACGAGGCTGCCGATACGAGGGAGTACTTCGCAGGCATCGAACAGGGTTCCGGACCAGCGACGGAACGCAGCGAGGGGAACGGAAGGCATTTCGCCATGTTTCCCAATGTCATCTGGGATGGTGACATCCCGGAACGTAACATTCTCTTCGACGGCGTGCTCGAATGGTGCCTCTTCACCATCGAAGCAATCCGAAACACCCCGAACCGACTCACGATCCGGTTCCATCCATCCGAAGTCACAAGGCTCAAAGGATCCGTGCAGCTTGAGACCGTCATCCGGGAGAGAATCCCTGACATCGACAGCATTCCGAATCTCCACCTGATTCCAGCGTCCGCCCGCCTGGATTCCTATTCCTTCGCCCGAAGCCATGTGGATGTGGGGCTGATTTACGATGGCCACCTCTGTCTGGAACTCACCCACCTGGGTATTCCCGTAATTGCCTGCACCAATGGCAACTTCACACCGGATTGCGTGGTCTACAAACCACAGTCCCCCGGTCAGTTCACGGACTGGCTGCATTTTCCGGGGACGATTCTCGAAAGATTTCATAATGAGGCGGAGCAACGCCGTGCGGCCGCGGCTGTCTTTGCCGCATGGGAATTCGAGGCGTCGCTCTACGAGTTCAACCCTCTCGTGCAGCCGTACCCTCCCGTGATTACCTACCGCGAATTGGGCGACGGTCAGCCCATCTCCGGAGATGCCATCGCCATCGTGAAGCGTCTCCTGTCGATGATGCGGCCCTCTGCCGCTTTGGAATCGGCCCGTGAATCTGTGGCAGTGCCTGACCTGGCACTCTGAAGCGCTGTGTGGTTTGCCGCAGTCCCGCACGCGTCTCCGATGAGCATGCTGCAAGGAAAAAAACTGGTGGTGGCGACCGATTCCCGGGTGTGGTCACCAGGAGAAGGCAGGAATTACCGGTTCCGCGAACTGATCCGCGGATTCCGTTGCCTCGGGCTGAGCGTCGATCTAGTCACTGGCAGGTCCGCCATTCCCGCCACGGACACCGAATCTCTGGTGGCCATGGGAATCGCCCGAATCGTGACAAGGAGCGCTCCACCTCACGCGGCACTGCATCGGAAGATTGCGGGCCGCATCGCCAGTCGGCTGCATGGGGCGTGGAAGTCCCTGCGGGGCAGCCGAATCAGCAATGCCACGGCATCCCCCGCCATGCGCATCACTGCACACCGCACCCCGGAACTTCGCACGGTCCTCGCAGAGTATCTTCTGCAGCAGCGCCCGGATTATCTGCTGGTCTCCTATCTTGTGAACTGGGACTGCACCAATGCGCTTGCCGTGCTTCCGCCAGAAAAGCGTCCGATCACGATGATCGACACCAATGACGTCCTCGCAGACCGCTGCGCCGCCCTCGCAGACCGCGGGGCGAAAGTCCCGGTGGGCTGCAGCCGCAGCGAGGAAGGCCCTCTGCTGGATCTGTTTGACATCGTCATTAGCATTCATGACGAAGACGCTGCCATCTTCCGTTCCATGGTCCGTTCCGCCGCAGTCGTGACCTGCCTGCCAGCCGGTCCGCAGCTCCCTGCCGGAGAAACATCACTTCCGCCGGACACCGATCCCTCGGTCATCTACGTGGCGGGCGATTCCCCGGCCAACCGCGATGGCTTGCACGACTTCCTCGCACATTGCTGGCCTGCCATCCTCAGGGCGTGCCCGCATGCTTCCCTCAAGGTGGCGGGAAAAGTCGGCGAGGCTCTCCGCGAAACCAATTTTCCAAACGTTCATCCGCTGGGCTTCGTCTCTGACCTTTCCGCCCTGTACCAATCCGCTGCCCTCGTGATCAGTCCCGTGAGTTACGGCGGCGGGCTCAAAATCAAGGTGCTGGAGGGCCTTGCACACGGCCGGCCGGTTGTCGCCACGCAACACTCGGCCATCGGACTTTCCGCCGCCGCCGGTAAGGGACTCACCGTCGCGGCCGACTGGCCATCCTTCACGGCTGCCGTCACGGAACTGATCTTGGATTCCGGCAGGCGGGCCAGCGAGGCATTGGCAGCTGCCGCCACCGCCCGCGAGTTCACACCCGACCGCGTCATCGAGGGGCTCGGGCAGGCCATGGCGGATGCATCGTCCCGCCGGAAGCCGAGTGCGGCCTGAACGCCTGCCGGACCGGCTCGAATCATGAATTCAGACAGAGTCAGCGCTCGAGTGCCTTCCGGTGATGCACGCCCATCCGGGGACAATCCAGGACGGCCCCGCGTTGTCATCTTCACGTACCGCAATCAGACACCACCCTCGACCTTCATTCAGCGGCACGTCGACTACATCGGATACGGTCCCGATTCCCTGATGCAGCTGGCGGGCTGGAGCACGCCTCAACTGGGCTCGGTTCCTCTCTGGGGCCGGTCGATGCCCGCACGGCTGCTCCGCAGAGTCCGTTCCTCTTTCGGCACCGGCAAGACCGCACTGCACCAGCACGCCTTCGCAGGAGCACTGCGGAAACTGAAGCCAGATGCCGTTCTCGCGGAATTCGGCTACAGCGGCACTCACATCGACGGTGTCTGCCGCCGCCTCGGGATCCCTCTCGTGGTGCATTTCCACGGCACCGATATCAACCGCCGCGAGGTCTTCGAGCAGCAGAAAGAGGGATACCGCCGCCTCGGGCACACCGCCCACGCCCTCATCACCGTCTCCCAGCTCGAAAAGAACAAACTAACCGCCGCCGGTTTACCCGCCGACAGGATTCATGTGATTCCCTGTGGTGCCATCCTCCCGGATACCCCGTCTGCCATGCGCCCGAGGAACCCGGACGAGCCACTCGCATTCGTCTCCACGACACGCATGTCCGAGGTCAAGGCCCCGCACCTCGTGATCACAGCTTTCGCCCGGTTCCTCGCATCGGGAGGGCAGGGCCAGCTCCACATGATCGGTGACGGACCACTACTGCCATTCTGCCAGTCCCTCGCAAAGGGCTTCTCCCTCGGAGACCGTTGCATCTTCCATGGGTCCATTCCTCATGACGCTGTCCTCCGCATCCTCGCCAGCGCCGATGCCTATGTCCAGCATTCCGTGGTGGCACGCGACGGCGACTGTGAAGGCATGCCCGTCTCCCTCATGGAGGCCGCGGGACGCGGCCTCCCCATCATCACCAGCGCCGTTGGCGGTATCCCGGAATACTTCACAGATGGCGAATCCGCTCTCCTCATCAGCGAATACGACACTGCCCAGATGGCCGCTGCCATGCTACGCATCCAGCAATCACCAGAACTCGCCGCAGCACTCGGTCGCCACGCCAGAAACCTCGCCCTCCAACAGTTCGACAGCACCAGACAGTCAGCCGCGGTCGTCGATGTCATCAGGTCGGTCATGCCCCGGCATCTTAAAAACCTCATAGGAATCCATTAGCTGCAATCACTTACGAACATTTCCTGCAAATTTGAAAATTCAGCCTCAAAAACAAGCCGCAGAACCAGTCATTGGCATTGTCGCGATGGTGCCAGAGGTTTGGAGTGAAGTCAAGATGTCGCGTCACCATTTGCTTGAGGGGCTTTCGAAGGATTACAAGGTGCTCTGGGTTGCACCTCCTGTCTATTTACAGGATTTGGTGCAATCGGGTTTCCGCACCGTCCAAAACGGCAGGGAATTGATCAAGCGCTCCGATCGCTTCTGGGTATTCGGCATGATTCTGCCCGCAGGCTATCGAATGAATTGGAAAAAAAAGGGACTTGCTGGCGCGCTCGTCAAGGCCTACGAAAAAATATGGCAGAAGGCATTCGTTTGGAAGCTCAAGGGAATCCTGAAATCCATGGGTCTTGATGAGTGTATTCTCTATATTTGGAGGCCTGAGTATGGCTGGATGATCGGGAGACTGGGTGAATCATGTTTGGTTTATCACATGGTTGATGAGTATTCCTTTGACCCTGAAAAGGATCATCCGATACAACCTGATGAACAAAAATTGATCGAGGATTCCGACCTTGTGGTGATTCACTCGCAGAGTTTATTCGAGAAAAAGGGGCACATCAACGCAAATACTCATATCCTGCCGAATGGAGTAGATTTTGAGCGTTACCGGGCTGCCGTGGAGCAAATGGATTCAGAACCTCCGGAGCTGACCCTCCTATCTAGACCGAAGATCGGGTACATGGGATTCATCAAACGCCATTTGGATCTTCGTTTGGTCATCGAACTTGCAACTGCAAGGCCAAAGTGGTCCTTTATCATGGTAGGGCCTGTCCGGGAAAACCATGCGGAAATCAGAGAGGCGGTGCAATGCTTAAGAAATATGCCGAACGTGCATTTCACGGGCAGTGTGGACGCAGCTGAACTTCCTCGGTATGTGAAGTCGTTCGACGTGGCGATCATGCCTTATAAAAATACTTTTTACACAAAATACATTTATCCACTAAAGCTGCATGAGTATCTTTCAGTTGGGCTTCCCGTGGTCTCAACTCCTCTCCGGAATCTGATCGAGTTTAAAGATTTGGTGTCGTTTGCGGAAAGTCGCGACCAATGGATAGCTACCATTGAACAGTGCATCCGTGAGAACGATGCCGCCAAAGCTGCCGACCGAGTCGCAGTTGCCTCGCGTAACAGTTGGCGCGGTCGTGTTGCGGCGCTGTCCATCATGATTCGCGAGGCACGGGAAAAGGCTAAGGATAAGCGAAATGTTCCTTGATGAATGCGGCGGCGACAGAGTTTCACGGGCAAGCCCCCTCATCCGCCCTCCCATGACCATCCTCATCGTGACCGACCAGTTCCCCCCGAAGCATTTCGGGGGCATGGCGCAGCATGCGTGGCATCTTTCCCGGCACCTCGCGGGGTCCCATCGGGTCATCGTGGCGGTCCCGAAGTCTCTGGGAAAGCCCGCCGATGCGCATGGCCTTGACGTCCGGCCTGTGCTTGACGTGGCGTCTCCCCGCCGGGATGCCAATGCCCTCCTGAAGCTGGCCCGGGCGGAACGATGCGATGTCATTCATTCCTGCACCGCCGGTTTGACCCCCATCCCACTATCTGCGGAATTTCCGGTCGTCCAGCGGGTCGTCGGCAATGACTTCCTCCGCCCATGGTGCGGCGGCAATCTGCCCCTGCGCGGCGTTTTCTACCGCATCCCCATGGCCGCCGTGCGAAATGCCTTTGCGCGGCATGAACGGGCGCGGCGCAAAGTCAATGTGATCGCCCAACTGGCGCGATGCCGCACCATTGCCGCCAATAGCCAATGGACCGCCGCAGCTCTGGGCAGGGAAGGCATCCCCGCCGACCGCATCCGCACCATCGTCGGCGGCATGGATTGTTCTGTCTTCTGTCCAGCCGAGGACCGATCCGCCCTGCGCGCCTCCCTCGGAGTCCAGCCACACGAATTCATGATCGTCACCGCCGGAAATTTCGTGCCCAAAAAAGGATTCGATACCGTCCTGCGCGCGATCGCCCTGCTTGGCAAACATAAGGCCGTCATCCGTTACTTCGCCATCGGTGATGGCCCTCAGGAAGCCAACCTCCGCAGCCTGGCAGACACACTGGAACTCTCCCGCTCCGTCACCTTCACCGGACGCATGAACCAGTCCCGGCTCACTCAGTACTACCAAGCCTGCGACGCCTACGTGCAGCCGTCGCGGGACCATGCCATGAGTCAGCAGATGACCGACGTCGAAACCATGGGCCGCACGTTCTTCGAAGCAGGAGGATGCGGAGCCGCGGTGATCGGCTCCAGCGTCGGTGGCATCCCGGATGTCATCCGGCCCCACGACAACGGCCTTCTCATCGGCAACCCGGAAGACCCAGCCGAACTCGCCAATGCCATCGCTCTGCTTCTCGAAAACCCCGAGGTGCGCGCCCAACTCGGTGCCGCCGGCATCCGCCGCGCCCATGAAGAATTCTCATGGGAAATCGTGGCCGCCCGGTACGATCGAGAACTGAGTCAAGCTATCAGCATTCAACGCTAACTTCAAAGCATTTACCCCCAAGCGGTAATTCGTTAACCTTCCTTCCACATGTCGTTTGGCATTCCCGATATAATTCATTTCAAGGACCGTCATCTGCCGACAGCCGTAGTTGTCGCGGCAACACGGTGGGAAGAACCTCCCAGAATGAGGCATGACGTGGTGGGTCAGCTCAAGCGGTTCTCGAACGTTCTGTACATTGAATACTTCCCGACTGGTGAAAAATCGGCGCAGGGCGGAAAACTCGAGTCAATGGATGACCGCCTCATGGTCTACCAAATCAGCGAGCAGTACAGAAAACATCCGCGCTTGTACGCTAATGTTCCATGGATACATGCTTCCGTGAACAGAAAGTACGCCCAGGAAGTAGGATTGTTGGCAGATCAGGTGGCACCAGCTAATGGTTGCAAGCTGCTCTTCAATTTCGTTCACGATTTTCCTGAAATCGTAAGTGCAGTTAATAAAAAATGGAGTTGTTATATTTGTGTTGATGAATTCCCGGGAATGCAGAGGAGAAATTACAAGCGGAACATCATTAAAGCGAAATTTCAGAAACTCTACCAGCAAGCCTTGGAGAACCGACTCGCAGAAACAGTGGATCTGGTGCTGACACCGCACACTGCGATTCGTGACAAGTTGAAAAAATACTCTCGCCGCGTCGAGATGTTTTATCATGCTCACAGCATCCCGGATGAACGCGCCATTCCCCAGCAGAGGTCCGATGGCAGAATACATGCAGGCTTCGCTGGGTTTGTTAACTATCGGATTATGATAGACTGGCTGATCCATCTAGTCAAGGATCCCCGGTTCGTTCTTCATTTAATTGGTCCTCAGGTTGACATGTCGACCGACGCGCTGATGTCCGTGGGTGAGGTCCGTTGTCATGAACCAGTCTATGGGGATGAGTTCGTCAAAACTCTGAGGGAGATGGATGTTCTTTTGATGCCGTATGATCCGGAGATTATTGAATGTCAAAGTCTAACAACAAACAGCAAGACTTTTCAGTGCATCGCCAGTGGTCGGCCATTGGTCATCTCCGATCTTCCCAATTATATTAGGATGCCGGAGGGAGTGATCTATAAGGCAAAGGACGCTGAGGATTTCAGATTGAAGGTTTTGAAGGCAGCAACGGACGATTGTGATGAACTTCAGACGATGCGCCGGAGGATCGCATCCGAAAACACATGGAGTAAGAGGGGTGACCAGCTTTGGGGGTACGTGAGTCACCTGATGCCGGTTCCTGAAACAGCGGGCAATCAGCATCGGGGAACTGAAGCGAAAAAGGCACCCGACTCGCTTTGACTGCTCGATCTGGCAAAATGTGGAATATGTGAAAGCTTCACTGTGCTCGACCCGCGGAGAGTATCTGGGTGGGTTCTCTGATAACAGCATCCACGTGTCGGTCACCGGAATATCCTTTGCAGTTGGCGCAGGTTTCCGTTTACCTGCGGTCCTTTCGTTTGCCACATGAGGGGTCTGATTTTAAGGCTGACCAGAAAGGTCGGCGGGCTTTGCCGACTGGGATGGTGGACGGGGGTTGTGCGGACAAAACTTCTATTCAATCGTGTGGAATTCGGCAGCCGTGTCCGTGCGACGGGGCCTGTGCATCTCGTGGTCCACCCCGATGGCACCATGCGGATTGGCGATGGCGTGCTCATCAACTCAGGGAGTCGCCGGAACCCAGTGGGTGGCGGCGGACGATGCATCATCGATGTCGGACCTGGAGCGCACCTTGAGATTGGGGCGAATACTGGCATGAGCAACTGTGAGATCATCTGCCGAAAGCGCATTGTCGTTGGCCAGTACAGCCTTCTGGGTGGCAATTCGCGGATATACGATTCTGATTTTCATTCTATTGATAGCGTGATGCGGCGATCGAGACCAGATCCGGGGATTCGGTCGGAGGGTGTCGAGCTGGGTGACGATGTTTTTGTGGGTGCGCATGCGACGATCCTGAAGGGAGTGAAGATCGGGCCGCATGCTGTCATTGGGGCTGGGGCAGTTGTGACTAAATCTGTACCTGGCGAGGAGATCTGGGCGGGGAATCCGGCCCGGCGGATCGGTTCTGTTGGGGAGAAAGCAGTCGAAAGGCAGGAAAGATAATGATCACGCTGCTGCTGTTCCTGTTTGTACTCGTGGCGGCACTGGCTCCTTCGGTCAAGTTGGCTGAGGGGGTTCCGCTGCTGCGGCCGGAGATGGTGGTGGTGGTGTTTGCCTTTGCAGCGCGGCAGTTCCGCATGTTGGTGGATGGGGATGTGCCTAAGCTTCTTGGGGCATTTGCCATGGCGGCGGCAGTGGCGATTGGTGCGTCTTACACGGTTTTCGGTGTGCCGTAT
>Ga0315909_10008724_pt1 | contig 11064 bp, 14 predicted proteins | sample LakEriMetagenome_11_FD_203527 | JGI IMG/M metagenome (GOLD analysis project Ga0315909, IMG submission 203527) | Freshwater fungal communities from buoy surface, Lake Erie, Ohio, United States - Buoy 2 MA125 | ecosystem: Environmental > Aquatic > Freshwater > Lake | place: USA: Lake Erie, Ohio...
AAAGAGCACTATAATAACTATTAAGTTCGGCTAATTTCTTTCTATTACCATAACAGCAATTGTTACGGCAGTATTAGGATCTTCAGATATACCGTATAATCTATCTTTAAAATTCATATTTTCTAATATAATTGGGGGGCCATCATGTTCAACCCGAATACCATAATTTGTAGTAGATACATTTATATCTCCAACTAAGACATGTTTATTAGAGCTGGTATTTGTTAAGACTATAGTGTAATGAGAATCTACCTCATCAGAAAATGTTAACTCGGTTGGTGTGTTTTGCAAACTTAAATTTTTAGTTCTAAACATAGTACTATTATACCCTTAATAAACACAAAACCCAATCAGAGGCGGATCCGATTGGGCAGTGTTTACATCTTGCGACGTAATGTACGGGGAACATGTGGGATGCTACGACCCGTACTGATTTATTATAAAATAACTATTTTTCTAAGTCAAGGACATCCTGGGAAAATTCATCATTTTCTTCAGGCTGTGGAGTAAAGGAAGGAACAGGCCCTAGAAGGAACCCGTCATTATGGTATTCAACCATTTTAAATACTTCGTCTGCCCCTACTGATTTTTTTGCAATTAGGGTAAGCATGTCATATATTCTATGAAGCATAATATAAGTAACCATAGGAAGGTTATCTTCTAAATTTTGAGATTTTTGCTCTTCAGACATTTTCAGCCTTTCTTATTTTCTCTATAATATCATCATAGAACTTAATTCCTATGAAATTTTGATAACTGCAGGATAGGCAGTATAAATATTCTTTATCATCTAAAGTTAGGTTAACCATCAGAAGGCCCTGATCCATTGGACATTCAAGTCTTGGAACAAGGCCTTCTTCTGATAAAGCTATATATTTAGATACGGTCTGTATCTTTCTCAATATCGCTCCCTATGATTTAGGAAACTCTGGGATGAGCTCCTTGGCCTTCCCTATTGAGTTGGGCCATGATGACCAATCTTTTCCGCCTTTGGTCATATAGTACGTTATCTCTGCGTTCGTTACTGGATCAAATAATTCCTTATTTGAAACTAAATCGAATTTTTCTTTTCTTACTATGCCAAGATCTCCTAGCATATTAATTTGAAAAATTCCGTAAGATTTGTCGCCAGTTCTGGTGTTATCGTTTAAAGCCATTGGTCTCCCATTGGATTCTACACGAGCAACAGACCAAGCTGTTTTTAAAGCATTTCCCTCAAAGCCTACAGCCCATAGTAAATCTTTTAAATCTTCAGGTGTAAGCATTTCTGAGTGCTTGTAGGTTTCATTGCTGAACCTATCTATTATTTCTCTTTTTAGTTGTCTTTCAGTTTTCTCTACCTGCTTAAAAACAGGTACAGTTGTCATAGCTCGAGAAATGTCTGGCCCAGGCTGGACGGAAAATAAGAATAATGTTATCATTCCTATATAAGCCCAGTTATGAGCAACATCGCTCAAACGTAGTTTGATTCTCTCCATTGGCATTTCCTCCTTTAGAGATAACGAACTATAATAGTAGCATTAATTAGCAAAGCGTGTCAACCTAGTTGACCAGAAAGATTTAATGAATATTTCGTTTTCTACACCAGTTGTAAACATAAAAGGTGAAACTGGATACGGGTATGCGGGTAGGAATATAGTTAATTCATTAAATACATTAGGCCATTTTGTCCCATTTCAAGATCCTAAATCTGCAGTACAATTAAATTTTTCTCAGCCTGATTTATTTAAATTACATCGTGGACAATACCAGATTAGTTATACTCCATGGGAATCAACTGTTGTTCCAGAAAGATGGAGGGACAATATGAACCATTGTGATGAGATATGGACAACATCTGATTGGTGTGCAAATGTATTTGAAGATAATGGATTTAAAGATGTTAAAGTTTTTCCACATGGATTAGATCCTATGTGGACGCCTAGAAAACGCCAACAAAAAGAAACTTTAAAGTTTTTACATATTGGAGAACCAGCACCTAGAAAAGGTGGACAAATGGTGGTAGATGCATTTTCCTATTTATTTGGGAATAAACCAGGGTATTCACTAACTATAAAATGTTTTAACCAAAACAGCACAAGAATATATAATAACTATATAGATAGAAATATAATAGGTTTACCAAATGAGCTATATAATAATATACATATAAACAATAAAGTTTTAAATGATAAAGAATTAGTAAAGCTATACCATGACCATGACGTTTTGGTTTATCCTAGTTATGGAGAAGGTTTTGGATTAATACCCCTTCAAGCATTAGGAACTGGCATGCCAACAATTTGTACATACGACTGGGCACAATATAAAGATTATATTGGTCCACTAAAATTAAAATCAGAATTAATAGACTCTCCCTGGGAATATATGCATGAGGGCAAAGTATTTGAACCAAGCTATCAACATCTACTTGAGGTTATGAGAGATATAGATTTAAATTTTAAAGCATATTCATCTTATTATTATGCTCAGTCAACTAAAATACATGAAGAATATAATTGGTTGCGGTTGACCAATAATGCATTTAGCCATATTTTTAAAAAATTCTCATAAGGTCTTCCCTCTATAAAAAAAGTTTGATACACTAGAGACTCATTCAAAATTTAATCAAACCGCTAGGCGGAGAAAAAGGTCTATATGTCAGTAATTATTGAAAACCCATACGAAAACTTTATTGCGTTATCACGATATGCAAGATGGATTCCAGAAGAGAATCGTCGTGAAACATGGGGTGAAACTGTAGATAGATATTTTGACTTTATGTTAAAACACTTATCTACAAACAATAATTATAAACCAGATTTAAAAACAATCCAAGAATTAAAAGATGCAGTTTATACTAGAAGCGTAATGCCATCAATGAGAGCAGTTATGACTGCTGGTGCAGCATTAGACAGAGACCATGTTGCTGGATATAATTGTTCATTTGTTCCAGTAGATTCTCCACGCTCATTTGATGAAACTATGTATATCTTAATGTGTGGAACAGGCGTAGGATTTTCTGTAGAATATAAATATATTAATAAATTACCTCCAGTTCCAGAAACTTTTGAAAAATCTACTACAACAATCGTTGTTGAAGATTCAAAACAAGGATGGGCAAAAGCATTTCGTGAGTTATTAGCTTTGCTTTGGACTGGTCAAATACCTTCAATTGATGTTAGCAGATTACGTCCAGCAGGAGCACGTTTAAAAACTATGGGAGGAAGATCTTCTGGCCCACAACCACTAATTAATCTTTTTGATTTTACAATTGCTAAATTTAAATCAGCGGCAGGTAGAGCGTTAAAACCAATTGAGGCTCATGACATTATGTGCAAAATTGGAGAAATTGTTGTAGTTGGTGGAGTGCGTAGATCAGCAATGATTTCTCTTTCAAACATTAATGATATTGAAATGGCAGCAGCTAAATCTGGTAATTGGTGGGAAGGAAATTCACAAAGGGCATTGTCTAATAACTCAGTGGCATATTCTAGAAAACCAGAGATGGCTCAATTTATAGCAGAATGGAAAAATCTATATGACTCAAAATCTGGAGAGCGTGGAATCTACAATGTTGCAGCAGCCCAGGCACAAGCAGCAAAATATGGAAAAAGGGATCCTGAAATACATTATGGAACCAACCCTTGTTCAGAAATTATTCTCCGTCCTTATCAGTTTTGTAATCTTTCAGAAGTCGTACTACGTGAAAAGGATACAGTTAAAGATGTTGAAAACAAAGTACGGCTTGCTACAATTCTTGGCACCTGGCAATCGACTTTAACAGACTTTAAATATCTAAGAAAAATTTGGAAAGACAATACCGAAGAGGAAAGGCTACTGGGAGTATCTTTAACTGGCCAATTTGGAAATAAGTTTTTTTCTGGCAAAGAAGATCTGTCTGAACTTGAAGGCGTATTAAATAATTTAAGAGAGCATGCTCGAAAAATAAATAAAGAAGAAGCAGAAAGAATTGGTATATCGGAGTCTGCCGCAATAACCTGCGTAAAGCCTTCTGGAACAGTTTCTCAGCTAGTGGGGGTATCTTCTGGAATGCACCCATGGCATTCAGAATATTATATTCGTACAGTTCGTGGAGACAAAAAAGATCCGCTATCTACATTTTTAAAAGAAGTGGGAATTCCAGTAGAAGATGATTTTATGAAACCAAACGATACTTATGTGTTTTCGTTTCCAGTAAAAGCACCAGAAGGTGCAATTGTTAGAAACGATTTAACTGCATTAGATCATTTAAACACTTGGCTTGTATATCAACGTGCCTGGTGTGAGCATAAACCTTCAATTACAGTTTCTGTTAGAGAGGAAGAATGGATGGCTGTAGGAGCATGGGTATGGGAGCATTTTGATGAAGTATCTGGAATTTCATTCCTACCACATTCAGATCATTCATATAAGCAAGCCCCATACCAAGAAGTAACTGAAACAGAATATTTAGAGTTACTTGCAAAAATGCCATCATCTATTCGCTGGGAAGATTTATCTTTTTACGAAACAGAAGATGGAACAAGCGGAACACAGACTTTGGCATGCACCTCAGATGGTAATTGTGAGATTGTGGATATTTCTGCTTAGTAGTATAATATATAGTATTGGGGTAAAACCCAAAATTCCTGGGCAAGTTGCCCAGAATTAGGAGGTCTTATGTCAAAACAAGATCTTAACAATGATGGAAAGGTAACAATGCAAGAGAAAGTTCTAGCAGCGTTGGCAAGCTATGGTCGTCACTTTTTAGGTGCAGCCATTGCTCTTTACATGACTGGAAATACTGACCCAGGAGATTTAATTAAGGGTGGTATTGCCGCATGTCTACCAGTTATCCTAAAAGCTCTCAATCCAAACGAGACAGCTTTTGGATTCACAAAAAAGTAATATCTATTTAATAGATTAGGATGACTCCTGTGCTAAAATAGGCATAGGAGTTTTCCTATTTAGGAGTACTAGCAAATGGCAGGACAAAAAAATTTCGAAGTGGATCAGAATGCCACTTTTACCTTTATTGTTGAATATAAAGATAATACAGGAGCACCAATTAATTTAACTGGCGCTTCTGCTAAACTGCAGGTCCGTGATACAAAAGGCGGAACCAAATTAGCTTTTACTTTAACCTCACCTTCTGGTGGAATTACAATAGATGCTCCTAACGGTAAGTTGACAGTTAGGATGACCCCAACTCAAACCAATAAATTATTTTATCCAAAGTCATCTTATGACTTAATGCTTACCGATTCTAATGCAGTTAAAACAAAACTTGTAGAGGGATTTTTAACTCTTAGCAGATCGGTGACGATATGACAGAAACAGTAACCGTAACCCAAGTAGTAAATGATGTAGTAATCTCATCTCCTGGACCTCAAGGTCCTGCTGGAAGAACTATATTAAATGGATCAGGAGCTCCTGCAAATAATTTAGGGGTAGCTGGAGACTTTTATTATAATACAGCAACTACTGATTTTTATGGACCTAAATTGTCAGATCTCACATGGTCTGGAGCAACAGTAATACAGTTAGTTCAGGAAGGCTCAGATTATGCCTTTGAGTATTCTTGGGAAATAGGACAAGTAACTGGACCAGTATCTGGAGTCTATTCTTTGGCTATAACACATAACCTAGGATTTAGACCAAATGTAACAGTAAAAACAAGTGCTGGAGATGTATTAGAAACAGGCATAGACTATAATAGTATTAATCAATTAACACTGACAATGGCTCAACCATTCTCAGGGACAGCGTACCTGTCTTAAGGGAGTAAAGTAAATGGCAAGATTATTTGTAACGAGTATCAATCTCAATAAAAATGAGTTACAAAATGCTCGTATTCAAAATTTAAGTTCAGCACCATCCACACCAGTATCTGGTCAAATCTACTATGATACATCAACAAATATCCTGTATTTCTATAATGGAACTTCATGGATCCCAGCTTCTGGCTCAGCCGAAGTAATTCAAGATGAAATTAATAATACCCTCCAAGCTGGAGAAGGTATTGATTTAACTTATAATGATGGAGCGGGCACATTAACAATTGATGCAGAGGTTGCTACCCATGCTAATCTCGGTGTTGCATCTTTCAATGACACAGACTTCACCGTAACTGCTGGAGCAGTAACTCTAAATGCAGAAAGAGTAGAAGATATTGTTGGCGGAATGGTATCTACTAACACAGAAACTCTTATCTCTGTATCATATGATGACACAAACGGTAAATTAAATTTTGCTGCAACAGATCAATTTGCAGCTAGTACAACCTCAAATCTTGCTGAAGGTACAAATCTTTACTATACAGCAGAGCGTGTACAAGATGAAATCAGTACAGCAATTGTTGCTGGAACAGGTTTAGACTCCACATATAATGATGGAGCTGGAACCCTTACTCTTGATATCGATTCAACAGTAACAACAAATTCTGGCACACAAACTCTTACAAACAAAACATTAGGTGCTTCTACAACACTTGGTGCAAACCTAGACGCTGGCACATACAAGATTACAAATCTTGGTGCCCCAACAAACTCAACAGATGCTGCAACAAAAGCATACGTAGATGCAGTTTCTGAAGGCTTACATGTACATGCAGCAGCAAGAGCATACTCAGCATCAAATATTGATTTATCTACAGCTCTTGAGGCTGGAGATTCAATTGATGGAGTAACATTGGTTGCTGGTGATCGTGTTCTTGTTAATGGACAATCAACACAATCACAAAATGGTATTTATGTAGTACAAGCATCTGGTGCAGCAGTTCGTGCAGCAGACTTTGATACAGCAACAGAAATTGCTAGCGGAGACTTTATATTTGTATCATCTGGAACTGCTTATGGCAATACAGGATGGGTACAAACATTAAAGCCAGCAACAATTGGCACAGACCCAATTAGCTTTACACAGTTCTCTGGTGCTGGCACATATACAGCTGGAGCTGGATTAACATTAAACGGAACAGTATTTAGTGCAGATGTAACTCCAACTTCTGGAAACCCATCTCTTATAAATACTGGCGGTGCTATTGAAGTAAAGACAGACACAACTCGTGGTCTTTCAGTAGATGCTAATGGTTTAGGAGTTAACGCAGGCACAGGACTAGCATTTAGCTCTGGTGCACTAACATTTGCTTCAGGATATGGAGTTAGAAAATACTCCACAGATCTTGGAGATGCGGCAGCAACATCTTATACCGTTACACATAGTCTTGGGACAAAAGATGTGACAGTTCATATTTATGAGAATGGATCACCATATTCACAGATAGAGGCTGATGTTGAGCATACGACAAATAATACTGTAACAGTAAAATTTGCTACCGCTCCAAGCTCAAATCAATACAGAGTAGTAATAGTAGGCTAAAATGGCAAAGCAATTTAAAACAACAATTGCTCCGCCATCACTAAGTTCAGATCCAACAGGATCGGTAGCTGGAGAAATTTACTACAATACTACAGTAGGAGCATTAAAAATTTATAATGGCTCAACATGGTCATTGTTAACTGGTTCTGGCGGGGGATCTTCAAGTGCTCTTGAAGTATTAGCCACAGCACCTGCTTCTCCTTCACAAGGTAGAATATATTTTGATTCAGCAGAAAATACAATAAAAATTTGGAACGGTAATATTTGGTATGACGTTGCTGGTCCTAAAGAAATGCTTGATCACCAACACTATGCTGGCGAAGGTCTTGTCAGATACACCGTTTATGGCGGATATGTTGAAGATACAAACGTTGTATTTATGGATGGAGGAACATCGACATCCACGTTTACAAATGATATAATAGACGGAGGAGCGAGCATATAAAATGGCAGTCAGAATTCAAATACGCAGAGATACATCTGCAAATTGGACATCAAATAACCCTGTATTGTATCCAGGCGAAATCGGCTTTGAGACAGATACTAAGAAATTTAAAATTGGTCCAGCCGTTACATCTCCAACAGTTGCGACTGCATGGAATAGCATATCAGGATATGCAAACGTAGTTCCTTCAGATTTATCAAATACATTAAATGATTATATATTAGCAGCAGATTTAGGCGTAGCCGATGGACCTGCTAAATTAAATGTTGACGGAAATCTATTAATCCCAGAAGATAGCATTATATTTGAGGGTGCAACAGCCAATGATTTTGAAACAACTTTAACAGTAACAGATCCTACAGCAGATAGAACTATTACTTTGCCAGACGTAACTGGAACAGTGGTAACTACTGGAGATACTGGAAGCGTAACAAATACAATGCTTGCAGGATCAATTGCAAATGAAAAGCTTACAAACTCTGCAATTACAATTAATGGTACTTCTACTTCTTTGGGCGGAACTAGAACTCTATATACAGACGATATTACAGAAGACGGAAGCCCAACAAATTTATGGTTTACAGATGAAAGAGCACAAGATGCCATAGGTAATTCAGTAGGAACAGGACTATCTTATAACGATACTACAGGAGCAGTTTCTGTAGATACCGCAACAATTCAAGCAAGAGTGGCAGATGTATCAGATACTGAGATTGGATATTTAAATGGCGTAACAAGCGCTATTCAAACTCAAATAGATGCAAAGCTAGCCTCTGCAACAGCATCATCAACATATGCTCCAATTAACAACCCTACATTTACTGGTACAGTAACTCTTCCAGGAAATCCAAGTACAGCAAATGAAGCTGCAACAAAGTCATATGTAGATAATATTTCAGCAGGATTAAACTTCCATGCTGCAGTACATGCTGCTACAACAGCAGACCTTTCTGCAACATATGACAATAGCGCAAAAACATTAAGCGCTTCAGGAGCATTTCCACAAATTGATGGACATACAATCAACGAAACAGAAAGAGTTCTCGTAAAGTCTCAATCAAATGCCGTGCAAAATGGTATTTATACATTAACAGATGATGGAGATCCAAGTGGAACATGGGTATTAACTCGTGCTTCAGATGCAGATAATTCACCTGCAGGAGAAATAGCATACGGAGATTTTACATTCGTACAGAATGGAACTTCAAACGGTGGTCAAGGATTTATCATGACTACCACAGGAACAATTACTCTAGGTACATCAAGTATTAACTACACTCAGTTTAATACAGGCCAAAGCGTGGTGGCAGGCAATGGTTTATCAGAGGCAACTCCAGGAACCCTATCTATTAATACTGCAATTACAGCAGATCTATCAACTGCTCAAACATTTACTAACAAGACTTTAACAAGTCCTAAAATAAATGAAGATGTAGTTTTGACTGCTACAGCAACAGAATTAAATTACGTAGATGGAGTAACTTCAGCAATTCAAACACAATTGAATGCAAAAGCTCCATTAGCTTCTCCAACATTTACAGGTACTGTATCTGGTATTACAGCAACTATGGTTGGTCTAGGTAACGTAGATAATACATCTGATGCCAATAAGCCAGTTTCAACAGCAACTCAAAATGCTTTAGACTTAAAGGTAGACGAGTCCCTATTTGATGCCAAAGGTGATTTATTAGTTGGTTCTGCTGATAACACGCCAGCTAAGCTTTCAGTTGGCACAAACGGATATTTGCTCACTGCTAACTCTTCAGCCACAAATGGAATTGAGTGGGCGGCAGCACCAGTAAGTTTACCTTCACAAACAGGTAATGGTGGAAAATATTTAACAACTGATGGCTCAACAGCCTCATGGGGAACTTTAGTAGTTCCAATTACAACTGGCACAGCAACACTAACTGCTAACACAGCAACCACTATTGATACAACTGCATTATCAGCATTTACAAGTATTGAATATATGGTATCTCTAAAGCAAGGATCTAAAGTAAGAACTTCAAAGGTTGTTTTCCAAACCGATGGAACTTCTGTAGATATGACAGAGTTTGCTATTACAGAAACTGGAGGATCAATATCTGGAGTAGTAGTATCAGCTACAACTGCTTCAACAAATGCGGTTCTTCAAGTAACAGTAACTGATGCAGCAAGCACAAACGTAGATGTAAAATTCTCTAAAGTAGCATTGTAGGAAGGAAGGGTAAATGGCAGATAAAAACTTTAAAGTAAAATCTGGACTAAATATCCCGATTACTTCCGCCAATATATTAACTACTGATGCTTCTGGAAATGTATCTTCAACCGCAACTCTTCCAATTAGCTCAGGTGGAACTGGACAAACCACTGCAGGAAATGCATTAAATGCATTATTGCCTTTACAGACTAGCAACGAAAACTATTACTTACAAACAAATGGAGTATCTAGTCAATGGTCAAAGGTATATAATCAAGTAATTAAAAATGCTGGAACAACTGTAAATCCAAGAGGTACAATTAATTTTGTAGGAGCCTCATTTGCAGATAGCTCTGGTACAGATACAACTACTATTACAATGGGTGGCGGAAATGCAGAGACATATGCTTTGATGGGGGTATTTTAAATGGCAGCTACCCCAACATTATTTTATAGAGGAGCGGCAGCAACTAGCTCTGCTACACTTTATACAGTCCCTTCTTCAACTACATCAGTATTAACAGATATCGTAGTATCTAATACATCTTCAGATCAACAATATGTTACAATTACAATTGATGGTGTAAATATTGTTCCAACTGTTCCAGTATCTGCAAAGCAGGTAGTAAATCTACAGTTTAGAACTGTAATTCCTACAGGTGATATTATTGCAGGATATGCATCATCAGCAGATGTTAAATTTCATTTAAGTGGCGTGGAGGTAGCATGAGTATAGAAGCATATCCAAGTCCTAATGGTGTCCTAACAAGCCTTATATGGCGTAAGACAGCCGCAGGAGGAGAAACCTCCCTATCTGGCTATGATAACGCCTCACAGGCTCTTTCATACACACCTGGGCAGGAACAGGTATATCTAAACGGTATCCTTCTAGTAAGAGGATCAGACTATACCGCTACAAATGGTACATCTATTACAGGATTAACAGCATTAGCTGCAGATGACTTTGTTCAAATCAATTGTTATAATAATTTTAGCGTAGCCTCATTACCAGCAGCATCAATTACTGGTGAAGTTACAAATAGTCAAATTACATCTTTAGCTACTACCAAGTTAACTGGTACAATTACAAATGCTC
>Ga0315909_10008726_pt1 | contig 11062 bp, 16 predicted proteins | sample LakEriMetagenome_11_FD_203527 | JGI IMG/M metagenome (GOLD analysis project Ga0315909, IMG submission 203527) | Freshwater fungal communities from buoy surface, Lake Erie, Ohio, United States - Buoy 2 MA125 | ecosystem: Environmental > Aquatic > Freshwater > Lake | place: USA: Lake Erie, Ohio...
ATAACCAAGTAAGTACGTCATCTCTTTTGTCCTTATCGATCATTGTGTCAATGTCGCCAACAGTTCTTTTTACCTGTGTAAAAATTTCATCAGATATGCCTGTACGATCAAAGAAATGAAAACTGGAGCCTGCTAAGAATTTTTTACTAGCCAATAATTTAGGATTCCATATGCCTTTATTGCCGTGTTGTGCGGCATAGGCCTTGTTGATTGCTGTAAGTGCGTTGTCAAGTATAGGCACGACACTGGCTCTTTGACTAGTGTCGATTTTGTTTGCTTCGACATCACCTATAACTAAGTTGCCGCCTTCATAAAGTAGAAACTTTGCCAAAGGCGAAAAAAGTTCTCTTAAAAACATTATTCGTATTTTCCATCTTTCATGTGACCTAGCTCAGTATTATAAATTTCTTTGGCTATAGCATCACATTTTTCTTCTTCTAACCTGTCTTGTAATTCTCTCAATGGAAATTCTTTTTTGTAAGCTTCGTATGCTTTAGCTATGATTGGCTTGAACATACGGTGACTGAAACCTTGTCCAAGATCAAATTTTCTTTTGCATACTTTTAGTACTGGGAAAAGGTTCCTTCTGTAGAAATCATCATTATTGTGCATAAAATAAATTAAATCTTCACCGAGATCAAATTTAAATTCGTCACTGTCAATATCGTGATCTTTTTCTTTACCTAATAGTTGATCTATTGGTTTTTTTGGATTATTAAAAAGTTCTGTGATTTTCATATTACCAAGCCCTACAACTCCAATAACGTGCTTTCCAACGTGGGCCCGGATTGGCACAGTTGTGTCTGGCACGGAAACTTTTTCTACGGCCAGGAATGTGTTTTTTAATACTGAGTTTTTTGTCGCCAAAATTTACTTTAACAATTTTACCATTCGGTTTGCGAACATAAACTTTGCTTTTGGCTACATCACCTTTCATAGGCTTGCCCAAAGGTACGGTTCTACCTTGATATTTTGCTTCATTTAGATCATCGGAATCTATAAATTTTGCGCCAATGTCCTGAAGTAGAGCCAGTGCTGTTTGATCTAGTTCAACTAAGATAGCGTCATCCCAGGCAGTTAGTACTTCTGTTTCTACGCCAGTATCTTCGTCCAGCATGAAATAGAACCCATCTCCCTGATATATGTCAGTCCCATCGGATTCGACTAATTCCATGTAATGTGAAAGTCCCTTTTCAGTCATGTCAATCCCCTATTGTGATATTTATCAATATCACAAACTAGCAGACTTTTTAGTTTTTAGGGAGTTTTACTACAGAATCAACCCTGGCAATGCTGTTTCCTAGAAACATTTTGACCATAGTAAGAGTTTTATCATCTTTGACGTAAAAATGGCCCCCGCCCCAGCTATGATTGTGAGCAAGGTCATCTAGGCAGCGTTTAGGCATACGAATCTTGTGCGTATTTGAACCTGCCCATTGTATAAAATTTGTTTGGGCTTGGGTTGTTCTACCCATTGTTACTTTAAATCCATAGTCTAATTTTTTAACATAAACAGTGTCTTTCTCCATGTTCTGATAATGTTCAGGCATAGACACATACTTTACAGCATCACTGTCGATATTAACTATTGATTTAATATCATTTTCGTTGTTAGTGTAAAATGATATTATCGGGCTTTCAATTCTAAGAGAATAATTTTCTAATTTTAGAAGTTCTTTACAAAGTGTCAAACCAAATTCAACATCTTGAAGGGTGGCTTTTTTAGCCCAGAGAGGGTATGATCCGGTCTTTTTAGCTTCTTTTAGTTTCTGTTGGGCAAAATGAACTGCATTGCCTCTAAAATATCCGGCAAAAATACAAAGTATTACAACCTTGAATCTATAAGTGTTATCAAATAGTTTCTTGGTTCTTTTGATTTGAATGTTCGGATTCAGTTTCATTTTCAACAGTGATCTTTGGTATCTTTATTTTTTTAGTTAACACTAAATTATCGTTTTCGACGCCGATATTTAGTTGTCCACCGTCCTTCAATTCCCCAAATAATATCATCTTACTTAAAGGTCGTTTGATCATTTGGTCAATAGTACGTTGTAGTGGTCTTGCACCCATCTTAGCATCGAAACCCTTGTCAATGAGTAAGTTGATAGCAGCGTCGTTGATCTTAATCTTAACACCTTTGTCTTTGACCTGCTCACGTAGCTCGTCGATAAATTTGCCAACAATTTTAACCATAGTTTCTTTACCAAGCTTCTTAAAGGAAACTACAGCATCTAAACGATTACGGAATTCTGGACTGAAGAATTTTTTAAGTTCTTTATCTTCGTAATCCTTTTCCTGAGCCCCAAAACCAATTTTTAGTTTTTCTGATTCCTGAGCGCCTGCATTTGTGGTCAGTATTAATATTACATTTCTACAATCTGCTTTTTTACCGTTGCTTCCGGTAATGAATCCATTATCCATAAGTTGTAAAAGAATTGTACTGACATCTGGATGACTTTTTTCTACTTCATCAAATAGTAAAACACAATAGGGATTTTCTTGAATTTGTGTAATCAACAATCCGGCGTTTTCTTCGAATCCCACATATCCTGGAGGACTACCGATTAATTTACTTACACTATGCTTTTCTTGATATTCACTCATATCAAATCTTAAAAGTTTAACTCCGAGATTCTTTGCGAGTGATTTAGCAGTTTCAGTTTTGCCAGTGCCAGTAGGACCCATGAATACAAAACTTCCGATGGGTTTATTATCTGATTTTAGACCTGCACGAGCAACAAGTATTTTATCAACAACTTCATTAATTGCAGTGTCTTGACCGTAAACTTCAGTCTTAAGTTGATCTTCTAAATTAGAAAGATTATTACTTTCTGTTTCAGCTATCTGCTCTTCGGGAATTTGAACCATTTGTGCTAGTTCATACTGAATCTCTGACTCGTTAATAATCCTGTCAGCGGCCAACTTGATATTAAATCTAGAACATGCGCAGTCGATCAAATCAATGGCTTTGTCTGGCAACTTTTTGTCGCTTTGATATTTTACACTGAGTTTGACCGCGGCTTGTATGGCATCATCAGTAATTTTAACATTATGATGTTGTTCGTAATATTTTTTAAGACCTTTTAAAATTTGCACTGACACTTCTGAAGTGGGTTCCTCAACAGTGATTCTTTGGAATCTGCGCATTAACGCACGATCTTTTTCAAAGTATTTTCGATATTCTTCCCAAGTTGTGCTTGCAACTACCTTAATATTGCCCTTACTCAACGCTGGCTTCATCATATTGCTGAGATCGTTGGCACTGTTACCAGCACTGCCTGCTCCGCTAATCATGTGTGCTTCGTCGATGAACAGGATAGTTTTTCCTTTAGTTTGTAGACCCTTCAAAACAAACTTAAATCTTTCTTCAAAATCACCTCTATACTTACTGCCAGCAAGCATGGCACTGACATCTAAGTTATATACAGTATATTCTTTTAGAAAATCTGGAACAGCACCCTTTACAATATTAAAAGCAAGCCCTTCTGCTATAGCAGTTTTACCTACACCTGGATCTCCTACAAGCATGACATTATTTTTATTTCTACGTCCCATGGCTAACGCCACGTTTTCAAGCTCTGTTATCCTTCCAATCACAGGATCGATTTTATTTTTCTTAACCTGCTCATTTAGATTTGTTGTAAATGCCCTAAGAGCACGTTCAGTTTGTCCGTCTTGCACTTCTTCCTCTTCTCCGCCAATTTCATTACTGAGATAATCTGCAAATTTGTCTTTATCGATGCCTGCTTGTTGAATGTAATACAAACTCCAACTGCGCTTTTCACTCATTATACTTAAAAACACGTCAGTCAATTCCATCAATTGGCGACCGTTAAACAGTGCTTGAGTAAAGGCACGATTCAAAACCCTTTCTACGGCTTGTGTTTTCTTAGGCTTATCAACATTTTCATTAATAATATCATTAAGTTTGGTTTTAAGATAGTGTTCTAAATTCTTTTTAATATAATCTGGGTCCGCCCCGTATCCCTGTACATTGTTAAAAAATGAATCTTCGCAGAGCATAGCAAACAATAAATGTTCTATGGTAAGATACTCATGCTTCAATTTTCTTGCTACATCAATAGCCTTTTCAAAAACTAACTTCAGGCTCTCACTTGGTTCTACCATTCTTTTTCCTCTGTTTCTTTAACGCTAATGCTAATCTAAGTTGGCTGATTTTATCTGTAAAACATATACCGTTTAGATGATCTAATTCATGAAGAAAACATCGAGCATCTATGTCTGTAAGTTCTATTATACAGGTATTTTGATGCTTGTCAACATATTGTACTTTAATTTTTTTTGATCGTTTAACTTCTAAAAAAAGATTTGGAAAACTTAAACAGCCCTCTTCATTTAGTGATTCCTCTTTACTTTGTTCTAATAAAATTGGATTGAATAATGCGAAAGGTGTTTTGTTGTCTAGTATTTGAGGCTGCATTACAAACACTCGACCCCTAAATCCAACTTGATTCGCACTTAGACCTATACCGTTACTTTGATGCATGATATCTATCATTTCTTTTTCTAGCTTTACTGGATCAGTTTCGCTGTAAAAATCAAAGTCTGGCATTTTTTGTTTTAAAATTTCATTTGGGAATTCGATTAATTTCATCTCTAATTTCTAGAAGTTTTTTCTTTAGGATTTCGTCAGTGATAGCAAGAGATCGAATAGCAACTATGATTACAAAATTTCCAGTCCTACGCATCCTAGCATTTTTGAAGCCCATTCCAGATGCACTGTATTCACCACCGTGTTCAACACCGGGTCGTATTTTAATTTGTACAGTTTTACCATCTACAGTTTCAACATCTTTACTACACCCAGTCATTGCTTCTATAGAATCAAGTTCTAACACAGTGCAGATGTCGTCACCCCTTCTAGTGAATTTCGGATCTAATGCAACGATTATTGTTACGTTTAAATTGCCTCTTGGTAAATCAGGGAATGAATTATCACCTAATCCTCGATATTGAATAGTTTGCCCAGTTTCAATTCCGGGAGGCACAGAAATTACTACAGTTTCTTTTTTACCGTTTGGTAATGGATATGTTGCTTCGAGTTCTTTGCCAGTGTAACTGTCTTTAAAAGTTATAGTGCATCGTATGTTTAGATCTCGATTTCTTCTCTGTCTAGGGTGTTGAAACCCTGCAAATCCCGAACCAAAATGAGCACCAAACATTCCACCAAATAAATCACTCATGTCCGAGAAACCACCATCCATATTTTGGAATCTAAATCCGCCACCGCCCATTAGAGATTGATCATATTCGGCACGTTTATTTGAATCACTTAATACATCGTAAGCCACTGATATTTCTTTGAACTTGTGTTCATCACCACCTTTGTCAGGGTGATGTTGATTAGCCAATTTTCTATAGGCTTTTTTGATTTCATCTGGATTTGCAGTGTTGGAAACACCTAAAATATCATAATAGGTCATCACTTAATTATACAAAATTTTGACCGACAGGTCAAAAAACTGATAATCAAATACAGTTATGTATTAGATGCTGGGCGCCTTATTGGTGGCAAAGATGGAGAAGTTGGCGAGCTCGACTGTGTTTTACTCATCCAAGCAGTAACTCCCATATATGCACCAACAATCCCTGCTTGGGCAATATAAAATAAGCCCAATAAGTCGGCAAGGGCTGCGACTCTGGTTTCTGAAACCATAGGTAAAAATAGTGCAACAGTAAACAGTATCATTGAAATCATAGCGACCCATGCCATACGACGATGAGCATCTGCTTTTTCTTCACGTAATTCTAGTTCTAACATTTCTTGAGCGTTATCGATTTCTTCGTCATCAACGGTACCATCGAAATCAGCATCATACTTATTGTATCTAGAATCTGCGCAAAGTTTTTTTTGAATCATAATACTGTCCTAATTTTCTTATTTTTATTGTACACTATCGAAAATTTTCTTTTGAGTATTATACCAAAGTATCCATGTATCGACTTTAGCTCTACATTCATGATATAAGGCATAATTTTCAGTAACAGTTGTGATTACTTTACTGAGTTTTTCAGTCTTTTCTACTTGTTTTAATTCAGGGCAAGCAGCCATAAGTTCTTGAGGAACTTCTGGAAAATTCCTCTTTACCGGAGCAGTGCTAGAACAGCCAACTAAAACTGATGTTAAGAGAATTAGAACTATTGTTTTCATTTTTGCTCACCTACGCCCTTAGCACTTTCGTTCAGTATGTCTAAAGCCTCTTGTGGTACTTCGCATTGTGCATCAATTATTTTTTCTTTTTCCACAATTACTTCTTTGATTCTATCCTGAAATATTTTTATTTCTTTTATTTTTGTAACAATTTTTTCTTTAATTACTACATTTACTTTTTTACTTTCTTCTTCGGCTCTAGCTACTTTAGCTTCTAACTCTGCAACACGTTCGCGCCATACTTTTTCCGTAGCATACCCGCCATAGAAATATGAACCTACTACTAGAAATATTACGCCAATAATTTCTACAGGAAATTTATATCTGCTAATGAATGGAAGCCACGCTACTAATTTACTAACCACATACAGTATAAAGCCTGCACCAAATAAAGCATAGGTTATCCATATAAACAAACTATCCGGAATGAATCCAAATAGATAACTAAGTTGCCACATTAAATTTTCTCCATGACCGCAGCATAATCTTCATTTTCAAAAATATAGTTGTTGTTTATTTTTGTGATATTATAGTTTCCTAATGCTTTAGTCAAAAACATTATTTCAGACATTGCTTTTGGTTCGATATCTATTTTTCCTTCTAAATTTTCATAGATATATTTTTTTGGACCAAAATCTTTAATTTTCATGTTTATAGATTCTGCAAACATTTTTTTGAAAGATATATTGTCGTCAGTTACATTGATACTCTCTAGATAACTTTTATTAAAAAAATTACTAAAATTATTAAGTCTATTATTTGAAATTCTTTCTTCGTATGTGCCCTGATCTTTTGGAACTAGATCTTCTAGATTTTCCATAGTAGCTGGGATACTTTTAAAACTTTTATAATATCTAAATTTAAAATTTTTGATACCAGTTAATCGTTCTACTCCATCTAAAATATCAAAAATTTCTTTTGCAATGTATCTAGTACGTTTTAGCTCTACAAATACTTTATATTTTCCGTTGTCAGTTGGGCCATTTGTTGGGTCGGCATCAATTATATAATCGTAACCCATTTCTAAAAAACGTGCTAGATCATCTGCTGGGGACTTTTCATCAACAGTAAAGCTAAGTACGACCATTTCACCGTCTTTACCTATTTTACTTTTATAACTGTCGATCTCAAAAACGTGACTGACTAGACCTTGAAGATCACCAGCTAATAATGTTTCATCTAATCTCATTATGCTGGTGCTCCTGCTGGTGGTGCCGCCGGGGCTGGTGCAGCTGATGTTTCTGATTTTTTAATTTGTTGTTCTGGGTCGCCTTTACGTTCTTCTCTAATTCGATCCATGTAGCTGTTAAAAATATCAAACACTACTTTTTTAGGCATTGCAATTTCTACTAGCCAAATAGGTTTGGTATCTAATTTACCTTTTTTGGTGCCTGGGCGAAAATCATCTGGTGAACGTATTTTTCTTGGCTCTATAACGTTACTCTTAATATATTTAACTTTACACCCTATTCCTGATAATCTTTTACCTGCAATAGGATCTGGCATCTGTTTATGTGGCCACATGAATTCACATGTAACCCAATGGCGATCAATTTTGGGTCCGGATGCTAGTTCCCCGTCCGACCAGTTTTTATATACGTAGATATCTAGTTCATCTAGTACTCGCTCAAAGTCTTTAAGCACTGCTAGGCTAGAGTTGTTATTATATATAGATTCAACGTTCTTGATTACGTCTAAAATATCGCGCATATAGGCATCCTAAATTTTTACTAAATTATTTATCTGGTTAGAATCATTGTGTTATGTGTTTACTTTCTCCCGAAGATGTTAAATATCTTTGTAGGACCTCTGTAGTTATCAAGGGCGGTCGCTACAAGTCCTACTTTTACGAGTAGGAGAACAACTTAGATGAGCAAAAGAGTGAAGAAACGCTTTACATCAGAAGTTAAAGTAATAGATTTTCAACCATATCTTCCGCAGAAGAAGCAACGTGTAGTAATGTCAGCACGTTCGCCCAATCAAAAAACATACCTCCAGAAACTGCAAAATGAAGAAACAAGCATAGTATTTGCTATTGGGCCGGCTGGCACGGGCAAAACAATGTTAGCAGTTATGCATGGTATTAAAATGTTTCAAGAAGGTTTGATTGACAAAATCATTGTTACAAGACCCGCCGTTTCCGTGGATGAAGATTTAGGTTTTTTACCAGGTGATTTAAATGAAAAAATGGCACCATGGACAAGACCTATTTTTGATGTCATGGGAGAGTATTATAAACAATCAGATATAGCAGAGATGCTAAAGGAAGGTATTATCGAAATAAGCCCGCTTGCGTATATGCGTGGACGCACATTCAAAAACGCATACATTGTAGCAGATGAAATGCAAAATGCTACAGTAAATCAAATGAAGATGCTACTGACACGCTTGGGAGAAGGATCCAAAATGGTGGTGACAGGAGATCTGGCACAGGCAGACAGAAGGAGCGATAACGGATTGATAAATTTTTGCAACCTACTCGCAGATAAACAGACAAAACATATTGACATAGTGCAATTTGATATGCAGGACATTGAAAGACATGAGGCCGTCAAGGAGGTGTTAGAAATATACGGCGACTAATGAGTCAATAAAAGAAGGGGCTCTTAGGAGCCCTTTTCAATTTGTTCTACCTTTACTCCTGATTTTTGGAGAAATTGTATTCCATCTTCGCTACGATAAGAGTCGCGATAAAACACAGTACCAATCCCGCTTTGATAAATGAGTTTGGCACAATCAAGGCAAGGACTATGAGTAATGAACATAGTAGCATTAACACCAGACTCAGTGCTTCTAGCCAGTTTAGCGATGGCATTCGTTTCAGCATGTAAGACCTCCGGTCGAGTTTTTAGACCTCTGTTAACTAATGTTTGTGGTTCCCCAAATACTGCATCAGAGAATCCTATATCTTCATATTCGCAGTTGTTATCCCAACCAGCAGGCATACCATTGTAGCCGATAGAAATAATCCTATCATCTTTTACAATAATAGCACCGACATGTAATCTACGTGCATGACTGAGTTCTGCAAAAGTTTCAGCAGTCTTCATGTATGCTTGTTTAAATTTTTCTTTCATTCTACAGGTTTGCCTTCTTCATCGACCTCTAGCCAAGTATGATCACCCATGTATTTGACGCGAGTTTGATATGCATAATTTTCCGGAGCACCGGTAGTCCACTCATCGGGCCCATGGTGAACTAACAGTGTTTTTTCGTGTCTAGTGTCCCAAACTAACCAATAGTAGTGGCCCATCACTATTTGAAACTGATACTCGGCAGCATGAACAGCATCAGTAACATCTAATCTTCTTTTGATACTGTCAGCTTGTTTTTGCAGAACAGCAACTAACTCCATTATCCTATTGTATTCCTGTTGTGCATACATTCTAGCATGATTGATCATAATGTCTTTTTGTTTAGACACTGGGATCAAATCAAAACTAGGTGCTCCCACATCAGTAGGATAGGGAGTAACATTCTTATTAAAAAATGCTACTAAGCCAGTGCCTAACTCCGAATCATAACTTTCACGTCCTTTGGCAACGTTGGACTTTTTCTTTGTCATTCTTCTAAGAGATCTAATTTTCCTGGTTTGCCGTTCCATGATTCTGCGTCGGGTAGCGGAAGTTTTTTCTCTTTAATATTTGGCCACTTGATACTCAACCGTTGATTTAAATCAGTCCAGAATATTTTTTCTTGTTCCGAAAGGTCTGTATCAGGAACAATAGCATTTACTGGGCATTCGGGAATACAAACTGCACAATCAATACATTCATCTGGATTGATAACTAAAAAATTAGGACCTTCATAAAAACAATCCACAGGACACACATCAACGCAGTCAGTGTGTTTACATTTAATACAATTTTCAGTTACTAGATGTGTCATAGATGTGATAGCCGAATTAATGTTGCAGAAAGATTGATTTCAGGATCAATTACAAGAGTATGGTCAACCAACCCTTGTTTGATAACTAGAATTGCTTTTTCCTGTTTGCCCTCGTCACCAAATACTGATACATTGTCGTAGAGCCATCTAAATATATCCTCAATTTCTTCTGGACGTGCTTGGCTACAGATAAGTTTACGTGCATCACTAACTTTGCCAGCCTTAAACAATTCTACCATTTCAATTCTATAATCAGCATCACCAGTGTCTCCTTTTTCCGGACTGTGTAGTTCGCCATCGACACTATTCATTTGCACCATATTGATGCATTTGCGTAAATCTGGATACGTTGCTTTTACAAATGTGTCCAGCGTGTCAAGATCGAAGTTAACATTCTCTTCAACAAGAATAGTAGCAACACGAGCGGTAAACTCAGTAATATCCGTTCGCTCAATGTGAAATCCCTGGCATCGTGAATGTAAAGCAGGGATAATACGATTGGGGTAGTTACAAGTGAGAATAAATCTCGATGTCGTGTGGTATTCTTCCATAACACCACGTAACGCTGCTTGAGCGTTTGGAGATAAGTAATCAGCTTCATCTAATAGCACCACCTTAAAGTTCCCAAAAGGGATCATTTGTACAAAGTTTACGATCCTATCTCTGACATCTTCAACACTATTTGTACGGCTAGCATTGATTTCTAACACATCTAAATCGTTGACTTCTAGTTCATTTAGAAGTATTTTTGCCAGAGTAGTTTTACCAATACCAGCATTTCCACTGAATAACAAATGTGGTATTGTTCCTTCTTTAATCCATCTTTTTATCTGTTGTTTTTGATGCTCATCGCGAAATACATAACCATCAACTGTTTTCGGACGATATTTTTCTACCCATAGTTCTTTCATGTTCTGCCTCTATGACACGTTGGCGCAGTTCGGATGTTGAAAAACTGTGCCTACGTTGATTAAAATAGAATTCAGTTGGAATATTCCAACC
>Ga0315909_10008727_pt1 | contig 11058 bp, 30 predicted proteins | sample LakEriMetagenome_11_FD_203527 | JGI IMG/M metagenome (GOLD analysis project Ga0315909, IMG submission 203527) | Freshwater fungal communities from buoy surface, Lake Erie, Ohio, United States - Buoy 2 MA125 | ecosystem: Environmental > Aquatic > Freshwater > Lake | place: USA: Lake Erie, Ohio...
TGGCTGCTGCCACACCACTACCTGGTTTCACATTAACGCCGCAATCTAACATGGCCATTTCGGCGCCGGCAATAGCAGCCATTAGATGCACTTCGTTCATGTCACCCAAATGACCAATACGGAACAACTTGCCAGCAACCCGACTTAGTCCGGCACCCAATGACAAGTTATATCTAGTGTAGGCTCTGCGGATAACATCTGCGCCGTTAATGCCTTCGGGCACCATGATTGCACTTACCGTATCCGAATACCACTTGGCTTCTTGAGCACAAAGAGCTAGACCCCACCCCTGTTGCACCGCGGCTCTAACACCGCTGGCCAGATAATGATGTCGACGAATGATGTTGTCTAGGCCTTCTTCGTCTATCATCTTTAGTGATTCGATCAAGCCATACAACAAACTCAAGGCAGGGGTGTAAGGATAGTATCCGGTGCCGTTGCTTTTCAGCATGTCGTCGAGATCAAAATATGCTCGTTTAAGTTGGGCAGTATGGCGCAGTTCCAATGCCTTTGGGCTGGAACACAGGATACCCAACCCAGCGGGCAGCATTAGACCTTTTTGCGAGCCCGACACTGCCATATCGATACCCCATTCATCAAACCTTAGATCAATTGACGCTAGGCTTGATACACAATCTACAAACAACAACGCAGGGTGATTGGCATTGTCAAGAACTCTACGCACACCGGCTACATCTGAAGTAACACCTGTAGCAGTTTCATTATGGCATACCAATACTGCTTTGATCTTATGCTCGGTGTCTGCTTCTAATCTATCACGATAGATATCTAGTGGGACACCAGTGCCCCATTCACAATCTACCACATCTACTTCTAGTCCTAGCCTGGTACACATTTCAATCCACAGGTGGCTGAATTGTCCAAACCTTGCGGCCAGCACTCGGTCTCCCGGGCTTAATGTGTTGGTGACGGCTGCTTCCCAACAGCCTGTGCCTGAACTGGGAAACACAAAAGGTGTTCCGCTTTCTGTGCGAAACACTCGTTTCAGCCCAGCAGTGATTTGAGTGGTGATTTCTGGAAAGTCGGGGCTTCTGTGGTCCTCCATTGATACCACCATAGCCCGTTGAACTCGATCTGGAACATTAGTGGGTCCAGGCACAAATAAAAAATTTCGTCCAGCCATTACATTCTCCTTAAAATGGCATGGGCATGGTATGTTTTTTTAATGTTATCAGTCAGTGCCAGTTATCACCATGTCCAGGCAGAGCTGGATTATATGATTTTTAGTTGACAGTGTCAACTAAATTGATGATTTGTTTAATTCAAAATGCTTTCTGATATGCTGCCTGCCATCCTCTTGTGGGCAGGCTCTAATACACTCAAGCACGACCAATTTGACAAATGTTTCTAAAGTTGCTTCCCACTTGGCTCGGTCTAGACCTAGTCCATATAGTTCAATGCCACTCTGTCTTTCAAGATCTCTGATAAGTTGGTTCATCATTCCACCCCAAAATGTTTTTTAACATCGGCAACACAACGGCGAACTTCCCAGTCCTCACGATTTAGGTCGCCCATAAAACGTCTATTCAAAACTGATATACACTCTCCAACAATCAACTCGGCAAACTTTTTCACCTGTTCATTGCCCATCAAAGCAAAGTCACCACCATGGAGTCTTGCAGGACCAACCACTTGTTCGGCAAGTTCTCGAATTCGTTCGTTCATATATCATTTCTAAAATAAGTACTACGATTCCGTAAATTTTCATCTACGTCAGGTTCAACTCCAAAATGTTGTTTAATCTTGCCAACATAGGTACTGGCAGGTTCACGATAATCAACAGCATCTGCCACAATGTCAGCACATTCCGCAACAATTAAATTAGCGAACCGTTCAAGACTATTTCTATAGATATGCCCATTATAGGCTGAATCGTCGGGTAATTTGATTCCAGCCTGTTCAGCAAGTTCTCGAATTCGTTCGTTCATTCTTCAACTCCATATTCCGCATAAAGTTTGCCTAACTCAGCACGAATCCGTTCTGCCACGGGACGATACTTTTCAGGCAGAATTGGATAGTATACCCATTCCATACCACCCCAAACTTTATTACTGCCAAATAATCTATCAAGGTCTGCTAGTAATTGAAATCTAGGATCGGTCCACATTGCTTCCGCTTTTTCTTTCATTCTTCAACTCCAAAATGTTGTTTGATATTATCAATACAATCGTCAGCACCGGCAAGATCAACCTGATCGCATAAGAACAAACATTGCTTTACAGTTTCTTTGATGCCATCCGATTGTCCAGAGCGATAACCCTCACTAAAATGTCGAGCTTCGATATCTTTCTCTAGCAGCTGAGCGAATCGTTCAAGACTATTCTTATAGATATGACCATTATATGCTGAACTGTCTGGTAACTCAATACCAGCCTGTTCGGCAAGTTGTTTAATTCGTTCGTTCATTCTTCAACTCCAAAATGTTGTTTCATATGCGTAACTGCCTCTGAAATGCCATCATTGAATCCAAGACCATTCCTTACAGCAACATCATCAGCAAGTCCTGCTCCTCGGGCACAGTCAATACATTCTTGGATAATCAACTCGGCGAACTTTTCTTGCCATAATTCATTTAGACCAGCCAAATCTGGACCAGTGGTATTATTCAAAGCATATCTTTGTGCCTCATGAGAAAGTTCTCTGATTCGTTCGTTCATTGGTCAACTCCAAAATGTTGTTTTAATCCTGACATCATATTATGATAACACAAATCTCGAGTAATTGTCCATTGATCAGCATTTTCACCATTGGATCGTTGGGACTCAATTTCATTAAGACATTCCCGAACAATCAACTCGGCGAACTTTTTACACTCAGGCATATCCCAGTGTCCAACACCAAATGAGTCCGGTAAATACCCAGCCTGTTCAGCCAGTTCTCGAATTCGATTGTTCATTCTTCCTTGCTCCATTCAATTCTTACTGTAAACGTGCCTAGTTGGAATCCGTATTCGTCTCGTGGAATATCTTTTACCATGGGATTAAATCTGGCATCAAATGCTTCGATGACATCTCGTTGCACATCATAGATGCTCTCGCCATCATATTCCTTTTCAAAGATGTTCATTATTCAACTCTGAAATGTTTTTCAATTGGTTTATTCCAATCAGGATCGCCCATATGTTTACGCATGTAATTCACTTCATAGCGACTGTTTGGATAATTTTTATACATAAAATCAGCACATTCTCTGACAATCAACCGGGCGAACTTTTCTACAAAATCTCTTTGTATAGGATCGGGCTCGACAATCGTAGCGTATTTGTTTTCTGCTTTGAATTCCGCTAAAGCCTGCTCGAAAAGTTTTTCAATTCGTTGGTTCATTGTGAGCTGTATCCTACCAAGGCGATTGTAAAGTAAATTCCAAATAAAAAACACAACACAGCAACCACATACAACCGCAAAGGATTGGTTTTATACTCCACGCCATTGGTCAGTATGGCACTGGTCAACATTCCACTCATAAAGAAATGGAACGCTATGAATATTATATAAAATACCGTCATGTTAGTCAATGGCCGCTGCGGCTTCTGCTGCTAACTTTTTAATTGCACGACCTGCAGCCTCACGACTATTAGTAAAAGCATAATCATCGCTTAGACTGTTAAAACCGTGATACAATTGCCATTTGCCATCTACGAGCCATTCAACTCGAACATCATAGGCAGTATCGAACGGTGAGCCATTGTGTACAATACGAACTAGACCAAAGTCATGTGCTATACGCATCATGTTCTCCTAACCAATTATAATTGCTAACAAGGACCGTCGTTAGCTGAGTTTAGGGTCCGCCATTCCCATCCTGCGCTTTTCCTTGCCGGGATGCCATGGTCAAGCTACGGCTCTCTAACGCTAGGCGCTTGCTTTCTGCGCCAACTCACTGTCGCTAGTGTCACAGGGCACTATAAAGTCAGCCTGTGCTCTGACTATACTCCGCAAGCTTCAAAAAACTTTTGTGAATCAAATCTTGGATTGGATTCGGCACAAGCCGACGCCACAGCGCAAGCAGCCTGTAGTCTGGCGTGAGGATCCATGATAGCACGAACATATTTGGCCAATGATTCGAAATGTTTGCGCGACATTATATACTCTCCTTAGTTATAATACTCGTTGAGCTGCGACATGTACTCTTCGAAAATCATTTCCACGTCGGGCAACGATACGTTATACTTCTCGGCTATCTGTCTAAAAGTAAGCTCGCCGTCTACTATGGCATTGAGAATAAGTTGGTTAACTGGCATTGTAGTTTCCTTAGGCTAGAGCAAGTTCTTGGGCTGGGTAAGTGATCTTGCCTTCAAAGTCCAATTGGCTTTGTTCGTAGGCAGTAAGGTAGTCATCTTCAACAACCATCCAGTCAACAATGGTCTCGCACACATAGTCATTGGCCTTTTCAATGCGTCCGCGCACTTGCTCTACGATGATGCCCGGCGCATAACGAACAGGATCAAAACCACGAATCACGTACTCGTCGCCGCCTTTGGCTTTCCAGTAGGCAGCATCACCCGTGCCAATGGTACCATCTTCCTGCCAGGCATAGTTTTCGTAAACTTGGGTAGTGATTACTAGTTTCATTTTGGCTCCTTGTTAATTACTATACCCATAATTGTACAGCCAAAAGATTTTCTGGTCAACAGATTATTTTGTTGCTGAATTAGCAACATTTATTAGATTTGCAACTGGTGTTGGCGGGCTAATCGCCCTTGGGCAATGTTACTATAATAGCAACACCCGCTAACACGACTAGGAACCAGAACATAATAGATCCAAAAAAAAAAGGTTGACCAGGCCTTGACCCAATCAACCTTAATTATCAATAGTTGTGTTTTTGTATGGCGTTGGCTAGACGCTGTAATGGTGGACCGGCTGTGGGTGCTTCGGCTTGTGCTCCTGCTTCGCCGTATAGTGATCGCTGTTTGAGTCGATTCCACATGGCTTCGCGCTGCTTTTCTTCTTCAAGACTCTTGGTAGATCTAAACCAACCAGTAATGTAGCCTAACACAACTGCCGCTCCTAGGCGCATACGATACCGGTGGCGTTGCGCCAGTTCCTGGCCTCGACGATACCTAGTGCGCCACATATAGTTGTTGGCATTGCTGTTTGACTGTTCACCTGCGGTGACCTGTTTAATCGCTTCATACTCTCGCATGGGATTCCTTTTTAGTGATTAAGCTGCCATTACACCTTTGAAACGATCCGCTGCATAGCTGGCAGCAAATGCTCTGGGTTTGACCATTGGGATCACATTACACGTACCGCGAATGTAACCCACTGCTTCTTGTATAACACAGTTACTTCCGTATCTTTGATCTGGGTTGATGTCTAAGTGTACTTCGCAGTGACGATCATCCAACACATCGGCTATCTTTAGATATAGATCGCTGAGCTTGTAAACTTCGTTCATCAAACGCATGCGTGGGCGATCTTTTTTCTGATCCCAGTCGCGTTCACGTTGCACCTCGCCAAACAGTTTGCAGCCGTGGTTGCCGTTGATGTGAACTACTACAGCTAGTGTATAGTCAGCCCACCATTGTCCTTCAATCAAAATACGTTCGCTGTCGCAGCCGAGATATATTCTAGTTTCTGGGCTAGTTTCGCCGATAAACTTTTTTACTTGGTCGAGATCCAATCTACGCATTTTTTTCCTCCAGTTCTCGGATTGGATATTATGGCCCGGCGTGAGGGAATCGAACCCCCATTAAGAGTTTAGAAGACTCCTGTCCTGTCCATTGAACGAACGCCAGTTTAGTGGAGCGGGTGACAGGGATCGAACCTGCGACGAACAGCTTGGAAGGCTGACACTCTACCACTGAGTTACACCCGCATTAGGTTGGAGCGGATAGTCGGATTTGAACCGACGACATTTTCGTTGGCAACGAAACATTCTACCCCTGAATTATATCCGCTTAGTTGTTTTGAACACAGTCCACTCGTAACTTGGACTGCACCTTTTGTAGATAATATTCTAGCCTTTGTTTTTTGGCCACGCAAATCTGTTCGGTTGCCACTCGCTCATGAACTGCTCGGTTGTCTGGTGTTTCTAGCCAGATGATCAAAAGCCATTCTATCATATTGTATCCTTAGTGTCAGGCTACCGGTCCTCACCGGCCCCTGACTGAGTTGTTGCCCTGTCCACTACATTTACTTCTGGCAAGGCGTAGTACCCACCTACGATTTTTCTTGCACCCATGTAAGCGGGCTTTGAGGCACACATCGTATGAGCCCTGGCGTTCTGGTTAGTGCCAATACACCCCCATTAATAACGCAGATGGGACTGCGAGGTTCTTGGTGCCGGTTGCAGGACTCGAACCCACCGCCTACGGATTACAAATCCGTTGCTCTACCAGATGAGCTAAACCGGCCTTAATCGTTTCGCCAAAAGTCGTCGTCGGGCAATTCGGACATCTTGACCAATATGCCTACTACGACTGCGGCTGCTACTAGTGCTATGATTCCCCACATAGCTTCTCCTTTGGTGGTAATGGACGGTCTCGAACCGCCGACCGTCACCGTATGAAGGTGCTGCTCTACCAACTGAGCTACATTACCCAAATCTATTGGCGGAGTGTATTGGATTCGAACCAATGATGCAGGTTTTTGCCCACATGCCTTCTTAGCAGGAAGGTGCCTTCGACCAACTCGGCCAACACTCCAATTGAACCATTATACTAGTGGTTGAATATGCGGTCAACTACAATTTCGCACAATCTTGCCACTTGTAATGCTGCCCACATGGTTGCAAAAACAGCAACACCTAGACCTATCCAGTACGACAAAATATCAAAGAATATGCTAATCATCGTCGCGATGCAGTCTGGTCTGTTTGTGTCGACGTTCCTGCATGGTTTCTTCTTTGAAAAACTTTCTAGGATTGCCACACATATAGCAACGTGGATCACCGCAGTTGAATATGTTTTTTTTGAGATTTCTATGTGGCTGCGTTAGGTATTTCCAATTGCGCATACCACTGCTCAACTTGTGATAAGCATAATTTTTTGCCAGTTGAAGCTGTCTTTGAATTCGTACTGCTTTTTGATGCAGTCTAAGACTATGCTTTTGTTTGTCGTTTTCGGTTGACATCGCTTTCATCCTTGGTGGAAGAGGTGAGACTCGAACTCACACACCCCTTTCGGAGCCCTCAGTTTTCAAGACTGCTGCCGCTATGCCGATTCGGCTAACTCTTCCAGTATTTAATTTGTTAAAGCATACCAGGTGGCAATTTTTTCATTCATGTAAAAGTAATTGCCGGCCTGCCACCAACTGCCGTATCTACATTCAGGGCCATAATTGTTTTTCAACCAGTCAACCACGGTGACTCGTTTATTAGCGAACACGCTGAACTGCACAAAAGATCGTGGTACGAACTGTGCTGTCTGTTCGTCCCATATTTGTTTACGTATTACTCTGGGTGAGTAATCAGTTTCTACATATTCAACACGGAAGTCTTGATCAAACATTAGTAATCTCGTTCTAGCACAGCAACACCCATTAGATCCCAGGGCTGTTTGTTATTGGCACGTATTCTAACTTGATCTTGTTCATAGGACCAATACCATTTGGAATAATTGCTGCGATACAGTTTACTGTGATGCCGGCACAGCCATATAAACTCTCTGGCCAATCGTTCATTGTCATTGGCTGCTTGGCGCAGTCGATCCAATATGTCGTTGTCTTCTAGCTCTTTGGCTGTAAAAAACATATCACGACTTGTAGGCATCTGTCCAGATATTTCAAACCAGCACAGTCGTTTGGACAAATCAGGTATATTAAAAGGTTTGAATTCGGTTCTATGATAGCCATGACGGAGTGCCTGTTTAGCGATGTACTTGTCATAGTCTAGCTGTCTACAGACCGTTTCTCTACGTAACAATTTCATTGTCCTAAGAATTCTGCGTACTTAATACGGAAAAACGTTTCCATTGGTTCATTATAAAAGTCTAGCATGACCCAATCTTGATATCTTCCTTTACTGTCAGCATCATGACTTGGCAACCACTGTCTATGTTTACGCACTGTGAATCCTAATACTTCTTTCATCTTGTAGCGTATGATCATGACTGATCTTGGATATTCAGTAGACAATTGATTTTCTAACTCTACCCACTGTTTAGGTTTTAGTTTGATCACGACCACCTCAACAAGTATAACATGTAATCCTGTTCACGACGGAAGCAAACATATCCACGATTTCGCCACCATGACCGACCTGGGGCGTAGCCAGTGTCTTCACCTGTGTGGCCAAAAATTTTCTTGCACCATTCAATCCTGGCGTATGCTTCAGGCATTTTTACTCGATGATATCTCATGCCCATGTTAACTTAAACATCACAGCATCTTGTTCATGTGCGAAGTAATAGATTCTATGGTGAAGGCCACTGTCACGTGCAATGTCCCAATCCCAATCACGGTTGTCGATGTTTTTGGATAACCATATAAGCAGACTTGTAAAATGTTCTTGTCCCCGCCATGGCATATAGACTCCAATGTTACACCAATCCGCTTTCATAACCACCTCAATAACCACCAAGTCATTTCTTGCCGATCAACAAAGCCCCACCACTCTACTTCATCGCTGGCGCTGTAACAACTTACGCCGCTGGGACAATACTGTTTACACCAGGCCCAAAATTCTTTTTGTTTTGGGCCGTATAATGCCAATCGTATTGGCTTGACACTTATGAACCACAGTGAGTGGGGACCATATTGTCGCTCATACGCCCACATTCCACTGTCAGCATCGCCTAGCCCGGGCTTGATATCGTTCCAATGTTGAACGAACTCAGCTCTGGTTAAGACTGTGGTTGCCATCGCAGTAAAAACCAAGCAAGATCTCGTTCATGCTTGAACCAAAACTTATCAAAGCCCACATACCAACGGCGGCCTGGCAGGAATCGACCGTTCTCGCAGGTTGATCCAAACGATCGTCTGCACCATTTTAGAATTTTTGGAAAATAATTGTCTGTGCGATCGTCCCAACAATGCACAGGCACTGCCACATGATAAGGCACTCCCCAGACATCACCTTCTTCAAGTTCAACTCTGAATTTGGTTATCTCAGGATTTTGTATAACACCTTTATCGTAGATGAGCCCACCTAGTTCCCAATTACTCTTAGTAATTTTACCAGTCATTCGCCCCACCTAAGTTTGAACAAGACAGCATCTTCTTTGCGCTCAAAGACAAAGTGCCAATCACGTGATTTGACTCTGCCTTCGCAGTTGTCAGGTATCCACTTTAGAATAGCATCACTTTCATTTCTAGTCAACGGTCTCAAAATGAAAACTTCTGTCCAATCTAAACCAGTGACCAGCATGTCACTCATGACCATCCAATCCACGCGATCAAATGCTTCCAAATTTGGTTGATGTTTTTGCATGGGCTTACCTGTATATAAATAATTGCAAGGAGGACATCATGGAATTTATTCTAGCCCTAATTGTAGCAGGCGGTATTGGTTATTGGACCTACACTCGAATCAATAGACAAATCGAGCAGAATCACCCGGAAACACCAGCCGCATCAACCAAACCGGTAGCAGAATCTACTGTAGAGCCGGCAGCTGAACAGCCAGCAGCCAAACCTAAAAAAAGCAGCGCACGTAAGACCAAACCCAAAGCTGAGTAACAGTGGACCAATTGCCTTGTGCAATTGGTCATGCCCACCTGAGTTGAAACAGCGTAGCATCCTGGGCACGTCTGAAATAAAATGTAGTATAGCCATAGATGCTGGTCACAGTCCACAAATGTTCCGGACTGTCCATATATCCACCTGTGCCAATTCGTTCTCGGCACCAGTCTAGCATGATGTCAATTTCGTGGTATCGGCGCTTGTTGAAACTGATGCTGGTTATAGATTGCTCACTGCTCATCGCCATCGCAGTCTAAACAAGGTTACGTCTTTGTTATCTGCAAACAAATATTCGGCCACTTGATCACACACAGTGTTTTCATTACTGACGTCGATGATGTCGTAGCGTTTGAAACTGCCACAGTGTTTGACAGCCCAGATAGCAGCGTCATGAAAGTACAACCGTTGAAAGTTGTAGTCTAACTCGTGACCCTCGTCAGTTAACAATACTTTTATTAACTGCATGATGCCTCCTATCTATCACACTGCATGTCATGGTGCCCATGGAGGGACTCGAACCCCCACCCCGAAAGACTAGTTCCTAAGACTAGCGTGTCTACCATTCCACCACATGGGCTAGTTGTTTTGATTTTTCAAACTGCATATTACCACATAATCCGACGGAGGTCGGTTACGTGTGATCCATTCCTGCCTGGCAGTCATACAGGCTTCGTAGTTAGGATATTCTTTACTATATATGAATTTTATTTTGGGAGGCGGATCTGTCCATAGTTGAATGACCAATATCCACGGTAATAAATCCATTATTGACTCCTTGATTGGTGCGACTGGCCGGACTCGAACCGGCACGCCTTGCAGCGAAGGATTTTAAGTCCTTTGTGTCTACCATTTCACCACAGTCGCCTGTTAAACAATCAACCTAAACAGATGCTTCAACTGCGGTGAACAACTTGTGTAATCTGGTTCTAGCTTCAGGACTCAATAGCATACTGGCTTTGGTTTGTTCGTAGTATGGATCCTTGGCTGTTTCCCATCTTGTGCTAATATTCAACGTGTAGTAACCTGCAGGATGCTGCGCCGGTTCTAGTGTGGCAAAGGTATGATAACCGTCGATGTTACTCAACTCTACTCGCATAATTAATCCTTGAAATGGTACCCTAGACGAGATTCGAACTCGTAATGCCTACGACCTCAACGTAGTGTGTCTGCCAGTTCCACCACCAGGGCCGATAATCAGCGTATAATACACGATAGCTGTTTTTATGTCAACTGTATGGTGCCCCTGCTCCGAGTCGAACGGAGAAAACTGCTCCTTTTGAGAGAGCCGACTTTGCCAATTTGTCCACAGGGGCCAAAGTTATTTGATATAGGTACAACTGGCACTGACTTTGTATCCGTTAATTTTGACCGAACTAACAATTTGTTCGCGAGCAGCAAAACAATCTTCTTGATT
>Ga0315909_10008732_pt1 | contig 11055 bp, 18 predicted proteins | sample LakEriMetagenome_11_FD_203527 | JGI IMG/M metagenome (GOLD analysis project Ga0315909, IMG submission 203527) | Freshwater fungal communities from buoy surface, Lake Erie, Ohio, United States - Buoy 2 MA125 | ecosystem: Environmental > Aquatic > Freshwater > Lake | place: USA: Lake Erie, Ohio...
ATACAAAGATTTTGTCAAGCAGGAACGTATTTTGATATCTACCGGACCAGACATGTGGAGTTCTGGTTGTCCTGAACATCTTGCCTTTATAGCAGCGGTAAAGAAAAAAGGCGATTCAACCTGGGAATACATTGAAAACAATGATGAAATCGATCCTTGATGCACTAGATCAACACACCAAGCAGCTAGCAACTACGCAAATTTCTAAAAAACAATATCTTGCTTGGCATCAAACCATACTGTTTGAAGCCATCAAGCATCCCAGAATAGGTATCAGCTTTTGTCGGCGCTTTGACATAGATGATAAAATTTTACAACACGTGGATTTGGATCACAAAGAAACATGCAATTACATATTGAAACACTATGTGAAGAACTAGAATATCCCAACTACTACTTTGCCTACGGCAGTAACATCAATCTGGATCAAATGCGCCTACGCTGTACAACAGCCGAGTATCAAGGACACTTTTTCCTGCGCGGTTGGGACTTGGAATTTGCTAGTCACGCCAACATTGTGCCTAAGCGTCGAGGGCGTGTGGCCGGTGTACTTTGGCGAGTCTACCCCAGTGATATCAAGGCCCTAGATGCCTATGAAGGCATAGGATATTACTATCGGCGCCGAAACTGGAAACAGGATGGCCAGCGTTTTTTCTTTTATGAAATGCTAGAATCTAATCGTGGCGGCACTCCTTCGATAAATTATCTAGAAAGCATAGCCGAGGGGTATCGTCAGTGCGGACTGGATCAAAAATACCTATTTCAACAAATACGTCGACAGAACTTGCAGATTTACTTGCCCGATTTCGAATCGATCACATACGCGAAGCCGAAAGCTTTCACCATGCGACCGAAATCCAAAGAGACTTCGGCAAGCTAGACCAAGTCCTAAACTGGTGTAAAATTGAACTGGTTGGGGATTGGCGTTGGCAGATGACCAATTCGGCCAACATGTTACAGCCCGGACGCTACATCTTTTATTTTGATTCCGAACGCGACTATTTGGCATTCACACTGAAATGGGTCGGTTGACCTTAATTTTCCTTTACGTTATAATCTAACTCTAAACTGTTTTCCGGAGGTACAATGAGCACTCAAGCGGTCCAACGAACCGTGACTAGAAAGTCTAACCCTTTCGCTCCGCAAATCAAACTGCGTAATCGACAGCTATCACAGGCCAGTCCGTATGTGACTCTGACTGATAGAGCCAAACCATTGGCAAAGAATACTGATGTAGTCAATGCCATCAAAGAATTGGCCAAGCGCATGGGTGGCAAACAGTTCACACAAGAACACTTTGGCGAACTGGCCTTGATTGATTCTGATCTTATCGATATCAATGTAGACATTCAGCGACTGGCCGAAGAACTGCACATTGCCGGCAATATCATTGAGCCTTTTGATCCCAGAATCATGCAACCGGTCAATGTAATCTACATCAAACAAACTGGACGATACAGTGCTTGGGATGGCCAGCAATCTAGTATCAGTTTTTGGTTAATGAAACAGGCCGGTCTGATTGCACCTGGTGTAAAAATTCAGTGCAAAGTGGTCAAAGACGACTTGACAGTGCCCGGCAGTAACGACACCGGTGAGGCTGTGGGCAACTATGGGTTCCGCAAACTTAACGGCAACGGGCGTCAATCTGTAGATGCCTTTTGGACTCATCGCAGTCGTGTCAATGGTGTGCGACGCTACAACTCCAATCTTCGCGAAGATAGACAAAGCAATGAAATCCAAAAGATCCTAGAACAGCACAACATGTTCCCTGCGGCCAAACACGAAGCGCAGGGACGCAAAGCCTTGCCGGGTATGGTAACTTATATCAGCGGTATAAATCAGATTGCCGGGCATGATACCGATGACAGTCTGTTTGAAGTGACCAAAACTGATCTTGATTGGGCTTTGGGCTGGCACAATCGATACTTTGCCAACGAAAAAGGAGTAGAAGGTGGTTTTATTCTGTGCTTTGGTCGCTTACATGCCGAAAGCCGTGGCTTTGTTGGTACCAAGAAGAATCCAGGCAAACCGGCTGTACCTATTACAAGACAGCTGGAGGATGATCTTGCCAAGATGATCAAAGATCTATACCTTACGCCCAAGGGCTTTCACGAAGCCTGCAAGGATAGACTGGCCAAATGGCACAAGAAGCACGACATGCGCAACAGTTGGAGCGACAGTTGCTTGACACCGTTTCTCGTGCTAGATTACCTAGACTGGGGTGGCACTGCACCAATACCCGAAGTCGACGGCATAGCACTTTATGCAGGCATCTAAACTTTATCTGTATCTGTGGGAGCATCAATTCTGGGATCCAGAGCAGGATCGATTGCTCACTCGAGTCTGCTTTGGTATTACCGGACACCCCGATGGTCGTGTGCAAGGCTATGAAGGTCATGTGGGTCATCGTGTGGTGTTTGCTTATCTGTGGCAAGGCCCAGAACGAGCTATACGTGAGTTGGAAATCAAGATCAAAACGGATTTTAGAGAACATCTATTCAACGGACACCTTGGTGCCGAGTACGAATGGCTTACTGAAGACATCACTTTGGAACAGATAGCCAATTGGGTCAAATGGGAAGTTGAAGATGTTAGCACAATTACAACTGTTGCTGAAAATGCAACATTGCAAATCAAGCAAGGTTGACCAGAAATCATAGATCAGATATAATCGTTATACTGTGAACAACGGAGCTTTTAATGCGCCGACAATCCAACCAAATTACCTGGAGTAAACAGCAGGCCTGGGCCGCTGCGGTTGTAGTAGATCATGCTCAGCAGGGCTATTTCAAAGAATCTACCTACGATAACAATCAGCAGCCTCCGGTTTTGATACGCGAAGCCAACAAGGCTGTTCTATATCGCATGATCAATGAAAACAAATTTGAGCCTACGGCAGAAGAACTTGCTGCCGGCATTGAGTTACAGCAATATTGGTCTCAGTTTTTGACCATGGCTACCCTCAAAGGCACCGTGAGCGACTTTCAACGCACACAGATAGATATTGTACAGACCGAACAGTTTACAGAACGCGACATTTATAGGTTAGCTATTCTGGCCAGTATGCCCGAAAGTCGTCGCAGGCAAGAACAGCGTGAAGCACAGGATGCCAGACTGCGTGGCACAAGACCTTTAACTGCCATGTTCAGTGAAAAAATTCGCACTGCCGGAGAAGTGATCCGTAGTGTTTACAGTGAAAAATGGAACACATTTTATATCACTGTGATTACCGGTAACGACGAACAGGTATTCTTTGCTTATAAAAAAGCATTGCCGGTTGGTGATCGTATAGAATTTTCGGGCCGTGTCAAACGACACAGTGCGGATAGTACCCAACTCAATCGTGTGACCTTGCAATAAGGAGCAAGTTATGTTTCAACTCGTTGTGGGTTTAATTTTGGGTATTGTAGTGGCCACAGTTGGTATAAACGGATTGGTTCGCATGGGCGACCGTGCAGTTGATGCGTTGAAAACCAATGTGGAAAAGGTCAGTACACACTGACCAAATTGGCAAAAATATGGTTGACCAATTATTTGCGAAGCCGTATAATACTAGGGTATGCTTAACAAAGCATCGCGTTTTTTCTTAATGTTAACTCAACTGAAAGGACATACTATGTCTGACAAACTGTTTACCGTAGCTGGTTACGCAACTAATGCCGATGGCACCGTTAAGGTCCGTTTCGCTAACGATCTTGTAGCACGTATCAAGATCCTTAACAAAGCCGGTTGCACCGACATTAACTTGGTCGAGCTGCCCAAGCCAATGACCAAAGTCGAGGCTTTGGAGTTTTTGCAGAGCCAGGGCATCACTGGCGATGCTGGCTACGTAGTCAGCGCCAAGCTGGCCGAAAAGCAAAAGCTGGCCGAGAAGGCTAACAAGACTGCCACACTCAGCACCGGCAGTGCTGTCAAGGTTCAGTCCACCAAGGCCAAGGCCGGCAAGCAAATGGTTGCTGACGCTGCCTAAGCTATCCACCCAACCAAAGCGGTCTTCGGACCGCTTTTTTTTGAGCCAGCATACGGGGCTATTCACTAAATATTTGCATGATGATTAGCCTAGAATTTGAGAAGAGCGTCAAGCGCCTCATACTTGAATTGTGCGAAGTCATGCACAAAAACGGTTACGATAAAGTAAATATTGGCGCAGTCATGAGGTTGGTAGGAGTCAACGATGAAAGCGCCCGAGAACACGACTGCGAATACATGATGCTAGACGCAGACTTTGAAAAAAATCTAGCCGAACTAAAAGCCGAAAAGGCTTTGCTAGCATACCAAGCTAGCAACCGTACCTTACACTAATAAAAATCTTGTCCGTAAGCAATTTCCGAGCGCACGAAGCTCAGTATTTGATCATCGTGAAAAATGAAGATGGTCACAGTGTTTTGAAACAGTGGGCCAAAGATCAAAACGTCCAAGGGGTCAGCTTCGAAAACAATCGTATGAAGCTGTACGAATCTACCAGCCTACACAAGTTTATGGTTACCTATCGTGGATCCTGGGGCAACATCTTGATCTGGGACTGTTGGAATCGCAGGCACATTGATCCGCTATGAATCGTCTTTGGGTGTTTGGTGACAGTTTGCAGTTGATTTTATCAATGAAAATCACCTAGCAATAAGTAACACAGATTACCATTTCAACCGGCAAGGACATCATGTCTGGGCTGTGTTTAACCAAATTGTCTTTGACTAATCTTAAATTACTGTTAAACTGATGCTGTACTTAGAAATAAACGGTTATAGACTACAACAATTTTCATTTCAAGAAGCTTTGATGAACTCGGGTTCATCACAGACCGATGATGAAATGACTCAAACCCTAGCACTCAATGAGTGGCTCAAAGATAGGAGATGGGACATAATTACCGACTCGGATCCAGAACACTGGGCTAGCAAAGTCAAAGAAGCTATGGACCGAGGCTTAGACACACTAATTCTAAAGGAGAACTAAATGTCTGCAAACCACGACACAATCAAAACTGCGTTCGAAGCTTACCTGGCCGAGAATGAAAAGTTTACACAAAAGGGTGTAAAAGCTTCAGCAGCCAGGGCACGTAAAGCTCTGCAGGAACTGGGCAAGGCAATCAAAGAACGTCGCAAAGAAATCACAGCCGAGAAAGAAGCTTTGGCTGGCAAATAAGGAGATCTCACATGAACTTGTCCGTTAGTGCTGCTGAAAGTTTGAACACCGCAGTGTTAGGCGTGCTGAATAGAATGACCGTGGGCGTAGTGGTCACTATGTTGGCAGCGGCCGTTATTGCTGCGTTAGGCCTAGCGCCGGTACTATTTTCTGGGGTGCTAGGGTATGTGATTATTTTTGCTCCATTGGCCATGAGTCTGTTTCTGGCCTGGCGAGGTGACACCTTGAGCGAAGAATCAATTAGATTTTGGTTCTTTGCTTTTGCTGGTACCATGGGTCTCAGCCTCAGCCTACTGTTCCATGTGTATACCACTGCCAGTATTTTTCAAGCACTTATTGGTACCACAGTGAGTTTTGTGGCCTTGGCATTCTACGGTTACTTTACACGCCGGGATCTCAGCAGCCTAGGTCCTTTCCTGATAGCCGGAGTGATAGGTCTTGTAGTGGCCGGTATCATCAACATCTTTGTAGGCAGTACCATAATGCAGATGGTATTGAATGTGTTGACAATTTTGATATTTTTGGGACTCACAGCCTATGACATGAATCGTATTCGCGACATGTTTTGGACTGCCGATGTTGAAACAGTCAAACGACTACAATGGTTCGCCGCACTGAGTTTGTACATCAATTTTATCAATATCTTTGTCAGCATGCTGCAACTGTTCGGCAACAAAGAATGAACATGGACAAAGATGCCCAATTTGCTGAATTGAAAGCTGCCCTGGCAGACTGGTCTGCCGAGCAGAACATGGCGTCTCAAACAACCACGAGCATACTCAATGGATCGCACTACTTTGAAAGTTTTGACTTCAATTCATTGACTACCTGTGATATTGCTCCAATCACTAGTTTAGATCTCAGCAGTCTCAATCTAAACGGTTTGAGCACAACGTCACACACAATCAATCTAGGCGGATTTAGCACAGGCAGTTTGACTGCTGCTACCATGGCGCCCATGACAGTGAACCAAAATACACGTATTGATCTGCAGGGTGAGGGAGCAGATATAGTAATAAACGGACAGAGTTTGTCCAGCTGGATGCAGCAGATAGAACAGCGATTAAACATATTGAGACCCAACTGTGAACTAGAAAAAGATTGGGATCAACTGGCTGAACTAGGACAGCAGTATCGCGAACTAGAACAGCGTATCAAGGAGCGTATCAGCACTTGGCAAGCTCTAAACAAGCCGATGCCAAATAAGTTTGAAGTATAAGTATCTGTGTAGACTCAAGTTGGACTTTTGCTCGAGCATCTCCAATGATCTGTTTACATAATTTCAACCGAAAGGAGAAACATTATGTGGACTAAACCTACAGCAACCGACATGCGTTTTGGGTTCGAGATCACTATGTATATCGCTAACCGCTAATATACATGGATCACATGCATGGCCCGCCGGCAGTTTAGGCGGGTTTTTTATTGACAACTAATTGGCTCTTTGCTATAATGTTTACATTGTTCGTCACTGCGGGGGTACTATGAGCATGCATTTGGAAGGTCCGTGGCTTACTACAACAGGCAAGCGCAAGACCAAACGCCGTTATGCGTCGGCTGAACAGGCACGTCGAGAACGCGAGCTCAAGGCCGAGTGGGACTTGAAACAGGCCGAGTGGGCCAAGTTGGCACCTAACTTTGCTGCCGAACGTGTGGCCGCTGTCGACATGCCACGAACTGCGTTTCGTCCGTTGAAAGGATACAAGTTGGACTATCGCGGTAGAGAAACTGAACGCATGCCTAGTCTAGACTCGGGTGTGACTGGTGCAGTAACTACCAAACAGACGCCTAAATACACAGGCGATAAAATAGTAGGCATCGGCACCATGCACAAGAGCAATGCTGTGCCAATTTTTTCCGATAACGATGCCAAAGACATCGCACACATGAGAAGATAATGAAAATATACCTAACCAGTGACATACATCTGGAGTTTGGCGACCTAGATATAGAAAATCGAGACAACGTAGATGTGTTGATACTCAGCGGCGATATTCTTGTGGCCAATGATTTAGCCAGCCACGATGACACAGCGGGAGCTTCTATACCTGCTACCCGACACCGAGTAGCAGCTGGTAAACTCATGCATGACTTCATCGTACGCTGCACAGAAAAATTTCCGCACGTGGTATTTGTCATGGGCAATCATGAACACTACAATGGAGATTTTGCTCGCAGTGCCAACATCATACGCGGCACCTTTGGTGACTACCATAATTTTTATTTGCTAGACAAAGAATGGTTGATCATCAACGGTGTTCTATTCTACGGTGGTACCCTTTGGACCGACTTCAATCGTGAAGATCCTATAACCATGCTCAAGATCCGCGGAATGATGAATGACTTTGTGTGTGTTAAAAATTCAAATCGCATGACTACTCGTAAGGTGCCAGTTTATGCCAAGGATGAAAACGGTCAGTATATTCCCGAGAGCAAAGGCAGCGGGCATGTTGGACTAGTTGAAATTGGCACCAAGATCAAAGAAGAAATCAGTACCTTTAGTCCACATGATGCACTGGAAGATCATAAAGAATTTTTGGCCAAACTGGATGAAGTCTGTCAACTACACAAGGATCTACCCACTGTGGTTGTTGGGCATCATGCACCCAGCCGCGCCAGCACACACCCTAAATATCGCGACGAGTATCATATGAATGGTGCCTATAGCAGTGATCTATGTGAGTTTATACTGGATCGAAGACAGATTCGTTTATGGACTCACGGTCATACACACGAGGATTTTGATTACATGATTGGTACTACCCGTGTAATGTGTAATCCTAGAGGTTACATCAACTATGAAGAACGTGCGGAAACATGGCAACCAAAATTGATCGAAATATAATCGATGTTGGACGCTGCCATCCAGTAAAAATTGGCTGGCGTAACAGTCCCGAACACACACCTTGGAACGAAGTGTGTGCCTGGATGATCGAACACTTTGGCTTGCCTGGGCACAGATACGAGACTGCGTTGACCGATCGACATATTACATTTTGGTTTGCAGATCCACAAGATCAAATTTTGGCTATACTTAGATGGGGCAATGATGAGTAACAAACACGATACCTGGCGCACAATAGCCAACCAAGACGGCAACATGTATGCACAGTCCACAGAAACCGAACGTGAAACCTTTCGCGTTTGGCTCAAGGATCTACTCCGAGATGAAGTAGTTACAGTTTCATTTACCAAGGCTGACGGTGCCGAACGCACCATGAAATGCACCCTAAATGAAGTTCACGGCGCTAAGTATAATCCTGTCAACGAAAGCCAAAATCGCAAATCTAATCCAGAAGTCTGTGTGGTATGGGACCTAGAGCAGCAGGGTTGGAGAAGTTTTCGTTGGGATCGTATAAAAAGGATAGAATTTACTCTTGGCTAAGAAAGAAGAAGCCTTCAAATTAGATGGCACCGTAGTAGAAGTATTGCCTAACGCTATGTTTCGCGTCAAACTTGACAACATAGATCAATTGGTAATTGGTGTTATATCAGGAAAAATGCGTCAACACAACATCAAGGTCATGCTGGGCGATGTGGTCGAAGTGGAGTTCAGCCCGTATGACGTCACCCGTGGTCGAATCACTAGACGTAGATAATGCGCACACTGTTAATAACCTTTGGTTGTAGTTGGACCTTTGGTGTTGGTGCTGGCTATCAACTTGGTCAGACCGAAGCAGAACTTAGAGCACACTGTTACGATCGACGTCTGGCCGACACACTTAGTTGGCGCGGACAATTGTGCCAACGCTTGGGTTGGTCTAATCTTAATTTCAGTTCCGGGGGCAGTAGCAATCAACGGCAGTTTAGGTTGGCCCAAGAAACTTTCAATCGCAGAGATACAAAAGATTTTTTAGATCAATTTGATCGAGTCGTGGTGCTTTGGGGCATAACCAGCACGGCCAGAAACGAATTGTACAGTCTAGCACATCAGAGTCCCTACAACTTTTTCTATGGACGCGGTGAGCCCTTGGCTGAAGCTTTTACTGAATGTTTGGTCAAGCACAGTTATGATCATGACTACGAAGTTTTCAGTCTGGTCAGGCACATGCTGCACTGGAACAATTACTTTGAGTTACTGGGTATAGAAAATTACTGGTTTGACAGTTTTAATACGCACCATTACCAAGACTGGATGGCACACTTTAGAGGGTGGGAAGAATCTGCCAGCATCAAGCGTGGTGAGTACACAGATCTAAAAGGAACAGACTGGCCACAATTCAACGACTACGCCATGGGCAACTGGTCAGCTGCGCCTGAAATTGAGGATGAAATACAACGTCTTTGGCCGGATCAAGCCAGGCATGTGGCAGTGTTAGACAGTCCGGCCAAACCTATAGAGCGTGTGATCGATCTAGATATCACACCAAGAGATCTACTGTCAAGACTGGCCTTGGACGCAGGCTACAGTACGGCTAGACCAACTGGTTATTTTAGAAGCATCTGGAAGGAAGTAAATCCTACCATGGATTTTTTAGTAGCGCAAGGACTGTGTAATCCGTACAGCCTGCACCCCACTCAACTAGGGCATAGTCGGATAGCAGATTATTTTCTCAGTAAAATAGCAATAAATAATCAGCTATGACTGATTTAAGACAACACATTGACCTAGTAGAAGCCACTACAAGACCGGCCAAGTTAGAAACTACACCGTTGCCCTACGGTTTGAAAGATCTAGATCCAGTAATGAGTGCAGCTACTCTGGACTATCACTATGAAAGTTTAGCCAAAGGTTATGCAAAACGATATAACGCCGGGGAAGGCAATATGGATTTTAATCGTGCTGGTAGTTTTCTACATAATCGATTCTTCCCTCAATTCCGAGAGCCAAAAACAGCCAACCGTCCCCGCGGTGCAGTGGCAACACTGATAGAAGAAAAGTTTAACAGTTATGAAAATTTCAAAGATCAATTCAAGGAAAAAGCAATGGCTATACAGGGCTCTGGTTGGGTGTATTTGTCCACACAGGGCGAAATCAAAACTATTCCCAACCACCAAGTCCGCACGGACATTGCGGTGCTAGTAGACTGGTGGGAACATGCATGGGCTCTGGATTATCAAAGCGACAAGGAAAAGTACCTAGATAATATCTGGCGTATAATGAACTGGGAAGTAATTAACGAACGACTATGATACAATTAGCTGACAATGCTGTAACTAAACTGCGTGAAATCATAATGGAAGAAGGCGATCCCAATCTAAACCTGCGTGTTTTTGTGCAGGGCGGAGGATGCTCAGGCATGCAATATGGTTTTACCTTTGACGAAATTCAAAATGAAGACGACTTCAACTTTGAATTTGATGGTATTAAAGTTTTGGTTGACAGTGTAAGCATACAATACCTTCAAGATGCCGAAATACGCTACGAAGAAAGCGATATGGGCAACAGTTTTGTAATCAAAAACCCCAACGCACAGACCACTTGCGGCTGCGGATCCAGCTTTAGCCCTTATTAGCCAACGTGTCCATTGTGCAGGTCCTAATAAATACACTAGGGACATGCACTGATGACACAACAAATAATCAACGTAGGTACGAGCGACAACGCCGGTGATGGTGACACCCTCAGAGAAGGGTTCATCAAAACCAATGAAAATTTCACGGAAATTTACAATGCTGGCCCTGTAGGCAGTAATATACGCATTGCCAACAACACCATTAGAGTTACCAACACTAATGGCAACATTGAAATTTTACCATCTGGACTGGGACGTACCCTACTTGGTCTACCGGCTAGAGTCAGCATAACTGGCGGTAGTCCAGGTTGGGTTTTAGGTACTGATGGCACTGGAAATCTTGGCTGGCAAGCACCAGCCAATGTCACATTAACAGCCACCGGCAACATAGTACCCGGTGTAGCTAACACATTCTATCTGGGAACCAGCACCAATCGCTGGTTCCAGTTTTGGGCTA
>Ga0315909_10008733_pt1 | contig 11055 bp, 8 predicted proteins | sample LakEriMetagenome_11_FD_203527 | JGI IMG/M metagenome (GOLD analysis project Ga0315909, IMG submission 203527) | Freshwater fungal communities from buoy surface, Lake Erie, Ohio, United States - Buoy 2 MA125 | ecosystem: Environmental > Aquatic > Freshwater > Lake | place: USA: Lake Erie, Ohio...
TGAGTCTAGCCCTATAGATTACGCCCCGCTTAGCGACAGTCCAACCTGTATCAAACAGCAATTCACGTTGCTAGTGCGACAAACACTACGAAAGGTTTTCAAAGATACCGGCCGCTCCCATGCCCGTACCGACGCACATCGTCACCATGCCGTATTTGAGCTGACGTTTACGCATGCCGTGTATGACAGTAGCTGCACGAATGGCACCGGTAGCACCCAGCGGATGACCGAGCGCAATCGCACCTCCTAATGGATTCACTTTACTCATATCGAGACCCAAGTCATGACTAACCGCTAGTGCTTGTGCTGCAAAGGCTTCGTTAAGTTCTATCCAATCGAGATGATTCAGCGTTAAACCTGCTGAAGCCAATGCCGCAGGTATAGCTTCCTTGGGGCCTATGCCCATAATCTCTGGCGGCACACCACGCACTGCAAAGGATACAAAGCGTGCTAACGGAACAAGATTAAATTGCTTAAGAATTTTTTCACTCACGATAATGAGTACACCCGCACCGTCGGATGTTTGCGAACTATTCCCTGCGGTTACCGACCCTTTAGCTGCAAATACGGGTTTTAATTTCCCCAGAATTTCTAGCGTCGTTGCTGGGCGCACGCCTTCATCATCGATGATGGTTTGTGTGTGTGTATCAATTTGCCCTGTGCTCAGATTTGGAGCTCGATGGATAACATCGATAGGAATTATTTCACCGGCGCGCTCGCCACTAAGCTGTGCAGCATGCGCTCTGCGATGCGATTCAAGTGCGAATTCATCTTGTGCCTGACGCGAAATTTTCCATTGCGTTGCGACTTTTTCTGCCGTTAAACCCATGCCATAGGCCATACCTATATTTTCATCGCTGAACACGCCCATATTCATGGAGGGGTGATAACCCATCATAGGCACTACCGACATCGATTCAACGCCAGCGGCGATCATGACATCAGCTTCACCTACACGTATGCGATCAGCTGCCATGGCCAGTGCCGTCAAGCCCGATGCGCAATAACGATTGACGGTTACTCCACCCACTGATTTTGGTAAACCTGCAAGCAGCACAGACATACGCGCAATATTTAAACCTTGCTCCGCTTCGGGGAAAGCGCAACCAACAATGGCATCTTCAATCTGCTTAGGATCCAGCGTAGGTACCTGCGCTAAAGCAGCTTTTAATGCATGCACTAATAAATCATCAGGACGTACATGTCGAAATACGCCTCGCGGCGCTTTACCTATGGGCGTTCGAACTGCTGAAACGATGTAGGCATCTTGAAGTTGTTTCGCCATGATAGATTCCTGTTTTACTAGTCAATACCTTAGTTACGTACGGGCTTGCCGGTTTGAAGCATGCCCATGATGCGTTCTTGCGTTTTAGGATGCGCCAGTAACTCCATAAAACCTTTGCGCTCTTTATCCAGCAACCATTGTTCGCTCACCTGACTGCCAGGATCGATATCACCGCCACAGACAGCATCGGCAATCAGTGTCGCGATGTGTTCATCATGCGCAGAAATAAAACCACCATCGCGCATATTGATTAACTGAGCCCGTATGGTTGCAATGCCATACCGACCTGTCACTGATACCAAGGATGCTATCGGTGGACGGTAACCCGCATCAGCCAGGGCGAGTGCCTGCGTTTTTGCTACATGCAGCAATTCATAGGGATTGAGAACAATCACATCACCGCGCGAAAGATAGCCCATACGTTTTGCTTCAGGTGCTGATTTCGACACAGCAGCTGTTGCTGCTGCAGTAAATCGGTTTTTCAAAAACTGAAGAATGTCATTGCCTTTCGCTTCACGCGCAGAACGCAATGCGATTTCTTTTAAACCACCACCGGCTGGCATCAAACCAACACCGACTTCCACTAAACCGATATACGATTCAAGTAATGCAACGCGCCGACTGGCATGCATGACTAGCTCACAGCCACCGCCCAAAGCAATACCACCAACAGCCGCAACTACAGGTACATTTGCGTACTTAACACGCATCATGGCGCGCTGAAAATTAGCGACAACGTGATCTATGGCTTTCAAACCACCCGACATAAAAACAGGCAGCATGGCTTGTAAATCAGCCCCTGCAGAAAAAGCCCCGCCTTCGGCTGAATCTGCCTGCCAAATGACGAGTGATCGAAAATTATGTTCCGCTTCGGTGACGGCCCGCTCTACACCGGCAATTACTTCCGGACCCATCACATGCAACTTCGTTTTAAACGACAAAATCAATACATCATCGTCTTGATGCCACAGTCGTACTGACGCATCTTCATGCACCGTAGTACCTGCTGTTGCACCCGTAGGCGCAACATCACCTACCAACGACGCTCGGAAAATTTGGCGCTGATAGACTGGCAATTCAGATCTGGCTATGTAGATTTTTTTTGCAGGCGACCACGAGCCTGATTCTGTATGTACCGCCGAGCGACCATCAAATACCCAAGCGGGCAACGGCGCATTCGACAATGCGTGGCCTTCATCGATATCTTGCTTTACCCATTGAGCTACTTGCTGCCAACCTGCTAGCTGCCATAATTCAAATGGGCCCTGCTTCCAGCCAAAACCCCAGCGCAATGCAAAATCGATGTCACGCGCAGTATCAGCTATAGACTCGAGGTGTACAGCGATGTAATGAAATGAATCACGGAAAATCGCCCATAAAAATTGAGCTTGGTGGTGCGTCGACTCGCGCAACGACTTGAGACGTTTAGCAGGATCTTTTTCTTTTAAAATTCGACCGATTAATTCATCCACTTTACCGCTAGACGCTACGTAGTCATGTTTAACAGCGTCGTAGCGCAAAATATCTTTACCTACTTTCTTATAAAAACCTGCACCACTTTTCTGACCAACATGTCCATCGGTAATGAGCTTTTCAAGCACAGCAGGTGTTGCATATACAGCGTGGAATGGATCATCGGGTAATTTGTCCTGCATGGTGCGAATGACATGCCCCAGGGTATCCAGGCCCACAACATCAGCGGTGCGAAAAGTACCCGACTTGGCGCGCCCAAGTTTTGCGCCTGTTAAATCATCCACTAACTCATACGAGAGACCGAATTTTTCAGCCTCATGCATGATCGCCAACATACCAAATACACCCACGCGGTTAGCAATAAAGTTGGGTGTATCCATAGCACGCACCACACCTTTGCCCAATGTGGTTACCAAAAAACTCTCTAGCTGATCCAGTATCGATGCGTGGGTGGCCGCAGTAGGAATCAGTTCTACCAAATGCATATAGCGTGGCGGATTGAAAAAATGCACACCACAAAAACGTGATCGCAGATCGTCATTTATTCCTGTCGCCAGCTCAGTAATGGATAAGCCTGATGTATTCGTCGCAAAAATCGCATGTGGTGCAATATGCGCTGTTATTTTTTTGTACAGCGCGTGCTTCCAATCCATACGTTCGGCAATGGCTTCAATGATGAGATCTGCCTCAAGCAGCTTGTGCAGATCATCCTCAAAATTAGCCACCTCGATGAGATCGGCTTGATGGCTTTGCGCCAATGGCGCGGGGCTAAGTTTTTTTAGGTTCTCAAGCGCTCGCTGAACCAGCGTATTACGTGACTGATCGTCTTTACCAGGCAAGTCAAACAGGATGACAGGTACGCGCGCATTAATGCAATGCGCGGCAATTTGAGCGCCCATCACGCCAGCACCGAGAACAGCAACTTTTTTAATCATGACCTTGGACATCGACACTTCCCCATTGAAGTAACCTGCTCAAAACAAGTCGGCCTCTAGCGACATCAGATTGTCAGCACCTGAGCGCGCCTGTCGTATCAGCATGGCCGTTTCAGGTAAAAGTCGCGCAAAATAAAACCGCGCAACTGCCAGCTTGGCTTTATAAAATGTATCGTCACTATCTTTCTTTTCGAGCGCAAGCTTGGCCATGCGCGCAAAGAACCAGGCAAATACCAGATGACCCACCACACGCATGTACGGCACCGCCGCAGCTCCGACTTCATCGCGATTCATAAAAGCCTTCATGCCTATTTCCATACTGAGCTTGGTAATTTTTTCACCAATATCTGCCAAAGGTGTAATAAATTCTGACATGGCTTCATCGGTTCCATTTTCTTCTACGAAGCTTTTTATTTTTTCACCAAATTTACGTAGCTTCTCACCGTTATCCATGAGCACTTTGCGCCCCAACAGATCAAGCGATTGTATGGTGTTGGTACCTTCATAAATCATGTTGATACGCGAATCGCGTACATACTGCTCCATACCCCATTCTGCAATGTAGCCATGCCCTCCATACACTTGCAGTGCCTCGGAAGTTGCTATCCACGCGTTATCGGTCAGAAAGGCTTTTACTACTGGCGTGAGCAGTGCCACTTCATCAGCGGCGAGTTTACGAACTTCGTCATCAGGGTGATTGAGTTCACGATCGATCATTAAAGCGATGTACGAAGTAAACGCACGACCACCTTCAGCGTAGGCGCGCGCTGTTAACAGCATGCGGCGTACATCAGGATGAACAATAATCGGGTCGGCTGCTTGTGCTTCTGCTTTTGGACCTGTGAGGCTACGGCCCTGAGTACGCTCACGCGCATAGATCAACGCATTTTGATACGCAACTTCTGTTAGGCCCAGTGACTGCATGCCTACACCCAGACGCGCTGCATTCATCATCACAAACATCGCATTCAAACCACGATGAGGCTCGCCTATCAACCATCCCGTTGCACTGTCAAGGTTGATTTGACAGGTGGCATTGCCATGTATACCCATCTTGTGTTCAATTGCACCGCAAAAAATAGGATTACGCTCACCCGGATTACCACTGGCATCCGGTAAAAATTTTGGGACAACAAATAAAGAAATTCCTTTGGTGCCAGGCGGTGCGTCGGGCAAACGAGCCAACACTAAATGCACAATATTGGCGGATAAATCATGCTCACCTGCAGAGATAAAAATTTTGCTGCCTGTCAGACGATAGCTACCATCGGCCTCGGGTATTGCACGCGTTTTCAACATGCCCAGATCGGTTCCGCAGTGAGATTCGGTAAGACACATAGTGCCTGTCCATTCACCCGATACCAGCTTGGGTAAATACAACTGCTTTTGAGCTTCGCTGCCGTGTGCATGCAAACACTCGTATGCGCCATGCGACAAACCGGGGTACATGGTCCAGGCTTGATTGGCCGAATTGAGCATTTCATAAAACCCGTTATTCAACACGATAGGCAACCCCTGCCCGCCATAGGTTGGGTCGCATGACAGCGAAGGCCAACCTGCGGCTACGTATTGTTCATAGGCTGATTTAAATCCCACCGGCGCAGTCACCGTATGCGTTGCCGCATCAAAGTGGCACCCCTCTCGGTCGCCGGAATGATTTAGCGGAAAAAGAATATCAGCAGCAAATTTTCCGCCTTCTTCCAGCACCTGATTGATGGTGTCAGCATCCATATCGGCATGTGCGGGCAATGAGCGAAGCTCTTGCTCAACATTGAGTAATTCATGCAAGACAAAGTGCATGTCACGCAGTGGTGCCCGATAAATTGGCATGGTGTTCTCCTGATATTTTTTACGTGCTTAGTGATGCAACGAAAGGGGGTAATTAACCTGGTGACTTTACGGTTAAAGAAGGATGTTTTCTGTAGCGGCGTTGCACATCTGCTGCGCTAGTGTGCTGCTTTGGTGGTCTGTGCACTGGAAATCAAGCGCTCAAAACCAGCGTGGGCGCGTACCACACTTCCGGGGCTGCGTATAAAACGCGCATCATGATGCAGCGCAAGCACCAGGCCGTACATTTCAAAAACTAATTGCTTGGGGTCGGTATCAGGTTTGAGATGCTGCTCTTCTATGGCTAGTTGGGCTGCTCTGTGCAAGGCACGCTGCCAGCTATCCACCATATCAACCAAATGATCTCGAATCGGGCCAGGCCTATCGTCGTACTCCACAGCACCGCTGATGTAAATGCATCCTGAAGCGATTTCCAGGCAGACCTTGTCAACCCAGCGTCTGAACAGGCTCTGCAGCCGTGGCAAGCCGCGCGGCTCACGTATGCTGGGGTAAAAAACTTCTTGTTCGAATTGATGGTTGTAGAGTCTAAGCACGGCGATCTGCAAATCTTCGCGCGAACCAAAGTGTGCAAAGACTCCTGATTTGCTCATGTCCATGCGATCAGCCAAGACCCCTATGGTCAGGCCTTCCAAACCCTCGCGACTGGCAAGCTCAAGTGCTGCACCCAAAATAGCGGCGCGGGTCTGTTCTCCTTTGCGCAAAGGCTTTTGGATAGTTTCAGTCATGAGGTCTCCCAGAGCATGGACTTTATAGAAAATAGAACGGGCGTCCTATTATGCACCGATTATGAATGTTTGCCCTCGGGGATGGACTTATTGATGGCGATTTGACAGACCCCTACTAAACGAATTTACGTTGGGTGTTAACCAAATCACTGAGCACAACTGTGGATCACACCAGGTGATCACGAATTACTTTGAACGATCAAGCAGGCGACGATCACGCTTGGTCGGTCTGCCGCGTATGGCTTCGGCTGGCTCAGTAAAAAGCTTGCGCTGTTCGGTATGTTGTTCACGGCGCAGGATGCTCTCACTGGTTTCTTCATACAACTGACGCGCAATAGGCGCCGATCCACGCTGAGTGGACAAACCTACCACCCGAATTTGCCACTCGCTGCTGCCGTTATCAATATCGAGCAAGTCACCCGGATGAAGATTACGCGATGTTTTACAGCGGTCTCCGTTTAACGTTACGCGACCGCGCTCTACAGCATCGGCTGCCAGCGAGCGCGTTTTAAAAAATCGCGCTGCCCATAACCATTTATCGATACGTACAGTTTCACTCATAAGAACCACCTTAACGGATAGCATGTGCAATCAGCATCACTTTGTATATCTTCCAGCACTAATAACTTGTAAAACGCTTTTATACAAAAGGTAAGCAAAGCGATTAAATAAGCGGCGAGCCCAGGAATAATTTTCTACTTCCTCAACAATAACAGCCACACCCTCATGTACTCCCTGAACGATAGCCTCGCGCAAGGTGCGTGCAAATTCTTCGTCCCTCACGATGATATTTGCTTCGTGATTCACAAATAATGAAAGACCATCAAAATTACTGGAACCCACAGTTGCCCATTGATCGTCGATCACAGCAACCTTGGCATGTAGCTGAGTTTTACGGTATTCAACTATGCGCACACCCGCACCCAGTAGCCTCGGATAAAACGACTGAGCAACCGCATCTTGCAACCGAAACTGTCCCACACCGATAAGCAGCGTAACGGATACTCCTCGATTTGCTGCATGGATTAGGGCGTTGCGTAGTTTGCGGTCCGGGGCAAAGTACGGCGTTACCACCCACGCTTGATGATGCGCATGACCCAGTGCTTGCAGCAATGTGCGCTGTATGGTGTTACGGTTTCGCAGATTATCTCTAACGACTAGTGCGGCATGCGCTACTTCCTGCAAAGGCTTAAAGCGAGAAGCATACTGCTGACGAAGATATTGCAGCCGACGTCGTATACCCAGCGGTTGCTGCCGCGCCCACAGCGCTGCAACTTCAGCATGCACGCTATCGACTAGAGGGCCGGTGATACCAACGGCAAAATCCCACCGTGCTGCAGGCAAGGGCGTGTGATGATGATCATCCGAGAAAAAATCATCATTGATATTTAAACCACCCAGAAATGCCAAGCGCCTATCGATAACAACGATCTTTCTGTGAGTGCGCGCAACACCCCGTTTAAACCACGGATTAAAACTGGCAAAACGTATACCTGCGGATTGAAGATCTTTGCGCAGCTCTGCTACAACTGATTCGCCGGTGCCCAACCAATCGACCAGCACATGCACATTGACGCCGCGGGCTGCAGCGCGCATCAGTGCGGCTTTGACATGATGACCCGTTGCATCCAGCGCAAAAATATATGTCTCAAGATAAATTTCGATATGCGCACTATCTAACGCCAGCACCAGCGCAGGGAAAAATTCACCTCCACGGTGCAGAAGTACCAGTCGATTACTCTGACTATAACTTGCTGCTCGCATAGGAATTTTCAACTGCCTCTGAGGGGCTGCGTACATCCTCATCTGCCTGATCGAGCAAATATAAATCTGCAACGATGGGTGCATGATCGGAAAGCCTTGCCCAACTAGCACCATGTAAAACTTTTGCAGTCTCTACGCGAAAACCACGCACATAAATACGATCTAACTGCAGTACAGGCATAGCGGCCGGAAAAGTTCTTGCGGGTGTTTTGCGTGGACCGCGCCCCGACAGCCTTCGCAAATACGTGCCAAAGCTGCGCGCAGCGAGTCCCTGATCAAATACTTCAACAACATGTAAACGTTTACGCAAATGTGTACTCAGCGCATTGGTCCAATCATTGAAGTCTCCCGCAATCAGTAAGGGCGCCTCTGGTGGCGCGGTATTTATCACCGCGTCAATCAATGCTTGCGTCTGGCGCAATCGGCTGCCCGCAAACAAACCTAGATGAATGACATAACAATGCACATCCGTTTTTCCTAGCTTGAGCATGCAATGCAAAATTCCGCGCGACTCAAAAGCATGGTCAGAGACATCATGATTACGAAACGACACTATAGGAAAATTCGATAGCAACGCATTGCCATGATGTCCGTGGTCATACACCGCATTCATGCCGTAGGCACTGTGCTGATGATCATCGGCTAAAAATTCATGTTGACTCTGATTCGGCCAACTCGCTGAATGGCGCAAGGCCAGCAGATCATGCCGCCCCTGCACTTCCTGCAAAAAAACCAAATCGGCTGACAACCCTGAAAGCGCTTGCTTGATCGCGTGTATGCGTGGACGCGATCCTAGTGTACTGACGCCTTTATGTATGTTGTACGTAACAATACGAAGCTTCATAGATCTGCGGCTGGGGTGGTATTTAAAAAATGCGGCAATTGAAGAATAGCTTCAGCATTTGATGGAGAAAAGCATTTATCGGCCGCTAGCTGCCATGGCAGCCACTGATACTGAAGATGCTCGCGCTCGGCTAGCTGTATAGGTAAGTTATTGGGCACCTGCAAACCAAACACATGCTCGGTATTGTGAGTTATGCCCTCTGCATAGCGGTGTCGCCAGACGGGGTAGATCTCATAAACATTGGAAAGGTTCCAATTGACCAATGCCGACTCTGGTATGCCGGGGCTACCGATCTGCAGACCTGTTTCCTCAAAGACTTCGCGTATGGCGGTCTCTCGCAAGACTTCGTCCAACGTATCTTTGGAGCCCGTAACCGACTGCCAGAATCCTGGCTTATCTGCACGCTCGAGTAATAGGACTTGCAAATCGGCCGAAAAGATAACGACCAATACGGATTCGGGAATTTTATGGGCGGGCATGTCTAGGTGTGCAGAGAAATAGCCAGATGATTATGCCCTGCTTAGCGCCAGCGTGCCCACGTGGTCTAGATCGCTGCCTGGCTGCCGTTGGACTTACACGGCAGCAGGTAGGAAGGCTCAGCCCTTGACCACAGGCTCTACGCTGCGCAGGCGTATGTGCAATTCACGCAATTGCTTCTCATCGACCTCACTGGGCGCTTGCGTGAGCAAACATTGCGCGCGTTGGGTCTTGGGGAAAGCAATCACATCACGTATCGATTCTGCACCCGTCATCATGGTGACTATGCGATCCAGACCAAAGGCCAGGCCACCGTGCGGTGGCGCCCCATACTGCAAAGCATCGAGCAAGAAACCAAACTTCACTTGCGCTTCTTCTTCGCCGATATTAAGCGCAGTAAATACCTTACTTTGCACATCAGCTCGATGAATACGTACCGAACCACCACCGAGCTCCCAACCATTGAGCACCATATCGTAAGCCTGCGCTATCGCTTTGCCGGGTGCCGTGCTGATGAAATCTTCATGACCTGCTTTAGGAGCCGTAAACGGATGATGTAAAGCATTCCAGCGATTAGCCTCTTCATCAAACTCAAACATTGGGAAATCAACCACCCACAACGGACGCCAGTCTTCATCGAACAATCCATTCTTGCGTCCAAATTCGCTATGGCCAATTTTTACGCGCAAGGCACCGATGGCATCGTTCACTACCTTGGCCTTATCCGCACCAAAGAAAATCAGATCGCCATTTTGTGCACCTGTGCGCTCAAGAATTTGCGCCAACGCTGCATCGTGTATGTTTTTAACAATGGGTGACTGCAGGCCCTCGCGCCCTTTTGATTTGTCATTAACCTTAATGTAGGCAAGACCCTTGGCACCGTAAATAGCAACGAACTGGGTATAGGCATCAATCTCTGAACGCGGCATGCCGCCCTGCTCATTAGCGCCGCCAGGTACACGTAATCCAACCACGCGCCCGCCTTCCATAGTCGCCGCGCCAGAGAACACTTTGAAATCGACATCCTTCATTACGTCTGTTAATTCCGTAAATTCCAGACGTACACGCATGTCAGGTTTATCTGAGCCATACATGGCCATGGCGGTTGCAAAATTCATGACCGGGAAGGGATTCGGCAATTCCACATTCAAGGTGGTTTTAAATACCTTGCGCAACATGTCTTCGAACAGATCACGGATTTCTTGCTCCGACATGAAGGATGTTTCGCAATCAATCTGTGTGAATTCAGGCTGTCGATCTGCGCGCAAATCTTCATCGCGGAAGCATTTGGTGATCTGGTAATAGCGATCAAAATTAGCCACCATCAGCAGCTGCTTAAATAACTGCGGCGATTGTGGCAGTGCAAAGAAATGACCTGCATTGACTCGCGAAGGCACCAAATAATCGCGCGCACCCTCTGGGGTTGATTTGGTGAGCATCGGTGTTTCGATATCGATAAAGCCGTTCTCATCCAAAAATTTTCGTACTTCCATCGTGACTTTGTAGCGCAGCTTGAGGTTGTGCTGCATCTGTGGCCGACGCAAATCGAGCACGCGATGTGTCAAGCGCGTGGTTTCAGAAAGATTGTCATCATCGAGCTGGAATGGCGGCGTGACCGATGGATTTAGCACTTCCAGCTCATGACACAAAACTTCGATTTTTCCGGAAGTAAGGCTAGTATTTTCAGTACCGCTAGGACGCGAA
>Ga0315909_10008737_pt1 | contig 11054 bp, 8 predicted proteins | sample LakEriMetagenome_11_FD_203527 | JGI IMG/M metagenome (GOLD analysis project Ga0315909, IMG submission 203527) | Freshwater fungal communities from buoy surface, Lake Erie, Ohio, United States - Buoy 2 MA125 | ecosystem: Environmental > Aquatic > Freshwater > Lake | place: USA: Lake Erie, Ohio...
ATCCCCGCTCTGCTTCTCGTCTGTACGGCCGCCACGATGGTCGGCTGTCTCAACCCTCAGGACGTCCATAACTCCGTCAACTCGGACGACAAGGCGACCATCTCCGTCGCCAACGCCCAGCGGAGCATCAAGGTCGGCATGACCGGCGCCGCCGTCGCCGAGGCCCTCGGCTCGCCCAACATCCTTTCGACCGATGAAGAGGGCCGTGAGGTCTGGATCTACGACCGCGTCACTTCCTCGGTCCGGGCCACCGCTGCCAACGGTCCGCTCACGCTGTTCGTCGGAGGTTCCGCCGCGGCTGCCGAGCGTTCGCAGCGCACCCTGACCATCATCGTGAAGTTCGACAAACTGGGTAAGGTCCGCGACCTGGCCTATCACACTTCTAAGTTCTAAGACATGCGCCTACTCTTCTTGCTCCTCGCGGCGGTTGCCGTCGTGGGCTGCCAGACCGGTATCCCTGCCGATGCCCTCGACCTTAAGCCCGACTCTCTTGAGCGTCGCCAGCTGGAGTCCCGCCGCTTCGACGGCGGTAAGGAGGCTGATATCCTTGCCGCGTGCTCCGGCGTCGCGCAAGACCTCGGCTTTACGATCGACGAGGCTGAGACCAAACTGGGCGTGATGGTCGCTTCGAAGACGCGCGAGGCGAGTGATACGGGTTCTCGCGTGGCCATGGCGGTTCTTTTCGGCGCTAACGCGGCCAACTCGATGGACCGCTCTCAGAAGATCCGACTGTGTATCGTCGTGAAGCCCGTCGAGACGAAGTCGGGCTCCCCGACTCAGTATTTCGTGCGTGCCACCTTCCAGCGCCAGGTCTGGAACAGCTACGGCCAGCTCACCCGTCTTGAGGGTCTTCGCGAAGTGGAACTCTATCAGCAGTTCTTCGAGAAGCTTTCGAAGTCTGTCTTCCTCGAAGCCCACAAAATCTGAACATGCGTCTCCTCATCCTCCTCCTCGCAACGTCGGCCATCACCGGCTGCGTCAATAATTCCACGAATTCGGCACTGGATGTCGGTTCTGACCAGGTCCAGCTCCGCCAGATCCAGAGTCGGGCTTTCGATACGACCGACAAGGCCAAGACCCTTCGCACGGTCATCGCTGTCCTGCAGGATCTCGGTTTTGTGATCGATAAGGCGGACCTGGAACTCGGTACGGTCACCGCGACGAAGCTCGACGGCTACGCCCTGCGTATGTCGGTCAGCGTGCGTCCTCGTGGCGCCAAGCAACTCCTGGTGCGCGCCAACGGGCAGTATCAGGAAGAGGCCGTCACCGACCCTGCTCCTTACCAGTCGTTCTTCAACTCGCTGGCCAAGGGCATGTTCCTGACCGCTCAGAACGTCGACTAACCTGAATCCAAGGTTGGTGTTCAAGACCCGGCAATCTGCCGGGTCTTTTTATTGCGAGGAGGATGACCGGGCCGGTCATCCCTACCTATATCAGGTATTAGCGGTTAGCGGTTGGCGGTTGGGAACACAGGGAGGCATGGTTAACTAGGGCAGCACGCGGTGCTGCCCCTGCCTTATGCGTTCGCGCTGGCGGGTGGTCGGGGAGTGGGCAGAGTAGGGTGCAGTGTTCAAAGGCATCGCAGATTATCTGGCGGGAGTTGGCTTGGCCATCAAGGTCCGGGCGGGGCAGGGACGTGCCCAGGCGGAGAGGCTGAAGGCTTACGGGGAACTACGGCGGATCGAGCAGGTCCTGCCGGTAGCCCGGGCGGAGGTCATCGCGGCGGCGGAGGCTATCGTGGCGGAATCTGCCCTGGCCGAGATGAACGCGACGGACATCGACGAACTGAAGGATTTCGGCGCCCCGGTCGGAACTTTGCAGTCCGCCGGCTTCCGGAAGGTCGCCCAGTTAGCCGGACAGACGGAATTGTCCCTGCAACGTTACCGTGGCATCGGCGAGGTGACAGCGGCGGCCACGATACAGGCTTACCGGACTTTCGAGGAATCGGCCCGAGCACGCGTGCGTCTGCTCCCTGATCCGGATCACCGTCGTCCGGCGGATACCCGTTTGTTGGTGGCCTTGGTGAAGTATGAGACCTTGGTCCGTGACCTGGGGACACGTCCGCAGGAAGCGCAGATCCGCTTCGACGATGCCGACGAACGTCTACGCATCTTCCGGGGCCAGACGAAGGTCCGCGATCATCTCTTCTCTGTCTCCGCCCAGCAGGAGTTGGCCCGACGGGATGGCAATCTGGCCGCGGAACTGCGCTGGGTGGCCGAGGAGGCCCGTGGTCTGGCGGACTACGCCCAACGTCTGACGTTTGCGCCAGAGGTGGTCTGGCGACGCTATGGCGAGAACTCCGCCAGCTTCATCGCTCTGCTGGAGAGCATCCTGCCTGCCCGCGTGGTCGCCCAGGGGGCTTTGGCCGGACCGGACCTCCGTGGCGGCCTGCCGGCGGAGATCGCCGATGCGGTCGAAGCGACGCGCTTGGACCTGAGCCTGATGACCGCCAATCTGCGCAAGTATCAGGTCTTCGGCGCCCAATACGTGGTCTGCCAGCAACGGGTGCTGCTCGGCGATGACATGGGTTTGGGTAAGACGATTCAGGTCTTGGCGGCGATGTGCCATCTGGCCGCTCAGGGGAAACGTCACTTCTTCGTGGTCGCTCCGAACAGCGTGCTCGTGAACTGGGAGCGTGAGGTGAAGAAGCACACCAAACTCAGCCCCATCATCGTCCATGGCTTCGATCGGGACGACGAGCTGCAGCAGTGGCAGCGCGAGGGCGGAGTCGCTATCACGACTTATACGACTTTGGCGCGGCTGGCGGATAAGATCACCTCGGTCGACCTGTTGGCCGTCGACGAAGCCCATGCGGTCAAGAACCCTACTGCCCAGCGGACCCAAGCGGTCCGTAAGCTCTGTGAAGTCTCTGGCTCGGTGGCCTTCATGTCCGGTACCGCTTTGGAGAACCGACTGAGCGAACTCCATGTGCTGGTCACGACGGTACAGCCCAAGGCGGACGCGGAGGTCGTCGCGCTCTTGAAACAGGTTCGGCCGGCGCCGGCGGAAGTGCGGATGCGACTCGCTCCCGTGTATTTACGACGCATCCAGGCAGACGTGCTTACGGAGCTTCCGGATATCACCGAGACCGATGAGGTCGTACCGCTGGAACCGGAAGACCTGCAGGCCTATCGGGCCAGCCAGGATAACCTCATGCATAAGCGCCTTGCTGCGACGATCGGAGCGGGGAACCGGCAGTCGGCCAAGTTCGATCGCCTCCGCGACCTGCTCGAAGGGTATCGTGACGACGGACGCAAGGTCGTCATCTTCTCTTTCTTTCGTGAGGTGTTAGACGAGGTTAGCGAGCTCGTCGGCGGATGTCCGCAGATCCATGGCGGCATCAGCGCGGAGGAACGTCAGCAGGTCATCGACCGCTTCACCGCGCTGGAAGGCTTCGGGGTCATCGCCCTGCAGATCGAAGCCGGTGGAGTGGGCATCAATCTCCAGTGCGCCCAGGTCGTCATCCTGATGGAGCCGCAATTCAAGCCCTCGACCGAACGTCAGGCCATCGCCCGCGTCCGGCGCATGGGTCAGACCCGTAAGGTCAACGCCCACCGCCTGATCGCGCAGGGTACCGTCGATGAAGCGTTGGTGCGTTTAGTCGCCGAGAAATCGCAGATCTTCGCCGACTACGCCCACCAGAGTTCTGTCGCTGACGCCAGCACGTCGGCGATCGATGCCGGCGGTGCGGCGATGGAGGAATTGCGCGGCATCGTCGCCCGCGGCTAGCGGCGACGACGGCCGCGAGGGGACACGTGGGCACGGTGACATGGGGACAAGGTGCACACATTAGAGGCGCGGAGGCTCAGAGGCTCGGTTGATCGGAGCGATACACGAGTATCGAGTATGGAGTATTGAGTATAGACGAAGCAAAGGCCCGGGTGGCTGGTGTCGGGACTGATTGATTCAGTCATCGATTCAGTCATCTGACCTCGACGCAGTCATCCATTCTTTAAGGCAACTAGGTCAGCACGCGGTGCTGCCCCTACCTAAGCTTAGCGGAGGGCTTGGAGGACGGAGTGGTAGGCGGGCTTGGGCTGGCCTTGGCGGTCGAAGAGCAGGGGGTGGTTGACGCGCTTCCAGGGGAAGCCGTTGAGCCAGCTCTGGCCGTCGTGGAGATTCCAGAACGAGACGCGGATGATGACGTCAGGATAGCGACGGAAGAGCGCGAAGAGCTTGGCGTATTGTTCGGCCTGACGGGCGAGGATGTCGGGCGGGCAGGAGTCGGCGTATGGATTCACCTTGGCGAGTTCGGCGCGATGCTTGCCGCCGTCGGCCCACCAGCGGCCACGGGGGATGACGTCAATATCGAGTTCGGAGACGACGGCCTTGATGCCGGCGGCGCGAAGGGCGATGAGCGTCTTCTCGAGCGCTTCGTAGGGCACGCGGTCGATTTCGTAATGACCCTGCAGGCCGATGGCGTGGACGGGCGCGCGGCGGGCGCGGAGGTCAGCGATGAGTTTGAGCATCTGCTCCCGCTTGCCGTCGAGTTCGTTGTTATAGTCGTTGTAGATCAGCAACGCGTCGGGATCGGCCGCATGGGCGTATTCGAAGGCCTTCGCGATGAACTCTTCACCGCAGGCGCGGGTCCAGCCGGACTCGCGCAGGTAGCCGCCGCCGTCGGCCAGGGCTTCATTGACCACGTCCCACATGGCGATCTTGCCCCGATAGCGGCCGACGACCGTGTCGATATAGGCCTTCATGCGGGCGAGGAGGACTTCCTTCGAGGCGGGCTTATCGCCGTCGAGGTAGAACCAAGGGGGAGTGCGGTCATCCTTGGCCCAGACGAGGCAGTGACCCACGACCTTGAGGTCCTTGGAGCGGGCGAATTCCACGAAGCGGTCAGCCTGCTCGAAACGCCACTGGCCGGATTGACGCTGGAGCGCGTCGGGCTTCATGCAGTTCTCCGGCGTGACCATACCGAACTGAGCAGTCAGCAGGGGCCAATCGGCCGGACGGTCGGCGATGCGATCGGAGAGACCGACGCCGGAACCCCAGGGTGAGACGGTGCGGAGGGTCTGGGCGGAGGCGGTGAGCGTGACTAACAGAGATAAGATGAAAAAGAGGCGAGGCATTGAGGTTAAGATGGCAGATAGAGATACAGAAGTGGGATGGAAGATGAAGGATGAATGATGAGGTAGGGGACACGTTGGCACGGTGACACGGGGACACGGGGTAAACATCAGAGGCTCGGAGGCTCAGAGGCTCGGTTGAACAGAGAGAGTCAGAACTCAAAGGGGGCACCATGGGGGAACCGGATAGTTGGCTGGGGTGCATAAGGTAGGGGCGTGCGGCTCGCACGCCCGCGGATGACCGGGCCGGTCATCCCTACCCAAAAGCATCACGGCCTCCGGTTTCCCTTTGAGCGGATGTCCATTCTGTCCTCGATTCAGTCCTCGATTCAGGCATCAATTCAGTCATCCACTCTTATTATTTCCCACCATGCGATTGATGCTCTGTTTCTTGGCGGCGGGTCTGGCGGCGGCCGATGTGACGGTCGAGCAGGTCAACAAGGCCATCGGCCTCGAACTGTTCGCCGATGCGAACCTTTGGGACGATGATGCCAAGGCGGTCGCCGGTCGCCTCAACTGGCCGCAGGAGTCGGAGACGACCAATGACGCCAGCTATCGCCTTTACCCGAAGGAAGACTACCGCCTGTTCGAATGCCGGCCTTATTCCTGTTCCTTCCTTGCGGACCAGAACAAGCCTACCTCGCTTTCCCTGATGTTCGCCAACAAGGGAGACTCGGTTTCGATCGGCGCCAAGGATGTCAAGGATAGGACCAAGGCCAAGGCGCGGGACGAACAGATCAAGGATTACAAGAAAGCTATCGCCGCGGATGCTAAGGACCTGGAGGAGAAGCTGACCAAGCTTTTCGGTAAGCCGACCCTTGGCAGCATGGGTAACGCACAAGCGACGCGCGAAGTCGTACGTCGCTGGAATTGGAACGGTCACGCCTTCCTGCTGGCTGCGCCGAAGGACGAGTATGTCGCCCTACGTATCCTTTCGGTCAAGTCGGCCGACGAAGGCGGTCGTAGCCGGGTCTCGGACGCCGAGCTCTTCGCCCGGGCCAAGAGCCGCGTCGAGAAGCGACCCAATGGAGACGTCATCCTGAAGGACATCCCCATGGTCAACCAAGGCCCCAAGGGTTATTGCGTGCCGGCCACATGGGAGCGCGCCATGCGCTACATGGGCGTCCCGGCAGACATGTATGTTCTCGCCATGGCCGGACAGAGCGGCGCGGGTGGAGGCACCTCGGTCGTGGCCATCGCCAACGGCGCCAAGGCGGCGGTCACCGGCGCCTATCGGAAGATCGAGACCGTCAGCATCAAGGTCGATCCCGGGACCGTTGATAAATATATCGACCAAGGCCTGCCGATCATGTGGGCCATGTTCTCCACCAAGGAATACAACGAGATCGCCAACGGACGCACCAAGGAGCGTCAGGGCATGACCGATCCGGTAGCGTGGAAGAAGGCCGTCGCCGATGCGCGCAAAGGCCAGAAGCCTCTGCAGCCTAACCGCAACGAAGGCCACGTCTGCATGATCGTCGGTTACAATAAGCAGACCGGCGAGGTCGCCGTCTCAGACTCCTGGGGCCCAGATTACGAGGAACGCTGGATTATGGGCGTCGAAGCCACCCAGGTCAGCCAGGGTACGATGACGATTATCGGATTTTAACTTGCGACGCTAAGCGCCGCAAGAGGGGGCAAGTGGGCACGGTGACACGGGGGTACGGGGTAGAACGGAGGGTCGGAGGGCACGAGGGTAGGAGACTCGAGGGGCGATCAACCCTGCCGGATGAAATTAGGACAGCACGTGGTGCTGTCCCTACCTGCAGACAAGGATGACCGGGCCGGTCATCCCTACCCGCGGCGACTAGGTCAGCACGCAGTGCTGACCCTACCTCGAGGCCATGCATGCGAGGTTGAAAGGGTGGAGAGGGGAGGCAGGATGTTGGGCATACCCCTGACCTATGCGTCCCCTCATCCTGGCTTGTTTATTGGTCGTTTCCATGGTCGCCGAGCTTTCGGCGGCTCCCTTGAAGGCCGGGGCGGCGGCGGTCGATATCACGCCGAAGGAATTCCCGATGAACATGCCCGGAGGTTTCAGTCCCAGTCCGGCGACCTCGGCCCATGATCCGCTCAATGCCCGGGCCTTGGTCATGGACGATGGTAAGACTCAGTTCGCCTGGGTCGTGATCGATAACCTCGGCGTTCCCAGGAAAGTCGTCGCCGAAGCCAAGGAACTGGCCGCCAAGGCCACCGGCATCCCTGTGGAGCACATGCTGGTCAGCGGGACACATACCCATTCCGGCGTGAACCCGGCGGACGAGCCGCCCGCCCCGGACGCCAAGCTCTCGGACCGCGACGCCAAGGCGGCCGCCTATCGGCTGGTGATGCTGGAGGGGATCTCGCAGGCCATCATCCGGGCGCACGCTTCCTTGCGTCCCGCGTCGGTCGGCACTGCCGCGCGCCCCCTTACCCATGAGGTCTTCAATCGGCGCTGGTACCTCAAAGCCGGCAAGATGCCGCCCAATCCCTTCGGCGAATATGACCAAGTGAAGATGAACCCCGGCACCTCGCCGGACGTCCTGGATCGGCCGGCCGGCCCTACCGACCCCGACATCAGCGTCCTCTCCGTGGTCGACGCCAAGCGCAAGCCCCTGGCCTTGTTCGCCAACTACTCTCTGCATTACGTCGGCGGCGCGCCCGCGGGCCAGGTCTCGGCTGACTATTATGGGGAGTTCGCGCGGCTCATGCCGTCCCGGCTGGGTGCCGGGGAGGGTTTCGTCGCGGCGATGTCCAACGGCACCTCCGGGGACATCAATAACATCCCTTTCCTGGTCGGTCGGCCGCCGCGGGCGCCCTTCGAGCAGATCCGCATCGTCGCCGGGGAGGCGGCGGACGTCGCCTGGCAGGCCGTACGCGATATCCCTAAGCACCAGAACAACGTCGTCCTCGGGGTGCGCCAGCGGATCGTCACGCTCAAGTATCGTAAGCCCACGAAGGAGCAGCTGCTCTACGCCCAGGCGACTCTCGCGATTAAGGATAAGGAGGCCATCGCCCGCCTTCCGCGGCTCGCTCAAGAATACGCCGCCCGGACGCTATCGGCGGCGAACCGGCCGGAGGAGACCGTCGACGTCATCGTCCAGGCGATCCGGGTCGGGGACGCCGTGCTCTGCGCCGTGCCCTTCGAGACCTTTGCCGAGACTGGTCTGGAGCTGAAGCAGAAGAGTCCGTTCGGTCGGACGATCGTGATCGGAATCGCCAACGGTAAGCATGGGTATCTGCCCACCCCTCGGCAGCATGAGCTCGGCGGCTATGAGACCTGGCTAGGCACGAACCAGGTGCAGAAGGATGCCTCGGAGATCGTGGTGCGGAATTTGTTAGAGATGATGGGGGAGCTGCGCTGAGCGCGGCGAAGCCGCGAGGGGGGCGCGCGACGCCGTCGCGAGGGGACATGTGGGCATGGTGACACGGGGACACAGGGCACGCTCACTAGAGGCCCAGAGGCTCGGAGGCCCAGAGAGAGGCAGAACTCAAAGGGGGCACCATGGGGGAACCGGATGGTTGGCAGGGGTAAATATGTCCGAAGCAAACTTTCCGGTCTCCCTTTGAGCGGATGCGTTGTTTCGGGTGGCGGGTGGCAGCCCCGGGTGGCAGGTGGCGGGTGGGGCGTGACGCCGATGCGTCCCTATCAGGAGTCGTCTAGGTCAGCACGCAGTGCTGACCCTACCTTGAGGCAACGGATGCGATGTCATCGCATCCCTACCTATATAAAGAGGGCGCGACTGAGTCGCGCCCTGAGAGGGAAGGGTGAGGGGGGCTTACTTCTTGTCGCCTTCGAGCTTCTCTTTGAGCTCGGGGTGCTTCTTGAGGAATTCGGCTTTTTCTTCGGGGGTCATCTTGTCGAGGCGTTCCTTCATCTTCGCGCGCAGCTTCTCCTTTTGTTCCGGGGTGAGGTCCTCGCCGCGTTCCTTAAGCTTGGCCTTGAGCTTTTCCTTCTGCTCAGGCGTCAGGTTGTCGGCGCGCTCCTTGAGGGCGGCCCGGGCCTTTTCGATCTTGGCGGCGACTTCCGGGTGTTCCTTCAGCCAGGCCTGGCGTTCCTCGGGTGACATCGCCTTGAGTTTTTCGAGGGTCTCGCGGAGTTCGGGGTGCTGCTTGAGAAACTCGTCGCGGCGGTCGCCGTCGCGCTTAGCGGGGGCGTCCTTGCGGGCGGCCTTGTCGCCTTCCGGGGCGGCGGGGGAGACGGAGGTCGCGAGAAGCAGCGCGAGGAGGGAGAGTCCGAGGGTTGAGGTTTTCATGGGTGTTCGAAGATGGAACCCCGGGGAGGGGTGGAAGTTACGGGGTGCTAGAACGAGGACCCGATGGTCTGAGGACAGGAGGACAGGAGGAACACTGATTCATAAAGGCAGTGCAAAGGTGCAAATCGGCCTGCGGCCTGTGCAAATGTGCAAAGGTGAGCGCGGCGAAGCCGCGGGGGGACACGTGGGCACGGTGACACGGGGGCAAGGGGAGGTAACAACGCTCCGGGTGGCGGGTGGCGGCCCCGGGTGGCAGGTGGCGGGTGTGGGCGCGACGCCGACTCTTCCCTAAAAGGAGTCGACTAGGGCAGCACGCGGTGCTGCCCCTACCTTGATGCGGCGGATGCGATGTCATCGCATCCCTACCAGGGTTCAGGCGAGGCGTTGGTAGGCCCAAGCGATGCCGGCGAGGGCGATCAGGGCGGAGGCGGGGATGACGACCCAGCGGCGATACTTCTCTTCATCCTTGAGCCAGAAGGTGGCGGCGACGGCCAGGCCGATGACGGCCAGCTGGCCGAGTTCGACGCCGACATTGAAGCCCAGGAGGGCGCTGACGAGGGAACCCTCGGGGATGCGCTCGTCGATGAGACGTTGGGCGAAGCCGAGGCCGTGGATCAGGCCGAAGGCGAAGACCGTCAGGAGGCGGAACTTGCCGTAGGTCGGGCGGAAGATGTTTTCCAGGGCGATGACCACGATCGACGCCGCGATGATCGGTTCGACAATGTCGGCCGGGGCTGAGACGTAGCCCAGGGTGGCCAGGGCGAGGGTGATCGTATGGGCGGCCGTGAAAGTCGTGACCTGGATCAGGATCGGCTTCCAGGCGCGGCAGAGCAGGAAGAGACCGAGGACGAACAGGATGTGGTCGAGGCCTTCGGGCAGGATGTGTTCGAAGCCCTGCTTAACATAGCTCAGGAAGGTGGCGCCGGTACCGCGGTCGGTGTCATGCGTGCCGACGCTGCCGGGGGTGGGTCCAGTCGGGGGCTTGGCGGCGAGCCCGGTCAGATCGAACGTGAAGCTCGTCTCGCCGGGGAACATCACCATGAAGCGGGGGTGTTCCTTGCCGTCGACGGAGTTGGTGAAGACCGTGGCGACCTTATGGCCGGGCAGGGAGCGGACTTTCCAGCCAGTCACGCCGGCGGGAATCTTCGTCTTCCAGCGACCGCGGGCGACGACGGCGTCGTCCATCTTCATGAGGGGCTTACCCGTCTCGGCGATGAAGTCGTAGGTGAAGTCAGGATGGACGCGGCCGATCGGCTCGAGCGTGAACTCCAGGTAGGTCGCCACCCAGGCCCGGGTCTTCTTAAGGAGCTCTTCGCGCTGGGCGTCCGTGTAGGTCAGGAACTCCTTCTGTTCCAGGGAGAGGGCCATCTTCGGGCTGTCCGCCCAGTTACGGGGGTTGATCTCGATGGTGATCTCGGCCTCGCCGCCAGTCTGGAAAGCGCCGCGGACGGGGACGTCAGGGATTGAGTGGGCGCCCAGGACGGCGGAAAATAGCCCGAAAATGGCGATTAACAGGGGGCGGAGCAGGGGGGTCGACCTGGACATGGGTGGACGATGGTTGGGTGACAATGGGGATTCAACCCCGATTGTGGTTTGCCTTCCGCAACTTTCGGGGGAGCATCGGTGTTCTATCCCCGAACCCATATGAAGAACATCCTCAGCATCCTCACCGTTCTTGCCCTCGCTGCCGCCGCTCAGGCTGGCTGTGGCGCCAAGATCTCCTCCAAGGGAACCGTCAAGTCCTACG
>Ga0315909_10008739_pt1 | contig 11054 bp, 24 predicted proteins | sample LakEriMetagenome_11_FD_203527 | JGI IMG/M metagenome (GOLD analysis project Ga0315909, IMG submission 203527) | Freshwater fungal communities from buoy surface, Lake Erie, Ohio, United States - Buoy 2 MA125 | ecosystem: Environmental > Aquatic > Freshwater > Lake | place: USA: Lake Erie, Ohio...
AGTTTACTAAGGAATTAGAGAAACAAGGCTTAAAATACACTAAAAGCAGTTTAATAACAACGCAACAGGGAAAAAATACTTTTGCGGTACATTTTAGCTATTATACTAAATTATATGATGCTTTGAACTTGCCGCCCATTACATTAGAGTATTTACTTGAATGCAAAGAAAAGTATAATAAAATTAAGCCACAGCGAAGGAAAAAAGAAATTAATTCAACTGATTTATAAGCAGTTATATCATTAGTGCATTTCCTTTAACATTCCTTAACAATATATAATTTTATCGTATTATATAAAAACATTCCTTTGTCGTGTTAATCAATTGTTATTTATATGATTTACTACACATCACAAGCGGAAAAGGCACAAGCCGAAGCAATTCAAAAGAATGTTGGAGGGCTTAATAAGTCTCATAAAGTGCAAAGGGTATCAAGTGCAATTGAAAGGGTTTATTTTTTGAATAGTGCAATTTTGGCAACCGAAGCAAGGGAGCAGAGGGCAACAGACCAAAGAGAGAGCAGAAGAGCGAAAAGATAGTTTTTAGCTTTACATATTAGAGGGAGACCACCTCAATAAACACGGACAGAAGCCACAGGGATAACTATGTTTATTTTTGTGGCTTTTTTGTATTGTATAAACTTTAAAAAATATTATTATGAAGTATTTAACATTATCAAAAAAATTAACTTATGTACTTAGCAAAGGCACAATAGTACAAGACAACAACCCCATAGACAACTATTCTATTGAAGAAATTCAAGAGTATAATAAAAAGGGTTGGACTTATCACATATTTACAGCCAATAAAAACGAAGACTTTGATTTTTTAAAGTTTGGACAATGGTGCAAAGACATTAAACATTTTATTGATAATGTTTACTATTCTATTAACTAATTTAAACACTTAAACAAATGAATAAATTTTATTATGTTCTATATATTAGAACCTTTACAGATAGAGTGCTGTATTTTAGTGCCAAAGATATTTTTAATCCTTGCGAAGAATTGAACGACGCAAAAATATTTAATACCAGCAGAGAGGCTGAAAAAGAGGCAAGTTATCAAGATGTCAAATATAAAGTTTTACAGGTTCGATATTTAGGAAACGGAATTTATACAATATAATAAAAAACACTATGAAAACGACCAAAGAATTAAGCGAAGGCACAAAGCTACTGCAAGCCAAAGCCAAACAAGTGAAAGAAAATTTTAGCGATTTACTATTAAATGAAAATGTGACAATGAATAGTTTAATAGTAGAGATTTATAAAATTGAAACAGGAGCAGAAAAATTTGAGACTTTTAAGACGTGGAAAGAGTCAGGATTTATGGTAAAAAAAGGCGAGAAAGGTTTTCCAGTATTCAGCAGACCAAGCAAAGCAATAAAGGAGGAGCAAGGAAAGAACACAGAAGGAGAAAGAAGCTATTTTTTTACGGCTTATTTATTTAATGAATTACAAGTACAACCAATCGAACAAAAATAAAACAATCTAAAAAAAATGTATATGCAAAACTTAAACGAACAAGTAAGAATGCGACTAAACAACGTCCCGAAGTTTGAACACACAGGAACGGACACAATTAAAACTATAAAAGAATCCAATTTTATAGAATTTGAAGAAGTTCAAGAGGACTTGAAAGAGATTAACGGCGAAAATATAAAACACGCCGTTGAATCTGTAAAAGTTAAGGCAAAGCAGCCAGACGCCGCCGAATTATTAAAGCAGTTAGGGCAATTTATACAGGCAAAGCCCGAAGCCCAAGAGATAGACGAAAATAAAATTTTGCAGATAGTTAAAGCAGAGTTAAGCAAGCAGAAGCCCGACAAATTAGAAATTGTAATAAATAACGAAGTTAAAACAACGATTGAAGGACAAACACACAAACAATTTAAACAAGTTCTAAAAGTAGCCTCCAGCCGTTTGCATATATGGTTAACAGGTTCAGCAGGTACAGGAAAAACAACAACAGCCGAGCAAGTTGCAACGGCGTTAAATTTGCCCTTTTATTGTGTTTCAGTTTGTGCTCAAACGACTTTAAGTACTTTGTTAGGCTATAACGATGCACACGGCAAATTTAGCGAAACGGTATTTTTTAAAGCATACAGCGAAGGCGGGATTTTTTTGCTTGATGAAGTAGACAACGGGAACGCCAATGTATTAAGCGTTTTAAATTCAGCCCTTGCAAACGGCGTTTGTTCCTTTCCTTGCGGAATGGTTAAGAAACATAAAGACTTTATATGTATAGCAGCAGCCAACACAATTGGAACAGGTGGAAATTTACAATATGTAGGACGCAACAGAATAGACGCCGCAACCCTTGACAGATTTGTATTTATTAACTTTGAGTTAGATGCAGAATTGGAAACGAATTTAAGTAATAACAAACCATTTGCCGCTACTATTCAGAAGTTGAGAGCAAAGGCAGAAAATAAGGGGTTAAATGTAATTATAAGCCCAAGAGCAACGATAAACGGAAGCAAGTTAATAGCCGCAGGATTTACAGAAGCCGAAGCCCTTGAAATGGTAATTTTTAACAAGTTAACAGCCGCAGAAATAGCAGCACTAAAAAACTAAAATATGCAAACTTATTTTAATTCTATTGCCTCCTTGATTGAGGCAATAGAAACAAACCAAGAAAAAGCAAAAGGCACTAAAATTGCCTACAATCGTTTTTTTATAAATGGAAATGATAATTTTTACACAGATTGGAACGGAGGAATAAAAGACAATAAAGAGTTTAATGAATTTCTAAAAAATGGATATTTACCAGCCGTTGAAGAATTGAGAGGAACGGCAACCAACGACGGCAGCCAATTTAATTTAGTTGCAGGAGTAAGCGGACAATTTAACGATGTTGATGCATATTTAACAGGGCATCCCGAATGTATGGCAGAATTTGAGCAGATAGAAGAAAATAAATATTTGACTCTAAACATTAGCGGAGTAACACCCGCAGAAATGAAGGCAGAGCAAATAATGAAAAAATGCAAAGCCGTATTTTCAGCCGTTAATTTTTTAGAATCCAACGGAACAAGAGTAAAAATTTTGTTAACTGTTTGCACCTTTGATAAAGTAGGTAAAAAAGATTGTAATGTTCAGGTATTAATTAAAGATTTCACAGACAATTTTGTACCAACGTTTCACGGTTTATTAATTGGACACCTTGCCACAATTAGAGGTATAATTTACGCCTATTTAAGTTTGTATAATAAAACAAAAACTTTGGGCAGTTGCAGAGAAGCACAGCCCGAAGCAGGGCAAAAGCTAATAAGTTATTTTTTGCACAACGAGAAACAAATAAAAGAAATACTAACTAACTAACAAAAACCTAATAACAAAATGGAAAAATATTTTATTATATCAAAGATAAAAATTGAAGCAGTAAAACCTGATAATAAATGTTTAAGACTTGTTCAATATGGTAAAGGGCAAAAAATAACTTGTTCTTGCTTAATTTGTAAAAACAAAAACCAAACACCAGAAGAAGCCAAAGCAATAATGGATAAAATATATAACTAAAACACAATGAAAAAACTAACAATCTTATTTTTTGCCCTCCTAATTTTAGCAGGATGCACAACGTCCAGAACTTGTCCGCAAGCATACCCAAAGAAAAGAAGTCAATTAGTAATTAATAATAAATTTTAGACCCTAAAAATTAAACTATGAACACCTACACAAACTTAATTTTATTGAGCCAAGCCACCGAAGGCATAAACAGCTCCAAAGTAACCGAAATTAAACCCTTTTTAGACATTGTGGCGAAGCAAAATAACTTGAAGCTAACAAGACTAAGCCAATTTAAAAAAGCAGTATTCAAACTAAAATTATCAATCATTAATAACTAAGCTATGAAAACCATCGTAAAAAATTTACTTACCAATGAAGAAACATTATTTGTCAATTCATTAAGTTTAACAGAAAATATTGTTAGCACTATAATTATACAAGAGAAGAGGACCGGGCAATTATTAAACGAAGATTACCGGAACGAGATAAAAAAACAATTTCCTATTAAGGAAGCAAAAAGCACACTAACAGGCAGACAATTTGCATATTGTGAATCTAAAGACCTACACGCAAAATTTGATTAACCTAAGCCCTAAAAACCTAATAATATGAAAGCAATACTAAAAGACAAAGCAGAGCAGTACGGATATAATTCTATGAATGACACCGAAATAATTAAACTAACTGGATATAAAGGCAACCCCGAAAACTTTTATAATTCAGCACAATACAAAGCCTTTAAAGAACTTGTTAATAGAGAGAGAAGGCAAGAGCCAAAAAAATTAACAGGAAGCAGAGATATTTATGAATATTTTAAATTTTTGGAAGACCTCGACCACGAGCAGTTTCACGTCTTACTCCTCAATAATAGGTTAGGAATAATTAAGAGCATATTCATAGGCAAAGGAAACGAAACAGGAACGGTCGTAAATAAAAAGGAAGTATTAAAGCAAGTTATTGAAAACAAGGCGGTGAATGTTGTATTAGTACACAACCACCCATCAGGAATATTGCAACCAAGCTCCGCAGACAGCCAAATTACAAGCCAATTAAAACAAGCTATTCAGTTAGTTGATAGTAATTTGATAGACCATATAATTATTGGCAAAGGTTACGAAGGGAAACTATTTTATTCATTTGCCGACAATGGCAATATCTAAAAAACTAAGAACATGGAAGCACCTAAAAAATATATGTATTCAGTTGATATGTTTGACCCCGAAATTAAAAGACTATTTGACAAATCAACTGGCGATGAAGTAAGCCAAAAACAAATCATTAAAGAAATTAAAGAAGAAAATCAAAAACAATTAATCAAAAATCAAACTAAATTATTTTAACTATGAAAACAATCATTAAAAATTATCAAGGCTACACTTTTATTTTTAAAAAGAGAAGCACAGGAAGTTTTGAAGTATCAGTACAAGGATTCAATCATTACTGGTTTCAACCTTCTGTAAATGTAAAGACCGCACTAACTAATTTTAAAAGAAATTAAGCTATGCAAACATACACACAAATACTTTTATTATCTTCTGTAACCGAAGGAATAAACAGCAGTAAAGTTTCCGAAATTAAGCCATTTTTGGAGATTATCGCAAGGCAGCAGAACTTGAATCTTAACAGGTTGAGCCAATTTAAAAAGGCAGTATTCAAACTTAAATTATCAATAATCAATAACTAAACAGATGAAAGCAGAAATTAAATACGAAAATGGTTGGGTATTGGAGATCCCTACAGATGGTAATGCTCCACTACTTTTTTTAGAATGGATTATCGAATTCAATTCATCTACTTGTCCAATTATTAGTGTAGCGAGAGATACAGATAGAGATTGCATCAGAATAATGTTGAATGGGACAAAACAATCTGTTGTAGAATCAGCATTACAATACATCAATAGTAACCTATAAAAAACATATAACAAATGACAAAAATAATCAAAATCGAAATTTTAGTAGAAAAAGAATTCGCTACTAATTTGTATGCAGAATTCAAGATTAATGACTTAATATTTACGGAGTTCGACAGACTCCTTAACTTCGATGAAATCAAAGAAAACTATCGCAAGGCATTGAAGAAGTTAGAAGGATTCACAACCATAACTGCAACATTATTGGTGTATAATGATGGAGAATGGAAGATGACATCTAGCAACATTCAATCCTCGTTTAGATACGTTAATCGTTATGGAGACATCAAGATGAGCAGATGGGATGGTTATAGCTATCCAAACTTTTTAGATGCGTTAGGCAAGAGCATTCTTGGTGATATCAAGGAATTAGTTGATAAAGGAAATAGAACATACATTGAATTAATCAAAAACAATAATTAAAATTATGAAACTATTAACTTATAGCCCCATAATTACAATTGATTACATTTTTAATAAGTTTACCTATGAAAAAGTAATAACAGGAGAAAATAGGCACAGGCTTGATTTACTTAAAAAAGACAAATGTAAAATAAAAGTAATTTTTGATACTGAAAACAAAACAATTCAGGTAGAAGATAAACTCTATAAAACAACAATTTTAAGAGATTACACCTACAAAAAACTACAGGGGTACAACATAGGATTGAGTAATTTTAACGACTTTATTCAGCACGTCAGAGAGAGTTCAGATAGAAAAAATGTGTTTCACCATACGACACAAGCACTTCTATTGTCATTATCAAAAAAGAAATTTACCTACTTAAATTAATAATCTAAAAACAAAACTATGGAAACAACAATTAAAAAAACAGTAAAAGGCTCAACAATGGAAGCAATTTTTGATAATTGCCAGACGTTCAGCATAAGACATTTTAACGCCGATAATATTACGGCAGATAAATACAACCCAAAGCAAAACTACTCTTACACAATAAGAATAAGACACGCCGAAGATACCGATGCAAATGTATTGTTTGAGGAAGCAAGGTTTAAGTTTGAAATTTTAGAAAAGAGAAGCACAGGAGCAGCAAAGAAAATAGCAAGACTACAACTAAAAGTTGATAAGCTAACAGCCAAACTTGAAAACGATATAAGGGCAATTTGTGAGCAATTAGACTATAAAAACAGCAGTAGATTCAGCTATAATATTGATAGGCTACAACAATTTAACAAGGAACTACAATCATTTGAAATATTTAACGACAATGCTAATATCTAAAAACCATATAACATACCACGTCAACGTTTCTTTCACAAACAACCTCTTGCACCCTATTAAAGCTAAAATAACAACACAAGGCAAGGAAATAGCTGAAAATAGCTTTATAGAGGAAAGCACTATTGGAGAAATTAAAGAGTGGGCAACAAAAATTATTAATCTTATAAACTAACAAAATGGAAAATACAAATAGGTGGAGCAATATTTTTACAAATGCCGACTTTTATCCTACTCCAATTGAAGTGCTTAATCAAATGCAATTAAACATAAACGGAGAAATAATACTTGAGCCACACGCAGGAAGCGGAAATATTTTAGACTATTGCAAAGAAAACGGAGCAAAAGATATTTTATTTTGTGAAATCAACGAGGATTTAGCAACTATAAGCAGAACAAAAGCCAAAATGTTAAAGGCAGATTTTTTAAAGGTTACAGCCGAAGAAGTGAGCCACATAACACAGATAATTGCAAATCCTCCATTCTCTACAAGTAAAAAACATTTACAGCACGCTTGGGATATTGCTCCTGATGGTTGCGAAATTACATTTTTATTCAATTCAGATACTTTGGACAGTCTAAGATACGATGGAAGAGAATTAAACAGAATTATTCAAGACTATGGAAATACTATCTACTTAGGCGAAGTATTTAAACAAGCCGAAAGGAAAACAAATGTAAAAGTAGCATTGATAAAACTTTATAAACCTAACTACTCAAACAATGAAAGTTTTGAAGGCTTTTATATGGATGCCGAACCCGAAACAACAGGAGAAAACGGAATAATGAAATACAATGAAGTACAAGCACTTGTTAATGGATATATTGGAGCTTTGAAATGTTTTGATGAATTTGAATTAATTAACAGCAAAATGAAATCTTGTTGCAAGATGGTTGGAATGGACAGAGGATTTAGATACGAGGTAGGCTATGAGAAAAATGTAGTAACAAAACAAGAATTTGCAAAGGAACTACAAAAACAATCTTGGAAACATATTTTTGCACAAATGAACCTTAGTAAATATTTAACAAGGGGAGTAATGCAAGATATTAACAACTTTGTGGAGAAGCAAACAAACGTACCTTTCACAGTTAAAAACATTTATAGGATGTTTGAAATAGTGATAGGCACAAAAGACCAAAACTTTGACAAAGCACTTGTTGAAGCAGTTGATTATTTTACTAAGCACACTAAAGAAAATCGTTTTGGAGTAGAAGGATGGGTAACTAATTCAGGCTATATGTTAAACAAAAAATTTATTTCTGATTGGGTATTTGAGCAAAAGTGGGGAAGTAGCACAAAAGTAAGGACAAGATACGGAAGCCAATTAGAACGATTGGACGACTTAACTAAGGTGCTTTGTAACCTAACAGGAATGGACTATAATAAAACTACTCCAATAGAACGTTTCGTAAGTAGTTTTGATGGAATAGAAACTAACAGATGGTATGAAAATGGATTTTTTGAGTTTAAAGGATTCAAGAAAGGAACAATTCATATCAAGTTTGTTGATGATAAAGTTTGGGAGCAGTTAAATAGAAGGTATGCTGAAATAGTTGGAATGGTACTACCTACGAACTTTGGCAAAAAAGACTATGAACCAGAAGAATTTAAGACTGAACCCAAAACAGAAAAGAAAACCGAACCAATATCAAAAGAAATGCAAGACAAAATAAGAGCCACAATTTTACAACAACAATCAAAACAAGTATTAACAGATTTATTTACTCAATAAAAACCTAAAACAATGACAAACTACACAGCAACAATCAAAACACCCACACAAAACGAATTAGTGTTTACTACAAACGCTAAAGATGTTCAAGAAGTAGAAACTACTCTAAAGAACTTAGACCTATCCCATATCAAGGGAGAATGTGAATTTAGTATAGCTAAGACTGAATGTAAAGAAATGATAATTAAATCTTTTAAAAAATAGCCTATGCCAACCCAAGAAGAATGGAAGCAATTCCACTACCCAAAACCTCTAAAGGTAAAACCTAAAAACCCTATAACATACAAGCTGGTGGATGTCTTTAATAATTCTATTATCGTTCAAGGTAACTATGCTCTATGTGTCTATAAACAAAAACAAATAACAACTAAAACTAAAATTACAAAACTATGAAAACAATTATCTTATTTGCTTACCAACTTATCTCTAAGAAAGAAACTCCATTCAATTGGAGTAACTATACCAAGAGAGAAATTAAACCTGCTAAAAAGCACTATTTAGAGGCAAGACTTGAAAGACTTAAAGAACTTTCTTACAAGGCAAGAACTGAACACAATAGGGTGAAATGTGTACAAGCATATTACCTGATTGATTTAACACAACAACAAATTGCTAAGAAATCTAAGTTTAAACTTTCATATCTGAACTAATGAAGAACATAAAAAAAATAAGGCAGATACAACTCATAACATTGTTTGTGCTTCTTGCACTAATGGTATCTATAATGTACTTTGACCCTCCTCCAAAAATAGGATTGACTTTATTTGCAATCATATTTGTAGCAATACTTGTTCTTGATTCATTGGACAAATAACCAATAACAAAAAAGCCTTAGAAATTAATTCTAAGGCTTTTTTTTAAACTTTTCCTTTCCTCTCAAGTAGTCCTCGACTAAACAAATTATCTAAAATTGTAATTGATACCTCCTTTTGATAATCGCCATCTTTTAGTTTTAGTGTCCACAGACTTTCCCAATTAGGAACTCCATTTACTGACTCCTTTCCTGAACTCTTGTGGCAAACATCTACTACTATCCATAAGTTTTTCTTTCCATTGTGTTCTATTTCAAGGATGTCCTCTTTGAAGATTCTTAGCATTACTCACCAATGAACTGAACAACCAATTCTTCTTGCCCTCTTTGAACCTCCTCAATAATTAATTGAAAGTTGTTCTTTTTAGCAAGTTCTTGAATAAGTTTTAATCTATCTTTGCCTAAACTTTCTCCACGTTGCAAGAAGATAATTCCGAACTCTGGATTCTCTGCCATTTTTAGCCTTATCCCTAACTCCATTATCTCGGAGGTAGATAAGTTGTTTTCGTTTACAGGAACGCCATTATAAACCAATGATTCATCTTCAAAGCTAAGTCCTTCTACTGGGCTATCCATTGACTTAATTGTATCAGAAATAGCTTGTCTTTCAGATTCTATCTTTACTGTCAATTCTCCTGCCTCATTAACCATCTCTGCAAGTAGTTTTTTTTTTACAGCTAATTCTTTTGCTTGTTCATTCTTTTTGTTTGCTTCGGCACTATTTTCTATTGCAGATTGAATTTCTAAAATATCAATAACTTGATTAACTTTTAACCATTCCTTTGCCTTTAGGTTTAGTTCTTGCTCGGCTTCAATACTTTCCTTGATAGTTTTTTCTTTGGCAAGTAAAGTTTGTATTTGTTCTTGAACAGAGTCTATTTCAGATTTCTTTAATTCAATTCCTTCTTGACGTTGCTTTATTCTACTTTCTACATCAGCAACATTTTGATTGTGTTTTGTAGCCTTGTTAAGCAAATCAAACTGCTCTGTAGTATCTACCTCTTTAAACTTAGTTAAGTCCATTTCGTGTCTTAATGGATGGGTATTTACTAAGGCGTCCACTTCTTTAATTTGTTTGTTTAACTCTGTCCTTTCATCGTACAAAGCCTTTGTGTGAGCATCAAACTTATTTAGTTGCTCTATAAGTTCAGAAGGCAAAAAACTTTTAAAAATATCTACTTGTTTCTTTTGCCCTGCTTTTGAGTTAGAAAGTTCTACAAACTCATCTATGTCAAATTCTATTGCACCAGTAATGGCAGACAAAGCACTCTTGCGAATATCTCTCATCCCATCGGGAGTAGTTACTTCAATAACAGGCTTACCCCCTTTTTCTTTTACCTTAAAGGTATATGTTCCATTGTCCTTAGTGGCAATAACTACGCCTTCACCCTTAAAGTTTTCAGGTATATGTTTGTTGTCGCCTAATGCTATTTGAATGAACTGAATAAAAGAACTTTTGCCAAGTCCATTTTCACCCATTATAAATACATTTTTACCTTCTAAGTTAGCGGAATAGTCCGCTAACTTTTTAAATTTTTTGATTTGAACTTCTTGAATTTTCATATATATTATTTGTTTAAATTAAAATGGCATAGAATCGTCGTCAATAATGTTATCGTTTCCTCTGTTTAAAATTTCTTCTCTTGATGGAGTAGGAAAACCTAAATTCTCGTAGTGATTTTGAGGTGCGGTTTGTTGTTCTTGCACTTCTGTTTTTACAATGCTTTCTGATTGATGTTCTGCTACAGAAACATTTTGATTGGCAAAATATGCTTTTAGGTATTCTTGCAATTCCTTGTCAAGGCTTTCTGCTTTTGCATTTGTTTGTTCAGAAACTTCTT
>Ga0315909_10008741_pt1 | contig 11053 bp, 15 predicted proteins | sample LakEriMetagenome_11_FD_203527 | JGI IMG/M metagenome (GOLD analysis project Ga0315909, IMG submission 203527) | Freshwater fungal communities from buoy surface, Lake Erie, Ohio, United States - Buoy 2 MA125 | ecosystem: Environmental > Aquatic > Freshwater > Lake | place: USA: Lake Erie, Ohio...
CACGCCGCACCGCGAAGGTGCGCGGGCTCATCAAGCGTCATGCGGGCCAACCCGGCGTACTCGTGCTGGTGGGCCACCAGGTCAACATCACCGACATCACCGGCGTCGTGCCGTCATCCGGCGAGGGTGTCGTGGTGCAGGCCCGGGCGGACGGCGTGCTCCGCGTTGTCGGCACGCTGCCCGCGCCTTAGGACCTGCCTCGGTCGAGCGGGATCTAGTGCGCCGCGAGGGCTTCCGCGATGACGTCCCACGCGGCATCGGTCGGCTCGCCCGGCACACGCGCCAGCACTTCGCCCGCGGGTGTGATCACGCAGGCCTGCACGTCCTCGGATCCGGGGATGCCGAGGACCTTCTGGAAAGCGGAGACATTGGTGTAGACGGTGATGGTGCGCGCCAGCACGCGCGGGATGCGAATGCTCGAAGCCATACCGCCGTCGATGAATCCGCGCCCGAGCTTCCAGCGCGTGGAGAGCACGGGGATCTCGACGACGCAGGTGTCATCACCCGGCGCCATGTCGACGGGTGATCCGGGTACGCCGGCCGCCTCCGCCCGGGCGATCCAGCGATCGACGCAGCCCTGATGTCGCTGCTGGAAGGCCAGCAGCGCCAGCGTGCGCGGGGCGGGGAGGTCCTCGGGGAGGGCGATCTCACTACCCGCGAGAGAGCGGCCATCGACGCGCGGGAAGTCCACGCGATGACTATGCCAGGGACGAAACCGGTCCCACCGCGCGCTACGCGACCTGGAAGGACCGCTTGCTCAGCCCGTAGAAGGAACCGGTGATCGTCGTCTCAGGAGCGGACTCGGGATCACTGGCCGCACCCAAAGTCACGAAGACCGGCGTGAAGTGCTCGACCGTCGGGTGGGCATAGGGCATGCCGGGTGCCTCGCGGAATCGCGCGAGCTCGTCGATATCGCCACGCGCAAGCGCATCGGCCGCCCACGCGTCGAAGTCGGCCGACCATCCCGGCGGCGTGGCACCGGTGGACCAGTCGGTGAGGAAGGGCAGACCGTGCGTGAGGAAGCCCGAGCCGATGAGCAGGATGCCGTGATCGCGTAGCGGCTGCAGTCGGCGTCCGAGCTCAAGCAGGGCCTGCGGGTCATGGGCAGGGAGCGACATCTGAATGACGGGGATGTCGGCGTCGGGATACATCACCTTGAGGGGCACCCACGCACCGTGATCGAGCCCGCGCGAGGCGTGCTCGTAGAGCTCCTGCGTGTCAGGCAGCACCGAGCGTACGAGCGCGGCGAGCGCCGAGGCATCGGGCGTGGCGTAGGTCATGCGGTAGTAGTGCTCGGGGAAGCCGGTGAAGTCGTAGACCAGCGGGGTGCCGGCAGTTGCGGCCGAGATGGCCAGCGGTGCAGCCTCCCAGTGAGCACTGAGGATGACGATGCCGCGCGGGCGGGGCAGGGCGCTCGCCCAATCCGCTAGCTCACGGGTCCACAGCGCGTCGTCGAGGAGCGGCGGTGCGCCGTGGCCCAGATAGAGAGCGGGCATGCGCACGTCGCCGGGCGCGGGCTGGCCCGCCGGTTGGGCCGAGGCAATGTCCTCCACCGACTGGACATCCACGTGAAGAAGGGTACCATATAGTTCAACGCTCAACTAACTGCTCGGAGGATCCCATGCCCGCCGTGACCGTCGACAATCCGCTGACGCTGCCGCGCGTCGCGCAGCCCGATCCCGCGCTCAAGGATCGCCCGGTCGTCTCGATCACTACTGCACCGCGCGGCTTCGAGGGTGAAGGCTTCCCCGTCCGCCGTGCCTTTGCAGGCATCGACCTCCGCGCACTCGACCCCTTCATCATGATGGACCAGATGGGCGAGGTGGAGTACGCGCCCGGTGAGCCGAAGGGCACGCCGTGGCATCCGCACCGCGGATTCGAGACCGTCACCTACATCATCGATGGCATCTTCGAGCACGCTGACTCGCACGGCGGTGGCGGCGTGATCACCAACGGTGACACGCAGTGGATGACCGCGGGCGCGGGGATCCTCCACATCGAGAAGCCACCGGAGCACCTGGTCGTGAGCGGCGGCCTCTTCCACGGCCTCCAGCTCTGGGTCAACCTGCCGAGCAGGTTGAAGATGGCCGAGCCGCGCTACCAGGACCTGCGCTCCGGCCAGGTTGGCCTTGCCACCTCCCCCGACGGCGGCGCGCTGCTGCGCATCATCTCCGGGGAGCTCGCCGGCGTGCAGGGCCCGGGTGAGACCTACACCCCCGCGACGCTCATTCACGCGACCATCGCCCCGGGCGCTGAGGTCACATTGCCGTGGCGCACCGACTACAACGCCCTTGTCTACGCCCTCTCCGGCGATGGCCAGGTCGGCTCCGGAGCGGCCCGACGCTCGCTCAAGTCCGGCCAGACCGCGGTCTTTGGCTCCGGTGACACGATCACCATCGCGGCCGACCCTGTGCAGGAATCACGCCTTGGTGGATTCGATGTCTTCATCCTCGGCGGCGAGCCCATCCGCGAGCCGGTGGCGGCGTACGGCCCCTTCGTCATGAACACCAAGGCCGAGCTCATGCAGGCATTCGAGGACTACGAGGCCGGTCGCCTCGGCTCTATCCCGGCCGCACACACGAGCGTCGACGCGAGCACGCCCGACGCGTGAGCGAGGCAGCGTCGGGCGACTACTTGTCCGCCGTCGAGATCGCCACGTGCGCGCCCGCGCCGAGGACCGCCATCGACATGATCCCGACACCGAAGAGCGCCACATCCGCGAACGACGAGCCGCCGATCGCGCGCAAGGCGAGCACGATGATGATGGCGTCCAGCAGCGCGGCGGCCACCATGAGTGACAACGCCAGGCGCCCCTTGAGGCCCCAATCCTTGAGAAGGGTGACCAGGCACACGCCGAAGACGACGACGGCTGCCAGCGGCCCACCCAGGATGAGTCCTCCCACGCCTGCGGCAAGGCCAAAGTTCCCCCCGACGGTATAGAGGACGAAGGCGCCCGCGACCGCACCCAGGGGGCCGGCCAGTGCGGTGAGTCCGACTGTCCACCAGCCGCGGGGTTCCATGGCGCCAGTCTGCCGGGTGCGGAGCGGATGCGCGACGCAGCCCGCGCGGGCGCGCCTACTCGAACCGACGGGCCGCGGCAGTAAGCGCGAGGTAGGCCCCGCCACCCAGCGCCCCCACGGCGATGATCGCCACGACCACGAGACCGATCTCCGGGGTTGGCATGCCGACTGTCACTCGCAGCCCGATGAGCACGATGATCGCCTCGGCGAGCACGGCGGCAAGCATCACGAGTACGGCGATCCACCGGCGCAGTGGCTGCTCTCTCATGAGCGTGAGCATGCAGATCACGAAGACCAGGAACGCCGCGAGTGGCGCGCCCAGCCAGAGCCCCACGACTCCCCCCGCGAGAGACGCCATGCCCCCCGTGGTCGCATCCGCCCAGCGCGCGAGACCCAGGCCCAATCCGATGCTGCCGAGGGGACCTGCCAGTGCGGTGATAATCACGGTCCACCAGCCGCGCGGCTCCACGGCGTCAGTCTGCACCCTGGTGGGGAGTGCCACACGTGTGCAGGCACACATTCGTGTGGGCCTCACGCTCCTCGACGGGGGCACGGTCTTTGCGAAGCGAAACTCGAGATGCCCTCGTGGAGGCTGCTGCCAGCGTCATGCGCGAGTCAGGCACGGTGACCATGGGCGTCGTCGCTGAGCGCACGGGCCTATCTCGCTCCGCGGTCTGCGAGTACTACCGATCCGCAGCCGATCTCATTGCCGATGTCGTGGTCGATGAGCTCTCCGCGTGGATCGATCACCTTCGACTCGGCCACCGTGCTGTCGCGCGGCCGCGTCGTGGGACAGGGATCGGCAGACGCCACCCTCACCGAGGATGCGCTCACGCGGGCATACGGCGTATCCGTATCAATCGCGACCGCGGGCGGCCGACGCATCTTCTGGTCCGCGGGCTGAATCAGCCCGCTGCGAGCAGGCGCTCGCGCAAGTCCTCGGGCATGCGGATCGGGCGCCCAGTCTGGGCATCGACGACAGCGAGACGCGTCGTCGCCTCCGCCGCCACCTCGCCGTGCTCGTCAAGGATGCGATAGACGATGGAGTACGACGTGCGTGCCATGTCGGTGACACTCGCCTCGATCACGACCGGATCGCGGGAGTAGCCCAGCGGCTTGACGTGACGGATCTCCTGCGAGACGACGATCTGGGCGTAGTCGTCATTGACGACGGCGTCGAGCTCGCCGATGAGTCCCATCCGGGCTTCCTGCAGATAGTCGTGATACGCGACGTTGTTGACATGACCTAGTGGATCGAGGTCGCTGAAGCGCCGCTGAATCTCGATGCGCATTAGTGCCTCACTCGACTGATCGTGATCATGGGGCTTGCCGCGGGAGTGGCGGTCGTTGTAAAGACCTGCACCTTCGAGGGGCGGACGGTGCCCGTCCAGCGGTAGGTGCCCCGAGCATCGACAACCGCCTTGGTCTTCTGCTGCACGAAGCTCTGCCGGGGCTTAGTCAGGTCCTTGATGTGCACGGTCACGCGCGTGCCCGGAGACATGCCGGTTGTCGTGCCGGTGAGCGTGAGCCGGGTGCCCTTGAGTGTGCCCCGCACGACCAGAGTCGGGGAAGGGGGAGTGTCCTCGACGCGGGCGCCCACGACGGTGGAGTTGGTGGTGCCGGCCGCCACTCTCATGCCATCGAGACTGCGACTCACGTCGCTGCCGAGCACCGTCACGCCCACGGGCAGGATGCGGCTCCGCTCGCCCAATCGACCCTGGTCGTCGAGGGCGACATCGAAGAGGCCCGTGGACTCGCCGTCGATGTCGATCCCGAGACCGGTGGCGACCGACAGGCTGCGATAGCCGGCTGCCACCTTGATCGTCGTTGGGTCGGGCTTGTTGAACTCCAGGGGCTGCTCCTGCACCGTCGCGCCGGTGAGCGGATCGAGGGCGAGGATGGCCGAGCGGAATCCGGACGCGTTGGACCCGATGTCTGCTCCGGCGTAGAGGAGCGTGCCGCTGCGGGAGAGCGCAATCGACGACAGGAACGTATCTGGTGCCAGCCCCGACAGGACGCGCGCAGCGCCGGCCAGGAGGTCGACCGACAGGAGCGCACCGACATCGGTCACTGCATACGCGCGCCTGCCATCAGGGAGCACGGCGAGGTCACTCGGCCGATCGACTCCGGTCGGTACGCGCTTGAGGACCGCGTAGTCCGTGTTGCTCGTGGCGCTCACCACCACGATCTCGCCGGCAAGGTCTGCGATGACAAGTCGTCGTGAATCAGGGAGGTAGACGACGTCCTCGGCCTCCCGGAGACCGACGTCAGCGACAACGCGCTGGCCAGAGCTCACGTCGATGACCTGTAGGTGCGAGTCGCCCCTACACACCGCCCACGCGGTCGATGCGTCAGGAGCAATGGTGACATCGGAAGGTGAGCACTCAATTGGCACACGGGTGACGACACCCGCACCGGGGAGGAGGGCGATCGACCTGTCGTTGAAGAGCGATGCCGCGATCAGGCCGTCGTTGGCCACCGCAACCGAATTGGGCGTCTCACCGACGAACACATCCTCGTAGACGATCGGCTGCGCCTGCCGTGGCGTCACCCCGGCCGCGGCAGGCATCGCGAGCGCGGCCGAAACGACACCGATAGCGAGTACGGCGCACCACCGAGCGCGGGCCTTCACACGAGCACCGGGAAGAGCGGGTGATCCATCGGCACGCCCGCGGGCAACTCGTCAGCAAGTCCCGCGAACTCCGGCGAGGTCCGCCACGCTCGCGGCGCGTGGACCATGTCGTCACCGAGGAAGCGCAGGCTGAATGCCCGACGTAGGCTCTGCGACCCCGCCGCCCCGTGGAGCGTGAGCATGTGGAACCACACGGCATCGCCTGGCTCAAGCGGCCAGCCGAGGATCGGATAGGCATCGCGATCGTCATCGACACGCGGCAACTCGCCGAGCGTGCCCTCGGGGAACCACTTGGCCTGCTCGTCGCGGAAGGTGCGCGGCATGAGCCACGGCCCGAGGTGCGAACCCGCGACGAACTCCAGCGTCGATTCACGCGGTACCGGATCGAGCGGCATCCACATCGAGACGTTCTGGCGGCCTTCGACGTTGTAGTAGGGCTGGTCCTGGTGCCACGGCGTGCGCTGCTTGGTCTTGGCCTCCTTCACGAGGAGGTGGTCGTGGTAGAGCCGCACGTGCTCGCTCTCCATGAGCTCGCGGGCGATGTGGGCGGCCGGAGAGGTGCGGATGAACTCCTCGTATTCCGGGATCCGCTGCCAGTTGCAGAAGTCCTCGACGAAGCGACCGGTGTCGCTCTCCTCGCTTGCGACCGCGACCAGCGGGCCCGGCTCCGCCAGGTTGCGCGCGACTCCCGCGCGGACGAGCTCGACCTGTTCAGGCGTGAAGCAGCCCCGGATGACGACCGCACCGTTGAGTGCGTAGTCGGCGACGGCCTGCGAATCGACGTACGACATGGGGGGAGGGTAGCGCCGTGGGCCGATTCGCCACCGGCCACTACGCCGGTACGCCGACGGCGCGTGCAGTGGCGGCAAGGTTGCCTGAGGGAATCGATGCATCGCTGTGGATAGCGGCGGCAAGGTTGCCCGAGGACATTCCTGCGTTGTTGTGGATGACGGCGTACGACGAAAGCACTTCACGCGCACCCATTTGGATCACGGCGTACGACGAAAACACTTCACGCGCGCCAAACCTTGATGCGCGCATATGGAACACGGCGTACGACGCACTCTGACTGTCAGACCGCCGACGTAACGTCACGTCATGGACATCACCTCCGTCGCAATCAATCATTCCGCAGGCACCGCCATCCACGCCGCGCTCGCACCACCACCGCACGCCTCGAGTGCGCGAGACAAGCGACTGCTTGATCTTGCTCAAGAAGCCGGCATCAGCGGCCATGCCCTCTCCCTCCTCGAGCGCATCGACCTTGCCTACCTGTGTGCGCATGATCGGATCACGTACCTCCGACAGGTCACAGCGTGTGCCGCGTGGTTCGAGGCATTCCAGACCATTGCGACGGCTGCGGTCGCCGGCCCGACGACAGGCTGGCCGGAGCATGAGGTCGAGCAGCGCGTGCACCAGGACATCGGAGAGGTAGGAGGCGATGCGCTGCCCGAGGCAGAGCGGCACGCTCTGGCCGCACGCGTGCGCGACGAGGAGTGGCAGGTGCGCGAGCGCGCCATCGCCCTCGAGGTGAGCATGGCCACGCGGGTGTCCCCGCGCACGGCGAGTCGCCGCGTAGATTCGGCGCGCTTGCTGGTCGAAACCCTCCCGAGAGCACTGGGTGAAGCGTGGGCCGGGCACTGGGGATACGGACACCTCAGAGTGGCGGAGAAGGAGCTCCTCGACGTGCCGGCTCCACTTCGTGAGCAGGTGCTCGACGACGTGCTGCCACACGCGGCGACCGATCATCCGCGTCGCCTCACCGATCGCCTGCGCAAGTCGCTCGCCAAGCGTGACGCCGCAGGCATGGCCGGTCGCACTCGCGAGCGTGCGCAGGAGCGCGGCGTGACGATGTGGATGATGAAGGACGGGCAGGCGCGACTTGCCCTCACGGGCCCCTACGAGTCGGTGACGGACACGATGCGCCAACTCACCACCATCGGCCATGCGCGCCGGGCAGCCGTTCGTGCTGCCGAGCCAGACTCGACCTACTCCCTGGACGCCGCCCGATTCGACTCAGCCGGTTTCGCCGTTCGCCAGGTGCACACCCAGTTGGTGAGCGGAGGGCAGTTGGTGAGCGGAGGGGGCGCGGCCCAAGAGTCTTCGACTGTCCACAGCGACGCCGACGTTCCCTCGGGCAACCTTGCCGCGCCTGTCCACAGCGACGCCGGCATTGCCTCAGGCAACCTTGCCGCGACTGTCCACAGCGACGCCGACCTTCCCTCAGGCAACATTGCCGCGGTGGCCGACGAGTGGTCCCTGACCCTCGCCGGGACTCCTGGCAGCCGACCACGCAAGCAGGCCTCCGTCATCATCGACATCGCCACGGCCATGCACCTCGCCGATGAGCCGGGATTCGTGCCGGGCTATGGCTGGGTACCCGCACCCATTGCGCGCGAGATCCTCGCGGACTCCGAGTCCTGGCGGCGGTGGCTGCTTGACGACTCCACGCGCGAGATCATCGACGCCGGATCCGTGCGCTACCGCCCGAGCGAGGCACTGCGCGACCTCGTCGCGGGTCGCGACGTCACGTGCACAGCCGACACCTGCACCCGGCCGGCCAGCGAGACCCAGCTCGACCACGCCATCGACTTCGACGGTCGTAACACCACCCCTGCCAATCTCCACCTCGTCTGCGGGCCCGATCACCTCGCCGTCACCGCCGGCCACTTCCTCATCGACGCGGGCGATGACGGCCGCGCCGAGTGGATTTCCACGGCATCAGGGCATGCCTATCCGTCCTACGTCGACCCGCTGCACGAGCGACCCTCGGCTCCCACGTAGGCGACGCGGCAGGGCTTGAGGTCTCCCCCGGCGGCCTACGCCGCTGCCGGGGTGTCCCGGTCGCGCTCGACGGCGAGCGCCGCTCGCGACGGGCGAGTGCCTTTGGCACACTGTCAATATGGGCCTGTTCAACCGTCGCAAGAGGCACGCCGCGTGGGATCGCGGGAGCACCCGCGAGGACATCAAGCACCTCGAGGAGTTCACGCGCACCCGCACCGGGGTGGAGGCCTATCTCGAGCCGGTGACGATGGCCACGGAGACCACGCTCGTCCTCGTCGCCTACGACGGCGAGTGGACGCGCCGTCGAGTCGAGTCCCCCGAAGAGGCCGGAGACCTCACGAAGAAGTGGGGTATCCCGCTCTACGACACCCAGAAAGTGGGCTATCCCCCGCGCATGCGCGAGTGGACCGAACGCAATAAGCGCGACCGCGGCACCCTCTAGCGCGAGACGCCGTCGCTGGAGACCTCGTCGCTGGAGACCACGCGGTTGATGCCTGCACCACCAGCGGCCCTCACGCCTGCAGCAGCGGGCGCCACGCCCCAGACTTCAAGGCCGTCACGCCTGCAGCAGACCGCCGAGTCGCGCGAGCAGCAGCGCCTCCGCCAGCACCATGCGTTCGAGTTCGACGAGATCCACCGACTCATTCGGCGCGTGAATATGCGCCCCCGGATCCTCAGCTCCGAAGAGCATGATCTCCGCCTGCGGCACGACATCGGCAAGTGCGGCGAGCAGCGGGATGCTCCCCCCTTCACCTACGTCCGCCGAGGGCTTACCGAAGGCCATCTCCATTGCCCAGCGCGCAGCCTCGTACGCCGGGCCATCTGTCGCGATCGCACACCCACGCCCCTGCTCCCCCGGCGTCACCGTGACATCCACACCCCAGGGCGCGGCCTCGCGCAGGTGCGCGCACAGCGCATCCATGGCCGTCTGTGTGTCGGTGCCCGGGGGAAGTCGCAGGGACACCTTGGCGCGCGCATAGGGGATGACGGCATTGATCGCGCCCTCGACGGCAGGCGCGTCGAGGCCGATGACCGACACCGCCGGCCGGGTGACGAGACGATCAGTGAGCGGCCCGGTGCCCAGCAGGGGCTGGTCCGGGCGCATCCCAAGCTCCGCACGGAACTCCGCCTCATCCGCCTGCGCCCCCTGCCAGGGATAACCAGGGACGATGGTCGTGTCGCCATTCTTGTCCCGAAGCGTGTCGAGGATGCGAATGAGCGCGAGCAGCGCATCGGGCGCCGGGCCGCCGTACATCCCTGAGTGCGCCGGCCGCGGGAGTGTGCGCACTTCGACGGTCGCATCCACGAGCCCGCGCAATGCCGTGACGAAGGTCGGCTCCCCCAGCGCGCGATTGCCGACGTCCGCGATGACGATTACCTCGGCCTGCGCCACCTCGGGGTGCTCGAGCACGTACTCGGGCAGCGGACCACCGCACTCCTCCTCACCCTCGATGAGAGCGACCACCTGCACGGGCACGTGACCGAGCACGCGCTGGAGCGCGCGGATCGCCCCGAGGTGCATGACGATGCCGCTCTTGTCGTCAGCGGCGCCGCGACCATAGAGGCGGCCGTCACGCAGGGTTGGCTCGAAGGGCGGGGTCTGCCAGGCATCAAGATCGCCGGCGGGCTGTACGTCGTAGTGCGCATAGAGCAGCACGCGCGTTGAACCCTCGCCAACGCGGCCGATGACGGCTGGCTCACCGCCATCGATAGCGAGCAGCTCCGTCTGCATGCCCACCTCCTCGAAGAGGCGCCGCGTCTCATCGGCCGCCTCGCGCACCGGCTCGCGCGGGAAGCCGGTGAAGGCGCAGGACGGAATGCGCACGAGATGCTCGAGGTCGGCCTGCAACTGCGGCATCAACTCGCGGACGGCCGCACGCAGGGAATCGACGGTGCAGTTGCTCATGCGAGCAGGCTAGACGACCACGAGCCCCACGCCCACGGCTGCCAACGTGACGAAGCCCACGGTCATCAGAGCCAGGGGCGCCAGACGCGACTCCCCGGCACGGTTACGAGTGAGGCTCCGCATGCGGACCAAGGCAACACAGAGGATCAGCAGGCTTGGCACCATCCAGGCGATCGACCACCACTCGTGGCCGGCGATGTAACCCGATCGCCACATGAGAAGGCCGATCAGCGCCACGATGAGCGTGGTTCGCAGCCATGCCATGCGGGTGCGAGCGACGGGATCATCGAAGGGTAGATCGTCTTCGTGGACCTTGTCGTGCTCTCCAGCCCCGCCCGGCATCGCCGTCACTCCACGAAGACGAGTGCGAGCCCGATAGACACCGCGATAACAACGAAGGCAACACCCAGCCATAGGGCGGCACTGCTTCGACGCATCACTCCACCCTCGTGCATGACGGCATCCGCCTGGCGCCAACGCACAATGCCGACCACTCCGACGAGCGCACCCAGTCCGATGGTGGCGATGGCCAGCCACTGGACGAATTCCGATCCGGATGCCAGGGCTACGAACTGATCGAGCGCCACCCCACCCGCGACAAGGGCAAGCCCCGTGCGTAGCCATGCAAGGAAGGTGCGCTCGTTGGCCAGGATGAAGCGGTAGTCAACGACGGGTTCGCTCATCGCGGGGCCGCCTGCATCGTCACTTCTT
>Ga0315909_10008743_pt1 | contig 11052 bp, 9 predicted proteins | sample LakEriMetagenome_11_FD_203527 | JGI IMG/M metagenome (GOLD analysis project Ga0315909, IMG submission 203527) | Freshwater fungal communities from buoy surface, Lake Erie, Ohio, United States - Buoy 2 MA125 | ecosystem: Environmental > Aquatic > Freshwater > Lake | place: USA: Lake Erie, Ohio...
ACTCTCATCTCCCATCCAGCCAATAAGTTCTCCGGCTTTGAAAACTTTACCCACCTGCCAATTCGCAAGTGATTTTTTGGAGAGATGGCCATACAGAGTCCAAAACGGAGTGCCGTCATCACATTTGTGGCGCAAAATTACAACCGGTCCATAATCCAAATGCTTTGCATTATCGTTAAAGAGTTCAACTTCGCCATCTAGCGGCGCATATACCGGCGCACCTACTTCCATCCAGAGATCCACACCGAGATGAAAGGTTCGAGCGTTTGAATCGGCGTTATCGAAATCTGAGCTCTCGTAAACCCACCGATTCTCGCAATATCTACCGATGCCAACAGTTGCTCCGGATTCCTTAAGAATTGACGCAATCTCGGAGCTGCTTCGAGGAAGTTTAGGATTATCAATCGACCAATCAATCCAAACTTTTTTCGCCTTCTTCAGAGGTGGGGCAACTACATCGTGAATTTCGAGTTTTCGACTCAAGTAATTGCGAACCTTCTTGGCGTTTGGATTGGCCTCTAGCCCAATTGCATTTCTGAGGCGAAAGTTAGAGTAGTGCTTATCTACAGTCGCTAGTCTCGCTAAGGCGCTCGGTGTCTTACTCTGACTGATGCCGAGATAGGCATTATTCGGATCTTGCGAAATTTGTAGAGCTGCATTTGCGATGCTCATAGCGATACGCATCTTTGTTAGGGGTACCAGTAAATCCAGCTCTTCCAGCGATAGTGGAGCAATAGAGTGATATCCGCGCACCAATTTTGAAATTTCAAACACGGGGTCATTTGAGTCAAGCGCTAAATATGAAGCTGCGACAGCAAGACCTACTACTCGAGGCGCAAGAATCATGTCACCGAAATCGATTAGTCTAATTTTATCTCCACATACGATATTCCAGTCATTTGCATCGTTATGAATCAATTGTGGTTTCATTTTGTTTAATCTAGGCAGTAACTTCTCTTTAAATTCAGAGATTGCTGACGCCACCTGAATCCGCAATTTCTCATCCGAAATTAATTGGATGCGAGATTGTATTTCTTCCGCTTGCAGCATATTCCAGATGAAATTTCTCTTAAGAATTTCAATCTCGCGATTCGATAATTGAAGCTGCGCTAAGTGTTTATCAACTAATGCGACGCTCTTTCCAAGTTCCGATATGTCTCGCGAGGATGCTTCAGCCCACATCTCGCCTTCTAGCCAAGAGAGAAGGCGTACTGCACCTAATTGAACTTGAATCGTCGTTGCCCCAGAATCGGAAGGAAGTGGCACCGGTGTAATTCCCATACCCGCCAATGAAAGGAGCGCTCTATCTTGCAATCTTAGAAACTCTACATCCTCTGTTGAAGCGTTTGGGTATATTTTCAAAACTCTCTTCGGATCACTTTTTACTTCGAAGTTCAGATCGCGCTCACCAGTCAGGGGTGAAACATCCGAAGAATTTCTCCAATGCGAGGTAAGGATTTCTTTAGCTTCGTTTATCATCAGAGTCGCTCCAAGATTAGTTCGACAAGCGCAGCGTCTTGAATTCCTAAACCTACACTGAAGAAGAAAATCCGTTGATTTTCGTCAGCTCTAGACTTCCCCGAAAGAATTATGTTCCCGAGTGATTCGACTTCTAATAGATCATCCTGATTTGCATTGATAATCGATCCGCATTGGCTCTTAGAAGTTAATACATCATCAACCACTATAAGGTCTGCGCTCTTAACCGCCTCGACACTAACTTCACTTCTATTGGGTGCAAATGAGCCAATTGAGAGCGCGGTAACGCCGCGATTAATCTCGCGCATCACCGGATTTGTAGAACTAGTCGCTAATAGAACTAATTCAGCATCTTGAGTTTTCTTGATATCAGTTGTGACTTCATCAAATACATCATTGGGCTTTGCTTCTTTGCTAACACCGATTAATTTAGTATGAGGATAAAGTTCTCGAAAAGCCTTCGCATGCGCGAGACCTTGATGGCCGAGCCCTACGACTGCGATTGAATTTAACTCTGGGCTTGCTAGCACTTTTGCCGCGACCATACTCGCAGCCACCGTCCGCAATTTCGTCACAGTCTCACCATCAAAAGAGTATTCAACTGATCCGTTTTCAGGACTCAAGACAAGAATTGATGTCTGAACTACGGGAAAACTACTGCCGGCATTCCCTGGGAAAACTGTTCCAAATTTCACGATAGTTGGGCCAGCACTTGAAGCTCTCGCTAGATATGAGAATTGCGCATTTTCTCCTTGGGAAAGCACGGCTCGTGGCCCCAAGAAAGCTTTACCTTCTGCAAAATTCTTAAAAACCTTGGACTGCGATTCCATCACGGCCTTAAGGTCACAGAGTTCATTTATCTCTTCGCCTGTGACGGTTCGCACCATGCTTCCTATTCTATGGCCACCCTTAAACTATCCAACTATGCCGATTCGAATTGGTGATCTCGCGACTGATAAGCGTCGAGCTGATGAAGTATTGGACAATTTAGTTTCTATAGTGCGTGATTCCATCACAAACAACTACTCAATCGGCTTTCTTGCCTCCGATAGCGATGCTTCGTTTCGGGATTTCTGGGCGAACGAAATACAGAGACCCGATAACTTAATTATCTGCGCTTGGGATGAAAATGAAATTGTCGGCACTGTCATAATCACAAGAGAAAGCCGTACTAATGGCCTGCACAGAGGTGAATTTCGAAAACTCTTAGTTCATTCGAATAATCAAAGAATGGGAATAGGCACTTCATTAGAAGCTTATGCCTGCGAAGCTGCGAGAAATATGGGTTTAAATCTTCTTTACTTGGATTCTGCGACTGACTATTTGGTAGAAAAAACATATGAAGATTGGGGATGGCAGAGAGTTGGATCGATACCAAAATATGCTGCCGAACCCTCCGGAAATCTCGTGGCAACGACTATTTTTTATAAAGAACTCTAAATTTTAAGGTAGGTTCATCCCATGAGAAGTGGTTTTATGTTTATTTGGGCCGTATTGGTTGCGGGATATATGGTCTTCACTTATCGCAATAAAGTTAAATCAGATAAGAATCTTGCCAAAGTGAATTGGGATACCTATAAGGTCAAGTTGAGCCAAAGTTGGTGGAGCGGATTTCTTTGGGCTTCTGTTGCTTTGACTATTTATTTCTTCGTAGTTCAGGCCGGTTTAACTAATTAGCCTCGCGCCATCTCGGAGAGGTGCTTCGAGGTGGATATAGCTTTTCTTTCAAAAGAATGAGATTTGGCTTTCTTGACTTCTCGCCCTGTCTAATCGCATTAGCTAAGTTAGCAAGAGTGGCTTCCTGAAATCCTAGCTCGAAACTTTCAGCTAACTTTTCCCAATTTGGATTAAACAAATCCACGCCGCGTTCTGGATGGTGCATTATTTTTTGATCGTAGCGGAGCATTCCGTAACCACCATCATCATTAAGCAGAATAGTTATCGGAAGTTCTTCTTGTTGAATTGTTGCTAACTCGCCAAGTGCGAACGCAATTCCGCCATCGCCACACACAACAAGAGTCGGCGATATTGTTGCTGCGCCAATCGCTGCTGGTAGAGCGAAACCCAACGTTCCCCAACCGACCGGATAAGCGTTTCGCTTCGCCCTTAGGTGAGATCCGTAAACACCGACCCAGTAGCCACTTACGGCCATATCGCAGAAAACAGGATGCTCTTGGCTCCAACTCTCGTCGATCGCTGTAACGAGCGAAATTCCATCCTTCTCCAAATCGCTTTCCTTAAGGCGTGACTTAACAGCGCCACAAATTTCCGAATAATCTCGCCAATTAGATTTGGAAATAACTTTTTTGAACTCTTGACAGATCAATTGAAAATTTGCAGTTTTAAGGTATCGATTTGTTTTGGCATTTAACGATGGCTTCTTTGGCGCGGGATCAATTACTACTACTTCTTTAGGAAGTTCCAGGGACCAATTTTTAGTATTCATCCCATCTAATTCGCTTCCAAATACCAATAAAAGATCACATTCTTTTAGAAGTGCTGCAATCTCAGGTTCATGGACTGGAGCGGTTAGATAATTTTTGCTCTTTGCGCCGACTCCGCGTCCGGCAAATGATGTGAATATTGGCGCTCCTAAATGTTCTGCAAGCGCAGTAAGTGCATCTGAATGTTCGACGGCTCCCCCGCCTGCCCAGATTGCGACTCGTTCTGCTAATTCAATCGAATTAGTAATTTCACTTAATTGAGATAGGTCCTCGAGCGGTACGGAATCCGAAACTTTGGAATTCATCGTTGGAGCTAGTTGACTCAAAACATCAGCTGGGATACCTAAATACCCGCAACCTCTCGGGGCTTCTTGCAATTTCTCAATTAAGTAAATTGCAGCGCTGATTGCAGATTGTGCGTCTGTTACAGATATGGCAAGTGGTTTTCCATCAATTTTCTTGGCTAGTGGCGCAAAGAGTGCGCTTTGATTGCTCATTTCATGCAATAGTCCACGCGACATCTCCGGATTACGCAGCGATATCGGCGCTTCAGATGAAATTACAAGGACCGCTGAATTTGAGGTTGCTGCTTCGCCAAAGGCGCCGAGAGTATTTGCAGCCCCCGGTCCAGTGGTAGTCACGGCTACTCCAAGTTTTCCAGTAACTCTAAAGTTTCCATCAGCTGCGTAAACTGCAGTTTGTTCATGTCTTACGCCAACAATATTTGGTCGATTAGCGCTTAATGCATTCCAAAATGCGAGGTTGTGCACTCCTGGAATTCCAAATGCAACCTCGATTCGCTGTGTCGCTAACATATCCAAAATTGCTGCAGCAACCGTGCGCTCCTGATTCACATTCTCACAATAGCCCATCACCCGCATCCATCTCTTGTGTATGAAAATTGCTAGGTTTTTCTAATTCTTTAGTGTTAGATATTGGAATGGATTTCATCTCGAAGAACCCCGCAAATCTCTCTGAAATCGTGGCCAAGACTTCTGGCTCAACGAGTGCTCAGATCATTTCCGCGCTAGAACGCGCCAAAATCGCGCAGCGGAAATGGGCTGCGATTCCTGCGCCAGCGCGCGGCAGAGTAATTGCAAATGTGGGACGGCTGGTAGAAAAAAACAAGGAGAATCTCTCGAAGCTTGTTACTAAAGAGATGGGGAAGGTATTCAAGGAAGCGCTAGGTGAAGTACAAGAGGTAATCGATACCTGCGATTTCTTCCTTGGCGAAGGGCGCAGACTTTATGGTCAAACCGTCCCAAGCGAAATGCCGAATAAGAATCTATTTACCTATCGAATGCCTGTTGGCAGCGTCTTCATAATAACCGCTGGAAATTTTCCAGCAGCAGTTCCTTCTTGGTATTTAGTACCAGCCCTACTCGCTGGAAACTCTGTAGTTTGGAAGCCCTCTGAATTCACTCCAGCGGTTGCACAAGCTCTCACTAAGTTATTTCATGCCGGCGGAATCCCGGAAGATCTTTTAATTACTGTGGTTGCAGATGGGGCAACGACATTTGAAGCAATGGAGTCAGGATTAGCTAAAGGTCTAATAAACAAAATTGGTTTTACTGGTTCAACTGAAGTTGGCAGAAGAATTGGCGCTAAAGCTGGGGAATATGTACAAAGCGCTTGCTTAGAACTAGGCGGAAAGAATCCGATGGTTGTTATGCCTGATGCAAATTTGGATCTAGCGTTAGATGGCGCTCTCTTTGCCGGGTTTGGCACCGCAGGTCAACGTTGTACTTCACTCGGAACTCTCTGGCTGCATGAATCTATCCACGATGAATTTCTCGCTCGCTATTCAAAAATTGTCGAATCTGCCAAAGTTGGCGATCCCTTTGCTGATGTGCTGTATGGACCCATGATTAGTGAAAAATACTTAGAAAATCATCTTAAACACCTTGAAATGATTCAGAGTCACCATAAGGTTTCAGGTTCGACTTCAACCGGCCGTATAACTAAATCGAATCCTCGAGCAGGTTTTGTAGGCGATCCGGAAAGTGGCGTCTTTGCGCATCCAGTAATCGTTTCAGGTTTGAAATTCGAAGATGAGCTCTATCGGACCGAGACTTTTGGTCCGCTTGTTACCGTCGGTAAATTTAAGAATTTAGATGAAGCCTTAGATTTATCCAATGGGCATGGCTATGGGTTATCTTCAGCGATCTACACTCGAGATCCCGAAAATGTCTGGCGATTTAGAGAAGGTATTTCCGCTGGCATGGTCTCAGTTAATAATTCAACATCGGGAGCAGAGGCTCATCTCCCATTCGGTGGAAACGGAAAGAGCGGTAATGGTTCACGCCAGAGTGGAATCTGGGTATTAGATCAATTTACTCGTTGGCAATCAATGAATTGGGATTGGTCGAACAAATTGCAGAAAGCGCAAATGGACACTGTTGAGTTAGCGCACAATCCTGATTTCAAAATATAGATGTCACTACCTAAATCTGTAGACGTAGTTATCGTTGGCGGCGGAGTCATGGGCGCCTCCACAGCATTTCATTTAGCTGAAGCCGGCGTGAGCGTTCTTCTCTGCGAGCGAAATGAGCTGGCTAGCGGTTCGACATCGAAAGCTGCCGGAGGTGTACGAGCAAATTTCTCTGACGAATTCAACGTAGCTCTGGGCGCACGTTCACTCGAGCTTTTTTCCAACTTTAACCAGCGCCCCGGGTATGAGATAGATCTTCATCGCCCTGGATACCTTTTTGCGCTTACTAAACAATCCGATGTTGAACTCTTTGAATCTTCGACCAAGATTCATCATCAATTCGGGTTACGTTCGCAGATGTTAACTCCGCAGGAAGCGAAACGAATATCGCCGCTATTGAATATTGATGATGTTCTAGCATGTTCATTTACTCCAGATGATGGTCACTGCACCCCCGAATCAGTTGTTATGGGTTATGCAATTGGAGCGAAACGCCATGGCGCTGTTGTGCTAACAAATACTGAAGTTCTGTCGATTGAAATTATTGGTGATCAAATTCGTTCGGTAACAACAACTTTGGGTAAAGTTGAAACTGAAGCCGTAATTAACTGTGCAGGAGCATGGTCCCCACATGTCGGCGATATGGTCGGTTTAAATCTTCCCGTAACTCCTTATCGACGCGAACTTGTCATCACAAAAGAACTCGGCGTTGATTTTGCAGATTTACCAACATCTATGCCAATGACTATTGATTATTCGTCAACTCTTTATTGGCATCGTGAAGGCAAAGGCCTATTGATGGGGTTCTCTGATAAGAGTAATCCTGCAGGATTTGAAACTCCACGCGATCCCGATTTTCTTCTAAAACTTGGTGAAATAGCTAGCGTGCGAGCTCCTCGCTTGCTCGATATTGGCGTCGGACGTGGCTGGGTCGGGCTATACGAGGTGACGCCTGACCATAATGCAATCTTGGGTGAATATTCGAAAGTTTCTAGATACTTCTATGCAACAGGTTTTAGCGGTCATGGATTCTTGCAAGGTCCGGCTATCGGTGAAATTCTTCGCGATTTATATTTAGGTCGAGAACCATTTATCTCGGTAAGTGCCCTGAGCGCAGATCGATTTGAGCGACCCAATTCACTCCGTCCTGAGTACAACATCGTTTGAACACTCCAGCGCGCAGATAGACTTCGCTCATGGCTAAAGAGGTAAATGCGCGAGAGCTAAATGCGCTTATGGCTCTTGATACTCGATTGAGTAAAGAGCAGCTTGCGATACGAGAAGTTGTGCGAAATATCGGAGATAAAGAATTACGACCAAATATCGCTTCGTGGTATGAAGCTGGTGATTTGCCGGCGCGAGAAATCGCGAGAAAATTAGGATCACTCGGTTTGCTCGGCATGCATCTAGAGGGTTACGGATGTGCCGGTACAGATGCGCTCTCTTATGGACTTGCTTGTTTAGAGCTCGAGGCTGTCGATTCAGGATTGCGATCACTCGTCTCGGTGCAAGGTTCTCTTGCCATGTTCGCTATTCATGAATACGGAAGTGAAGAGCAGAAAGAGATGTGGCTACCGAAAATGGCTTCGGGTGAAGCTATCGGTTGTTTTGGATTAACTGAAGCTGATTTCGGCTCAAATCCCTCCGGAATGCGAACTTTTGCTAAACGTGATGGCAGTGACTGGGTAATAAATGGCTCCAAGATGTGGATAACCAACGGTACAGTCGCAGATGTAGCAATTATTTGGGCCCAGAGCGATGAGGGAATTCGAGGATTTTGTGTGCCTACGCATACTCCTGGACTAAAGGCGACTCTGATCAAGCATAAGTTATCGCTTCGAGCTTCGCTGACAGCAGAATTAGTTTTCGACGGTATGCGTATTCCAGATGCGTATCGCCTTCCTGGAGCGACAAGCTTGCGCGCGCCACTGATGTGCCTTGCGGAAGCGCGCTTCGGAATTATTTTCGGTGCAGTAGGAGCGGCTCGCGATTCCTTCGAATCAGCGGTTAAATATTCGAAGACGCGTATCCAATTCGATAAACCAATTGCGGGGTACCAATTAACTCAGGCCAAAATCGCCGAAATGGCAACGGGAATCACAACTTCATTACTTCTCGCTTATCATCTTGCCGATCTAAAGGATTACGGCAAGATCGAACCTGAACAGATAAGTATGGGCAAATTCCACAACGTTCAAACTGCCCTCGAAATCGCCCGATCTGCAAGATCAATCCTTGGTGGCGCCGGAATCACAAGTGAATATCCAATTTTTAGGCATATGGCTAATTTAGAGACGGTTTTAACGTATGAAGGAACTCACGAAATACATATGCTGGTAATTGGTCAAGCCATTACCGGTGAAACTGCTTTCCGGTAATTGTTAGTGGCCTAGATAGGCCTTAGTAATCTCGTCATTCTTACGCAGATCGGCAGCCTTACCGCTTAATTTAACCTTGCCAGATTCAAGAACATATGCGCGATCGGCAACTTCTAAAGCCGCCATAGCGTTCTGTTCAATCAAAAGTATCGTCGTACCTTGTTGTCGAATCTTGGAGATGGTGTCAAAAATCATCTCCACTAATACCGGCGCTAGACCCATTGATGGTTCATCAAGAAGTAGAAGTTTTGGCGAACCCATAAGTGCACGGCTAACCGCAAGCATTTGTTGTTCGCCACCAGACATAGTTCCTGCACGTTGCTCAATTCGCTCCTTAAGCCGTGGGAATAGATCTAAAACGCGATCCATATCAGAAGCAACACCCGCTTTATCGTTACGGAGAAACGCACCTAATTCGAGATTTTCACGAACGCTCATTCTTTGGAAAATCCGTCGTCCTTCAGGTGCATGACAGATTCCTAAGCCCACAATTTCGTGGCCTGGAGTTCCATCAATTCGATTTCCTTTAAAGGTAATTTCACCGCTCTTTGGCTTCAATAGACCAGAGATCGTACGTAACGTGGTTGATTTACCGGCGCCGTTTGAGCCAATCAAGGTAACAATTTCGCCTTCATTTACCGTGAGAGATACATCTTTGACTGCAACGATTTTGCCGTAGGCAACTTCGATATTTTTAACCTCGAGTAGTGAAGTCATTTTTAGCTCTTCGCCTTTCCGAGATAAGCCTCAACCACGCGTGGATTATTTTTAATTTGCTCCGGAGAACCTTCAGCAATCTTCTCCCCTTGATCCAAAACGGTAATCCGCTCTGAAACGCTCATGACCACTTTCATATCGTGTTCGATTAGCATGATAGAAAGGTCCCGCTCTTTAACGAGTCTGCGCACAAAATCGACGAAAACTTGCGATTCTTGTGGGTTCATTCCGGCGGTTGGCTCGTCGAGAAGCAAAATCTTCGGATCTAGAGCAAGTGCTCGCGCAACCTCAAGTCTTCTCTGGTCACCATAAGAGAGATTTCGTGCAAATTCATGAGTCCATTTCCCAATTCCGACGAAGTCTAGGATCTCTTGAGCTTTAGCCTCAGCTGCTAGTTCCTCGCGGCGTTGCTTTGGGGTGCGTAGAATTGTGGAAGTTATTCCCGACTTTAGATGTGAGTGCATTGCGACCAGTAAATTTTCTTGAGCGGTCATCAATCCGAAAAGACGAATATTTTGGAAAGTTCGCGCAATTCCAATCGAAGCAATCTTATGAGGAGGAAGATCGGTGATATCTCTGCCGTTGAATTGAATCGATCCCGCAGAAGGTTTATAAAGACCGGTAAGAACGTTAAAGAAGGTGGTCTTGCCCGCTCCATTTGGACCGATTAAAGAGACAACAGATTGTTCCGGGATGTTGAAATCAACAGAATTAACGGCAAGCAAACCGCCAAAGGCGACGCTTACATCTTTTGCTTCTAAAACATTTGTCATTTCTTTGCCTTCTTAGCTTCGGAAGCTGTATCTAACTCATCTTCGTTAAGTACTAACTTTAAGCGAGATTCAGGTAGGAAACCTTCTCTGCGGAACAACATCATCAAAATAAGAACTAGACCGAATAGGAGGAAGGTAAAGGAAGCGAAATCAACATTTGTTCCAAATTGGGAATTGAAAGTTTTGCCAAACGCCACGAGTCCGGTTCCGTTAACCCACGAGAGAACGAATGCTCCAAGAATTACTCCCCATACATTGCCCATGCCGCCAAGAACAACCATTGCAAGTAAGAAAATAGAGATTGCAAAATTGAATCTTTCGGCATAAACACCATTGACGTGCGTTGCAAAGGCTACGCCGCCGAGTCCGCCTGCGAAGGCTCCAACAGCGTAAGAAGCGAGTTTGGTACGCATCAATGGAACGCCCATCATGCTCGCGGCAAGTTCATCTTCTCGGATTGCTAGCCAAGCTCTTCCGAGACGCCCTCTGCGAAGACGGAGCGAGATAAAGACCATAACTGCTGCTAGCAGAATGAAAATCAACAGTTTCCAACCGAAGTCAAATGGTCCGAGGTTTTTCACACCAACCGGTATCGGATCTACAATCACGATTCCCTTAGTTCCATTTGAGATATTGAATCCGAAGAAGTTTTCTCCGTTGAAAAACACTTGCGGGATGATTTCACCAAAGCCAAGTGTGACCAGAGCTAAATAATCGCTCTTTAATCTCAAAGTAGGCGCTCCAATAAGCACGCCGAAGAGCGCACAGACAAAGCCACCGATGATTAGAACCATCCAGAAATTGATATGAATTCCAGGTCTGTCCAAGCC
>Ga0315909_10008744_pt1 | contig 11052 bp, 15 predicted proteins | sample LakEriMetagenome_11_FD_203527 | JGI IMG/M metagenome (GOLD analysis project Ga0315909, IMG submission 203527) | Freshwater fungal communities from buoy surface, Lake Erie, Ohio, United States - Buoy 2 MA125 | ecosystem: Environmental > Aquatic > Freshwater > Lake | place: USA: Lake Erie, Ohio...
GTGCGATCGGATTGAAGTTGGGACAAAAGGTTATACCAGGTACTCTGCGTTATGGGAGGATATTAATTTATACTGACGCTGACCAAGATGGAAATTCAATATCAGCACTATTGATTAATTTCTTTCATAAATTTTGGCCGGAGTTATTTGAACACCCAATAGTATTCAAAGCTGAAACTCCAATAGTAGTCTGTCAAAATTTGAAAAGTAAAAAGAAAATATCTTTTTATAAGCAAGATGAATATAATAAATGGTTAAACACTATAAATCCTAAAGATTGGGAAATCGAATACAAAAAAGGGCTCGGTGCTTTGTTGGATAATGAATATCAGGAAATAATAAATAATCCTAGACTAACACGAATTACATCCGACGAACTATCGATTAATTCCTTATATACTTGGTTCGGTAAAGATGCTGATTTGCGAAAAACTGAACTATTGAATTGAAATCAGCAAATAAAGAATCACTAGATTTTATCAAAAAATATAAAAGACTTTGTGAAATAGATCCCAAGTTCGAGGATATATTTATGCGTTTTTTCGAAGCAAAGATAATCGACTACCAAAAAGAAATTATTACATCACAACAATTAGATGAGGATGTTTGTGATTTTATTGACATTTACCAAATATTGTTGAGAGATAAAAAAATAAAATCACTCCTCAGAAAGAAGCAGTGATATCTTAACTTCTCTGAATAGTGTATCGTAGTATTCTCTTATTTCTTCATCTTTAACACGATAATGTTTTTTATGATCATACCAATCAAACCAAGAAGCTTGAAAATGTTCCTTGTTTAGTTCATCGTAAACTTTAATGAATCTATTTTGACAACTATATAACTTGATAAATTTACAAATTATTTCGATATAATTTATTTGATTGCTCTTAATCAAAGAAAATATTTTCGGTTCACAAATGGATAAAAGATTATTAGAAAAAATACCATCCAAATTTTCATTGGGTATGAATTTTTCTGTTATGGTTAGATAATCCAAGAACATATAGTCTATGTTCATCTTATGACAATATTTGACTAATTTGACAACACCCATCAGATACCTATTATCAAGATTAATGTATAAATCTCCGTTGATATAATTAGCAAGAGGTATAAGGGCAAACTTTCTGTAATAAAGTATGTTATGTCTAACGATCCAATTTTGGTCTTTATCTGGTATTAATAAACTAATATCCATACTCCATTAATTCTTTTTTGAATCTTTGTTTGTCTTTCATTCTGGTGTTGGGATCTGAACTCCAATCAAAATTCTTTTTACCTTTCTTACCCCACTTGATTTTTGTTCTAGATTCCCACTTACTTGTTCTGATTGATTTATAAATCACTACATCTTTAGCACCAATTTTATCTATCCATAAAGGATTATAAAGTCTGAAGAAATAATCACCTGTGTATTTGATAGTAAAACGGTAATAACTACTCCTAGCTTTTCGTTTAATATTTCGTAGGAAATGACATTCCGACTTATATCGTCTCCAAGCTCTATCCCTTTCCATAGTTGCAAAGATATGAATTTTATTTAATATATAATAATTATGATTGTGAAAAGATTTCTTGAAAAAAATTTAGACTTAAAATCTTTGGATGATATCAAAGGCGGAGAGTCACGTGGTCAGAAGTTGGTCAAGAAATTGAAACAAGATGGTGAATTCAAAGTAGCTCCAAAGAACAAATTCGAAAAAGATGTCAAGTTTGTTAATCATGATGATGTAGTTGATCAAATCACAGATCCAAACGATGAGTATAACAAAGAAAAAGCCAAAGATTTTTTTCAACCACAAAGACTTTTTTTACCAGTTTTAAAGGGGGATGATTCGAAAGACTATAAGTTGAATGATTTAAAGAAGGATGAATATTTTGGTGGTGGTGGTGGATCATCACTTGGTTTTCATAAGACCAGAGAAATGGAATCTATACAATGTATATTCCTTGCTTTGAAACAACATTTGATAAATATTCCAAATCTGAAAAGATTCCATTTGGAATTTTTATATGATGATTATGGTGATTTGGATGAGGAGATAATGAAATATGTCAAAATCCCTATAGAAATAACTGCAGATCACCTTACAAATTTCATACAGAATGATAAAGGTGGTTGGGTAGATACTTTCATAAATACCGCAAACGCACTTTATCTAACCGATTTACAATTAGTTGGTAAAAATCAGAGAACCGTATTCAAAAAACAAAAGAGATATACCTTCCATCAAATCGGAGCTGAAACTCCACTAATTAACGCGATAGTTAAGTCTTATAATAGATGTAAAGAAGTGAAAGGCTCTCCAATATCAAAATGGACTCCATCGGATATTTGGGCAGTAGAGTCTGTAAAAGAAAATCAAATAGTAACAGAATTGAATAATTGTGGTGATATAAAAAGTCTTAATAATGTAATCGATACGAGATTTTTGAGAAACAATTTAATTGGTGTATCACTCAAAAAAATAGGACATGCAGAGTCGATAAAATTAGTAATAAACAAACTCACACCAGCTCCAAAATATAGATTCGATAGTATAATCACTTCACAAGATCCATTAGGTTCCATGGGTGTTAAATTAGTGGCTAATTTTAAAAGTGAGGTTTTGAGGGATGGAAAAGATACTATGTATTTGAGATCATTTTCTGGCACTAATACCGTTAGTAATATAAGTGGTGAAGTTGAAGGACAATACTCAAGATATGGGAAAATTGGTTTGGAATGGATAAACAAAATATTATTGAAAAATGGAATTATGGAGGACGACCTCATTCCGACAAAAAATGAGATCTTAAGTGATCCATCCTTCAGTGATGAATTTCTCAAATCAGAGATCACAAGGATGAATAAAATAATTTCTGACAAGGCAGATCCCACAAAAAGAAGAATACAAACTCGTCCAAGTTTAATTTCAAAATATCAAGCTTTAAGATTTGGAGTTTTAATGGTAGAATTATCTAAATCGGATGAAGATTTAGGAGAATTAGAAGGCGAATCTACTCAAATGGTTGACAAAATAACCGAGGATATATTGTATTACGCGATGTCAATCAAAAATTATAATTTTGAGTGTCCGATGTATGTCAGGATAGTTTCTAACAAATCCTAAATAAATTCAAACTAAACAATCGTAGTAAGCATATAATAAAAAAATAAAGTATTATTATGCTATGTGATTTAATCATCGACGGGAATTATCTCCTAAGTCGAATGGTTTTCACACTCCATAAAAATAATCTTTTGTTTGGTGGATTACATAAAAGTTTAGAAACGGCTGTCAATAATTATAGAAAATGGTATCCCTTTGTAAATATTTACCTTGTTTCCGATTCAAAAGAAAAATCTTGGAGGAAGAAAATCAATTCAAACTACAAATCTAACAGGAAAAAAGACACAGATATCGATTGGGATTTTGTTTATTCAGCTTATAATGAATTCAAGTCACAGATCAAACTAAAAGGTATCAAAGTTTTGGAACTACCACACGTCGAAGGAGATGACTGGATATCTTATATTGTTGAAAAATCGAACCAAGTGGGTAGATCTACAATTACAGTTTCAAATGACCACGACATAAAACAACTCTTGGTTTATTCTTTGGATCCGAGTTTTATCAATCTTATGTCAAATGAAATGCAAAGTAAACAAAAAGTATTTCTACCTAAAAACTATCAGATATTTCTGAATCAGTTGGAAAACAGGAATCTTGATGATATTTTCAATCTCAATGACAACCAGGAATTCTTAAAATTGATGGAAAACTTCATCGAAAGATGTGAATTAATCGAGGTGAGTAATGTAGAGTGTCTAATTATAAAATTGATTTCTGGTGACAACTCCGATAATATTTCCTCTTGTTGGTCACAGACTAAAAATGGTAGGAAAAGGGGAATCGCTGAAAAGGGAGCTAAATCTATATTCGAAGATTATTTGTTAAATTTTGGTGAACCAAAAATATCGGATCCTGATTTAACAGAAAATATAGCTGACCTGATATGTGAGAAAAAAAAATTACCAAAAAGTACCATTTTTTCAATAAAGAAAAATATCGAAGACAATATGAGATTAATTTTTTTAGATACCAAAAACATTCCCGAGGATATTTTTAATAAGATGTCATTGGTTTATACTGATTATGAAAATTGAAAATAACATATTGGAAATATCAAAAGTAATGTTTACTAATAAACATTTATGGGAACACATTACTGATGAACAAAAAGAACAATTTTTTTTTATTTTCAATAGGTATTTTTCTCGTAAACATTTAGATTTATCATTATTACTGAACGATAAAGGTATTGATAAAGTTTTAGGTATGGATTTGTGGTTCAGTTTTATGAAAGACAAACCCTATCCCCAATGGTTTTGGGTTAAAACAAAAAAACAAAATCAAGACGAAAATGAAAACCTTTTGGATCAAATTAAAAATAATAATCAATTTACAAAAGAAGAATTTGATTTCATTTTGAATCATTATCAAGATGAAATCCAAGAAGAAATAAATTATATAAAATTACAAAAAAATGGAGACACAAGAAAAAAAGTGGTACACGGTAAAAGTACAAAGTAATCGTGAAAGATCAGTTTCGGAAAAACTTAAACAAGAAATGATGAGAGACTTCAAAGAAGAGGTCAATGTATTAATACCTAGTCAAAAATTGTCCTTGATCAAAAACGGTAAGGTGAAACACAAAGAACAACTGCTTTATCCTGGTTATATTTTTGTTGAAACTGAATCAATCGATAAGGTGTTGCATTTTGCAAAAATTATCAACGGTATCACAAATGTTTTGAAAGATCCTCAAGGAAACCCAATAGTTATGAGGAATTCCGAAATCGAAAGAATGACCGGTGAGGTTGAGCACAGAAAATCGATCGATAAAGGTTTATACGCGATTGGTGAAGAAGTGTCGGTTACTAACGGACCATTTTCATCCTTCAGAGGTAAAGTACAGACATTGGATTATGAAAAAGATAAAGTCAAAATCGAAGTAAGTATTTTCGGTAGAGCGACAATAGTGGATTTGACCTTGGCTGATATCTCGAAATAATTTGGACCAGTTAAGATACGATAAAGTTTATATGAGAATGGCCCTTGAATGGGCCAAACTTTCTCATTGTAAACGACTCCAAGTTGGGTCTCTAATAGTCAAGGATGGCATGATTATATCCGATGGATATAATGGAACTCCGACCGGTCTTCCAAATGATTGTGAGGATTGTGATGATAAAACACATTGGTATGTTTTACATTCAGAAGCAAATGCGATTCTTAAGTGTGCGAAAAATGGCGTTTCTTGTAGGGGGGCAACTATTTATTTAACTCACGCTCCTTGTAAAGAATGTTCTAAACTTATCTATCAGTCTTCGATAAAAAGAGTAGTCTACAATCAAGAATATAGAGATTTGGATGGAATAAATTTTCTGAAAGATTCGGGTCTGATGGTAGAATTCTTGAATAACCAAATACAATAAATGGAACTAATTTCAACTCATATTTGTAAAGCATCCGAAACTGGTTTACATAGTAATATGTTCGGAGGTCATATGTTAAGTCTTATTGATGAATCGGGTGTTGTTTATGCTCAACAACTTTGCGACACACCAAGGATGGTGACTGTTATGATAGACCAATTGATTTTCAAAAAACCTGTCAAAGTAGGTAATTTGATAAAAATTTATGGTGAGGTTAAATCCTTTGGTTCCACCTCTATTACACTTTATATCGAAGTTAGAAAACATAATGTGTATACAGGAAATCAAGAAATAGTAACTCACACCCATATTAAATTTGTTAGAATAGATGAAGAAGGAAACCCCTTATCCATATCAGAGAGAGTGAAAGATAGATATTATCAAAGACTCGGTAAATATGGTAAGGGGCTTCTTACTATAGAAGAAAAGGCGATTATTGAGTAGGACCATTATCAATTCTAGCCTCCAATACTGCTTCAATATCATCTGGTAAGGCTGAAAATAAATCATAGCCAGTTGCAGTCTCTATTGCATCGACTGATGTTCTATAAACTCCCCAGTTCGTGTTGAGGCTATTGATGTTTGGTGTATTGATTGCAATTATTCTTGTTGATGTAGTAACTCTAGCTACATCATTAGTACCTTGTGGTATAGCGATAAGTACTTTCCAAATCTGTCTCGGCACGGTAACTCTCCCAGCATCAATAGTGTTAGTAGTACCTCCTTTGGATCCAGTACCACCGATACCATAAGCTCCACAAATGATGTAACATTCATTACCTTGATTTACAAGAGTCCTTTCGTAATTTTCGAGACCAACCCATGTTCTTTGATTATTATTTGGTGCTTGAGGAATCATATTCGTCATAAGGAATGTCTCCCTGTTGTCGGTTGATGAGAATGTTCTATCAGCTGATGGACACATATGACCTCTGTCGAATCCGGAATTAGTGTAAGATGAAGAACCAACACGATACCAACCACTAGGTAGTGTAGCATCCGAAGCAAAACAATCACATCTTGTAGCTGAACCAATCCAAGTCGGGTCTAGGTGCCAGGAAACCCAGTTGGGACATCCTCTGTCTTTATTGTAACTAGCCGAAAAGGTGAATTTACTTAACAAGTAGTTGGTCGGAGAAGTAGTGCTGGTCACCGCGTTACTCGGATTACCCATGGTCAAGTTTTCTGTCGCCATTCTAGCCAAGGTGTTGATTTCTTCTTGTGTGTGAGAGTGGGTAGATTCTTGTGGCATAGGAAATTCTTCCTTCTTACAAGAAAACAAAACCAAGGATCCGAACAAGATTAAAATCTGTTTGTTTATAAAATTTTTGAACATAAAAAAAGATTATTTTTTTTCCATCACTGGTCAATTATATATTCGATAGTCATTTAGATATTTGACCAAAGCAAGATCTTTTTGTTTACATTCAAGCTCTACATCAACATCAAAACCACACGAATCAAACTCCTCATATAAAAAATCCGCGTGTGCTGATAAAATAACTTTTTCATCTTCATTTAATTTTTTTGATGAAGAATGGTGACACAATGGTTTTGTATCCCAAGTGGATATTCCAAGAGAAAGTGTATCAACCCAAGACATATCATCTGGATGACACTTGTAATGTAAACTGTCTACTACTATCGGAATTCCGATTTGTTTGTAAACTAATTCATAGAGCATTTTCACAGAATATTGTGATGGTTTATCGTCATTTTCTATTGTAAGTCGATTCTTTGTGGATGGTTTTAATCTGATGAAATTATCACAGAATCTTTTTGCTGCTTCTTTGTGTGAAGGTGTGGTTACATTCAAGTGTATGTTGATAGGATAATGAGTCGTTTGTGGTAGTCCCATCATATCCATAATCAGTGAATGTTTGTCTAATTCATCGATTGTTTTGAGAACCACATCTTCTCTTTCACTCCCCAAAATATTGAAGGGACCAGGGTGAAAAGATACTCTCAAGTCATTTTTTATGACCTTACTACCAAGTTCTTTAAGACTAATCAAAATTTTATTGTAGTCTTTTAGACTTTCAAAATCATAATGTGACATCCAAGGAAACGAATCTGATGACATTCTATACACTTTGAAATTATTTTTGATATTGTAATCGAACAACTTGTGTGTATCTTCCAAATTCTTTAGAATTAATTCGGATACGTAACCCAAACCCTTCTCATCGAAAGTTTTCTTTATCATACCTCTATTAACCAAGATATGGTCTTTTTTCCTCAACCCCTCGTTGATACCCATAGATATACAACAGTATCCAAATCTATTCATAGTTTAGCAAATATAATAATAATATATACACTTATACAAATTAATTTTGAAAATGGTATCTATTAGAAAATTTTATGATTTTGCAATCAATGAATCAGCACAAGAAGCTGATGCCGAAATCCAAAGAAAAATTGATCAAATCGAATTGAAGCTCAAAGGGATGTTTAATTCCGACACCATAGAATCCGGTGAGATCAAAAAGTTTGGTCAAGAGGGTCAAGAAAAACAAAAAACCTTTTTCAATGATTTGAATTTAGAAAGTTTGGAACAATCACAATTTTCTAAAACATATAAATCACTAAAACTTATTTTTTCAGATGATGAATTCAGATATGATGTTGTTTTCACAATCAAATTGGAAGAGGTGCTACCACCAGAGGGCCAAGAGTTTGATCCGGAATCTATAAAAGAGTGTCACGTAGAGTTTAAAAGATACTCACTAGATAATGGATCTGAACTTGTAGGTGATTACGAGAAAAAAATCAATATTGAAGATATCAACGAAGGTCTATTCGAGGAACTTTTGTTGGAAGTAGAAAAGAATTATCCTACAGGTCAGGAACCCGATGAAGAATTCTCAATAGAGACCGAGTGATAGAATAAATAAACTATGAATTTAAACATAGTTACTAGTTATAATATCAATCAACTAATAAAGTTAAATAGTAAATACTATAAAGTAGATTTGGGTCAATCCATAACTCTCGAGGATAGATCTGGTGAAAGAACGTCAAATACAAATGATAAATTTGCATTTGTTTACAGTCACCATTACAAAACCTCTATATTGAAACAAGGTAAAGTGGGGGATATAACATTTTACACTGACCACCTAATTATAGACGATAAGTTTCGATTCTACATTGACAGAGAGGAATTCATATATGATTTTGATTTGAATATGATACAACAAAAGGGTATCGATGCTTACCTTGGGAATATTTTGAAACTATCCAAGGAATCCTATGAAGAATTAATCAATAATGAAATCGATGATGCAAGAAACAAAAAGGGAAATGCTGATAAAGTTGTGATGAATCCAGGAAGTGTCAGGTATGAGGATTTACAGGCTTATATTGAGAAAAATAAATCTGAAAGATTAAAAAAATAATTCCAATGTAAATATATACTTTATGTTGAATAGATATCACGATTTTATAGTCGAAAATTTGATTTTGGAATCTAAATTTGGTTTTTCTAATAGATTTAAAAAGGTCTTGAGTTTGATGCCAAAAGATAATCTGATAAAGAACTATCTTTTAGGTATGGAAGGTGCTGATTTGAATGTGAGTCAAAATTATATTGATATATCTGATAATAAAGAAGAAGTAACATTCATCGCTGACAGAAAAGCTCAAACTATTATTAAAGAAAATCCAAGTGTATTCAGAACTAATTCACACTTACCTAACTCCAAATACTTATCCTTCAATAAGAATTCGAATGGTGATTATAACAACCAAACAATTTTCAGCTTACTCGGATTTACACCTATTGAACCACATGAAGAAAATCATCCTGTACCAGGACCTGGTATAGTTGGTGAAATAGTATCAGAGTCAGTCGGACCAAGATCTGGTAGAACATACGTCTTATTCAAGTGGAGTTTGGGTGGTGTTGATAAAACAATTTGTTTAAATAAGGATGCAATAGATGAAGTAAACGATGTAGATAGAAAACTTTATTCACAGTCACGTAACCCAATAAGAATCGGTAGATTAGTAAATTCTATTATGTCAGCCGCAAAACAAACAGTAACACCAAAAGAAGTAGAGGAATTTACTAACCAATGGAAATCTGCTTTTGATATGTTGAACGACGCATTTCTAAAGTTTGATGTAGTGAGTGGATATGATATACAGAAATGGTATTATGAAGGGACTTATGACACAGATGATTCAACTTTGGGTGGTTCTTGTATGAGGTATGAAGAATGTGAAAATTACTTTGGTATCTACACCGAAAACTCCGACGTTGTGAAACTTGTAATTCTGTATGCTGATAGAGAGGGGACTATAAAGGACGGAAAATATAAAAGTGATGTTATAAAAGGTAGGGCTCTTCTATGGAAAACCAATCAAGGTGATATGTTCATGGATAGAATCTACACCAACAATGATTCAGATGTAGAATTATTCAAACAATATGCTGAAAAGAATGGTTGGTGGTGTAAGAAAGTACAAAACTCCTCATCAAATTTCACTGCTCAAAGAGGTACATCATTCAAAGATCCTATTTATACCGTTGATTTGAATTGGGCCGACCATGAATATTATCCATATGTAGACACATTGAGCTACCTCAAGTTAAATGAGTTGGATTCAAGAGATTCCTCTGGTACTTTGAGTAATGACTCGGATACAATTGATGCTCAATATGAGTTGAGAGATACAGAGGGATCAAGAGATTCACTTTAATTTTTTTTTTCATATTTTTTTCATATCTTTGTGGTATGATTAAATGGCTATTCAGAAGATACTCCAAAAATAACTTGGTCAATAACGAAGTAATTGTTTTCGAGACTACTCGTCATTGGATCAATTTTTTCACTACACATTTTTTTCTTTCTATGGTTCTGGCATTTTATTTAGGTAAGAATCCATGGTGGTTTTTTGGGATTATTGTAATAAACTTAATCAATCTTTTGATTATAATCACCACCGATGAATGTGTAGTCACAACTAAAAGGGTAATTTTCAAATCTGGTGTTATTCTAACCGAAACATTAGAAATGAATCTAACTAAAATTGAAAGTTTATCAGTAAAACAAAGTATATTTGGAAGAATCCTCGGATACGGAACGGTATCCATCAAAGGAACAGGTGGCACTGTTGAAACTTTCTTGAAAATAAACAAACCCTTGGAAATAAGGAGTAAAATTCAAGAATATTCATTCTGATGTCATCAAATGTGTCAATATGTCATATAATGATAAATGGTATTAAAATTGTAAATAAGTAAGTTAAAAAAAAATAATTAATTATGTCAAAAAAAGAATATGTAATCGGAATTGACCTCGGAACCACAAATTCGGCTCTTGCGGTAGTTCAATCAGGAGATCCAGTAGTTATCCCAAATGCTGAAGGTAAGAGGACCACACCTTCAATTGTTGGTTTTACTGATAATGATAGGAAAGTAGGTGATCCAGCAAAACGTCAAGCAGTAACCAATCCTACGAAAACTGTTTACTCAATCAAACGTTTTATTGGTAAAGATTTCAACGTATGTACTGATGAAATTAAAAGAGTACCCTACAAGGTAGAAAATTCAGGAAATG
>Ga0315909_10008747_pt1 | contig 11050 bp, 9 predicted proteins | sample LakEriMetagenome_11_FD_203527 | JGI IMG/M metagenome (GOLD analysis project Ga0315909, IMG submission 203527) | Freshwater fungal communities from buoy surface, Lake Erie, Ohio, United States - Buoy 2 MA125 | ecosystem: Environmental > Aquatic > Freshwater > Lake | place: USA: Lake Erie, Ohio...
CTGGCCACCCGCTACGTGAACATGCTGGTGGTCAATGCCAAGCTGCCGATCAACACCGTGGGCGAGCTGGTGGCCTATGCCAAGGCCAACCCGGGCAAGGTCAACTTCGGCTCGGCAGGCAACGGGTCGTCCAATCACCTTTCAGGCGAAGCACTGAAACTGGTGACCGGTGCGCCCATGCAGCACATCCCGTATCGGGGCAGCGCACTGGCGCTCAACGATGTCATGGCAGGCAACCTGACCTTCATGTTCGACATCCCGATCACGGGCATGCAGGCGGTGCAGACCGGGCGTGTGCGGGCGCTGGCGGTCACCAGCGAAAAGCGTTCGCTCTACTTCCCCACAGTGCCGACCATGGCTGAATCCGGCGTCAAGGGCTTCTCTGAAGTGGGCAGCGACCTGTGGTTTGGCATCGTCGGCCCGGCGGGCATCCCCAAGCCTGCGCTGGACAAGCTCAATGCGGCGCTGATCCAGGCCCTGCGTTCGCCTGAAATCCGCCAGCGCATGTCGGCCGCCGGGTTCGAGATCTGGACCAGCACGCCCGAGGAATTCGCCAAGGTGATCAAGATCGATCGCGACAAATGGGAGCCGATCGTCAAGGGCTCCGGCGCGAAAGTCGACTGACCGCGCACCGGCAGGAGTACCGCATGGACATGTCGAACCCTGCCGAGGCCGCGCGCACCCTGAGTGGTTCGGCGGCCATTCCCGATGCACGCGGCATCAATCTGTTTCAGGCCGACCCGATGGCACGCCGCCTCTTCGGGCTGTACCTGCCGCAGGCGCTGTTCGGTCACCTTGAGCCGCATTTCGATCGGCTGGGCGGATTGGCGGGCGGCCTGCTGGACGAACTGGCCAGCGTGGCCGACAAGCACCCGCCGACGCTGTCGGTGCGAGATCGGCGCGGCAACGATGAGTCACGCATCCTCAAGCACCCTGCGTATGTCGAGCTCGAGCGCGTGGCCTTTTGCGACCTGGGACTGGCTGCAATGTCGCATCGGCCAGGCGTGCTGGGCTGGCATGAGCCGATGCCGCCTGCAGCCAAGTACGCGCTCACCTACCTGCTGGTTCAAGCCGAGTTCGGACTGTGTTGCCCGGTCTCCATGACCGATTCGCTGGCCCGCACACTGCGGCGCTACGGCGATCCCAAGCTGGTCGAGCAGGTCCTGCCGCTGGTCACCGCCACCGACTTCGATGCGCTGCAGCAGGGAGCTATGTTCATGACCGAGCAAGGTGCCGGTTCGGATGTGGCGGGCACTGCAACGCTGGCGGACTTGCAGCCGGACGGCTCCTGGCAGTTACGCGGCGACAAGTGGTTCTGCTCGAACCCCGACGCGGGCTTTGCCATGGTGCTGGCCCGCAGCGAGCCGCAAGACACGCATCCTGGGCTCAAGGGCGTGTCGCTCTTCCTGCTGCCCAGGCACCGGCCCGACGGCTCGGCCAATGCCTTTCGCATCCTGCGTCTGAAGGACAAGCTCGGCACACGTTCGATGGCCAGCGGCGAAATTCGCCTGGAAGGCGCACTGGCATGGCTCGTGGGCGAGCGCGGCCGGGGCTTTCAGCATATGGCCGACATGGTCAACAACTCGCGGCTTTCCAACGGCGTGCGCGCCGCTGGGCTGATGCGCCGTGCACTCACCGAAGCCCAGCACGTGGCGCGCAACCGGGTCGCCTTCGGGCGCCGGCTCATCGACATGCCGCTCATGCGCAGGCAACTGGCCAAAATGGCCATGCGCACGGAACAGGCCCGCACCATGGTCTTTCAGACTGCCTGGGCCCTGGAACGTGCCGACCGCCGTGAGCCGAATGCGGCGGCACTGGCGCGCATCATGACGCCGCTTATCAAGTTTCGCGCCTGCCGCGATGCGCGTGGCGTCACCGGCGACGCCATGGAAGTGCGCGGTGGCTGCGGTTACATCGAAGAATGGTCCGATGCCCGCCTGCTGCGTGATGCGCACCTGGGTTCCATCTGGGAAGGCACCAGCAACATCGTGGCGCTGGATGTGTTGCGCGCCATTCGCCGAGACGGCGCATTGCCCGCACTGCGCGAACGGGTCACACATCTGCTGGCCGAAGGCGAACCGGCCGCACCCGACACGGCCGAACTGCAGGCGCGCACGATTGCGCGCGCGTTCGAGCTGGCCGAACAGGCTGCGGCTGACGATCGCGCGGACCTGGCGCGGCAGGTGGCCTCAGGTCTGTACCACGCCACCACCCTGGCCGGGCTGCGCTGGGAAGCGCGACAGGCGGGCTTGCCACAACGCGCAGAGCTGGCGGTTCAGGTGCTGCGGCATCGGTTGGCCGTGCGTGATCCGCTGGCCGCCGATGTCGAGCCCACGGCACAAACACGGCTGCCCGACGGCGACTGAAGGTCGTGTTGCTGCAGGTGTATTGCAGTGCAATGCCAAGCCTGCCCCGTGGTGCAAGGATCACCGCGCTGCCCGAGCGTTGCACTCGGGAATGCACGGTCCGTGCGGCATCCTGCTCAGGCTGACGGTATCCTTGCAGCCTTCCGAACGATCGACCCGGACAGTCAGGGGATTCGATGAACCATCACAACCCGTCCTCGGCAGCCAAAGCCCCCGCCCCGTCCGTTTCGCATCCGATTGATTCGGACGCGTCCGGCACCACCGGCGCCGCGCCAGCGACCCTGTTTGGCGACCTGCGTGATCGCTTCGCATTTCTGAAGGGTTTCCTGGGTAGCCCCAATGGCGTGGCCTCCATGGTGCCCAGCTCGCACTGGCTGGAGCAGCGCGTGGTGCGTGCAGCCGGGCTGGCGCAGGCGCGCTGCGTCATTGAACTGGGTCCCGGCACCGGGGGGACCACACGGGCGCTGCTGCGGGCCATGCCCGCGCAGGGGCGCTTGCTTGCCATTGAACTGAACCCCGGCTTTCACGAGCACGTCAGAAAAGTCGTGCGTGACCCGCGTCTGCACGTGGAGCTGGGCAGTGCCGAAGACATCGGAGCGTTTCTTGCCGCCCGCAGGCTGCCAGCTGCCGATGCCGTGATCTCCGGCATTCCGTTCTCGACCATGCCCTTCGAAGTGGGCGATCGGATTGCCCAGGCCGTCGCGCAACATCTGGCGCCTGGCGGTCGCTTCGTCGCCTATCAGTGGGCGGCTGCAGTGGCCGAACGCACCACGCCGTATCTCGGCGCACCGCACGTGCAGTTCGAAGCGCTCAACATCCCGCCCATGCGGGTCTACACCTGGACGAAAGCAGCGGCCTGATCTGCGCCTGACGGTGTCTCAACCCCTGCGCCGCGCTACTGCGTGCGCACGATTTCGTCGGTGATACGCCAGGCACCGTCAAGCCACGCCACGATCTCGCGCGCACCCGGGTGATCCACCTGCGCGTAACGGGCGCGCAGCACCGCGGCCTGTTCGCCAAGCCGATCGAGCCCCAGATCCTGCAACGGGATCAGATCGCCGATCACCATGCGCGCCAGTGCATCACCCAACACCTCACGCGCGGCCTGCATCAGGGCTGCACCATAGGCATACCGGTCATCGCCCACTCGGTAACGATGCGCCAGCGAGATGGCCGGGATACAGGCCAGTGTGGGCTGCAACGACGGGTTAACCGCATGACCACTGACGAGATCGGCCAGGGCAGCCGGCCGCCCGGTCACCGCGCGCACATGCAGATACTGCGACATGCGCTGTCCGTCATTGACCGGATAGTTGTCCCAGAGCATGGGTTTGCGGCCCAGCCGCTGCGCCACATCACGCAGATGGGCGGCGCTGTACTCGCGGGAACAGACCTCTTCGCCCGTCCAGAAAATACGCACGGCCGGATCAAGCTGTGCGCCGAGCGATTCAAGGTAACCCGACGGACGCGCACCAAATACACGATCCAGCACCGGGTCATCGCTGTAATAGCTCGGGCATACGGCCATCTGTGGGGCACGGGTGTGTTGCGCCGCGAAGTCGACAATGCGTGCCTGGCGCTGCGCGAGCATCGGGTCGTCACCCTCAATGTCATCAAACAGCAGGGCCAACTCATCCACGCCCACCATCGCATCGAGTAAGGCGAGCTTGGCCTGCAGCCGGCCCCAATCAGGGCTGCCCGGCGCGTCATCGAATGCATGGGGTGACAGACCCACCCCAAATCGCACGCCCTGTTCGCGACAGTGGCGGGCGAATCCGGCGAGTTCGTCCAAGTCGAGCTGCGACATGGGGTCGCGCCATCCTTTGCGCAACGCAATCGCCGCCTTCGGTGCATAAAGGAAGAAACGGTAACCGTGGGGCGCAAGGCGGCTTACCACGCGGGCACGCTCAAACCAGCTCCACGGGTGGCCGTAGTAGCCTTCGATGATGCCAAGGTCGACAGACCCTGGCTGGGACACAGACTGATTCATCACCACAGAGAGGCAGGACGCAAAGTCATCGACTGTACCGCCCTTCTTCTCGCACACGGAGACTGCAGCATGAGCATCGAAACACGCCTGAAGGAACTCGGCATCGAATTGCCGCCCGCGCCCAAACCCGTGGGCAATTATGTGCCGGGCGTACTGGTGGGAAACCTGCTGTTCATGTCGGGGTGCGGCCCGCGCCACCCGGACGGCCGATCCATGACCGGCAAGCTGGGTGCCGACGTGGACATGGAGCGCGGCTACGAGGCCGCGCGCCTGGTGGCCCTCAACATGCTGGCCAATATTCAAGCGGTGCTCGGATCACTCGATCGGGTCGAACGCGTGGTCAAGACGCTGGGCATGGTCAATTGCACGCCCGACTTCAACGACATGCCCAAGGTGATCAACGGATTTTCCGATCTGTTCGTCGAACTGCTCGGGCCCGACAAGGGTCGTGGCGCCCGCTCGGCAGTGGGCATGGGCGCACTGCCCGGACAGATCGCAGTCGAAGTGGAAATGGTGCTGCAGGTGCGTGCAGACTGATTCGCCCGCGCGGATCGGTGAGGCGGTCAGGCGCTTTGCGCACGCTGGGAGGCTGACCGCTCCATCGCTTCGCGCCGGGCCAGCCAGGCGGTCGAGGCGACGATGATCGCGCCTCCGATTAGAGCCGACACCGTGGGGGACTCGCCGAACAGCATAAAACCGAAGGCGGCCGACCAGATCAGGTCGAGAAAGCGTACGGGCTGAGTCGCTGAAATGTCGGCCAGGCTGAAGGCGCGGGTCATGCACAGATGCGCGCCGCTGCCCAGCAGACCGCACACCAGGAAAAACCCCCACTGCGCCAGCGTGGGCGAGGTCCAGTTCAACAGCGCAAGCGGCAAAGCAAAGACCGTCACGGTGATGTTCTGCCACATGACGATGGTGTTAGGGCTATCGGTGCGGGTCAGTGCCTTGGTAATCAGGAACGAGGCGGCGAAAAAGGGCGACGACGCCAGCATGACCAGGGTCCAGATGCCTGCGCCTCGCCCTGACAGATGCGGCCATACCACCACGATCACACCCAGAAAACCCACCGCTGCGGCCAGCCAGCGCGCGGGCGTGACCCGCTCACGCAAAACCACTGCCGCACCGATGAGCGTGAAGATCGGCGACGTGAACAGAATCGAGGTCATGTCGGCCAGCGGCACATGAGGCAGCGCAAGGAAGAACAGCGACAGGGCGGTGGCATGCATCGCACCGCGCCACCATTGGCCCGTCATGTTGCGGGGTCGGTAGGCCGCCAGGCCATCGCGAAACAACAGCGGCATCATGACCAGCAGACCGAAGAGATAGCGCAGGAACTGCGCCTCGAACGAATCCATCTCGAGGGTCATCTTGCGCATCAGCGCGTTCATCGCCACCAGCAGCAACCCGCCCAGCGCCATCCAGGCCATGGCGCGCGGCACGACCGAGGGTCGCGGTGCGTGCGCGGCAGCGGAAGTCGCAACAGAAGTTTCGCGCGCCACGATCGCTCATGCCTCGTGTGGGAGAGTCGGATGATCTTACGCCGGCGAGCGCGGCCGATCGCCGGCTGCGTTTGCCGGTCATATCGAATTCGACAATACTGGTGGGCTGACTCCACAAAGAAATGAGTTCCATGAAGACCACCCCTCGACCACGCATCCGCCCGGTTGGCGCACGATGGCTGTGCCTGATCGCCCTCGCGGCCACGCTGACGGGCTGTGCCGGCTACAGGTTTGAGTTCGCCAACACCGCCACGACCATGGACGCCGCGCAACGCGCAATGATCAGCCAAATCTACGTGCACTGATTGCTGCGGAACACACGGATCGTCCCGCCCGCTTGCTGAAGCCTGAACGCCAGGTCATTGCTTGCTCACGCCTCCTGAGGGCCCTGGCCTTATTGGGGTGTGCACTGCTCGCCGCTGCCTGCGCAGCGCCGGGCCCACGTGGCCCTGCACCGCTGAGCGTATCGCCCCAGGTCCTGCCTGCCTTTGACATTCCGACGCGCCGGGAGCGCATGGTCACCCTGGCCCGCCAGGAGTGGGTCTTGTTCGGTGCGCCCGTGGTGCATGAAGAAGACAGCGGTGGGGCGCGACTGGCGTTTGCGCCGGGAGTCATCCCGACCCATGAACTTCAGAGCCCGATGCTCAGCCGGGTACTGGCCTACTGGTATGGGGTGAGCCGACTGCCCATCGTGGGCTATCAGGGCGAGTTGCGCCCCTGGTCGGCCGCTTTCATTGCGTGGCTCGCACGCGCAGCCGGATACGGGCCCGAGGAATTTCCAGCCACGGTGCTGCATTGGGACTACATCGAGCGATTCATCCTCGCGACTGCCGACATGCCCTTCGTGGCGCGTGACCCGGTGCTGTACGCGCCTGAAGTGGGTGATCTGGTGTGCAATGCGCGCAATGACGGCAGGCAGCCTGACTTCTCCGGGCAGGTGCCTGATTTCGGCTCGCTGCGACGCGGGCCCTATCACTGTGACCTGGTGGTCGAGCAGGCGTCCGACCATGTCCAGGCCATCGGGGGCAACGTGGCCGACACAGTCGCCATGACCCGCATGCCGATCGCGCCCGATGGACGACTGCGCGCCGATGCACGCCGGCGTTGGGTGGTCGTGCTGAAACATCGCTCGCCCTGAGCCGGCGCCGCGGACTGCGCGCTACACTGCCCCCACAGCACTGCCCGACCTCAGGGTCATTGAAGTGCACACCACGACACGCGCATTCCAGCGCAGGAGACGCTCACCATGAAGCCTCTGGAAGGCATTCGCATCCTTGATCTGACCGCAGTCATTTCGGGGCCCACAGGCACTGCCATCCTGGCTGACCAGGGTGCCGACGTCATCAAGGTGGAGTCGCCCGGTGGCGATCTGTCGCGACGCATCGGCCCGGCTAAGGGCGACATGTCGGCCACCTACATCACCTGCAATCGCGGCAAGCGCTCCATCGTGCTGGACCTGAAGCGGCCTGAAGCCCGCGAGGTGATCCACGATCTGGTCAAGTGGGCCGATGTGCTGGTCGAAAATTTCCGTCCAGGCGCCATGGACCGATTGGGCCTGGGCTACGAGGCCATGGCCCGGGTGAACCCGAAGCTGATCTATGCATCGATCACCGGGTTCGGCCCCACCGGCCCCTATGCCGAAGGCCGGGTCTACGATGCAGTGGTCCAGGCAGTCTCGGGGATGTGCGCCTCGCACCGCGAACGCGGCAGCGATGACCCCATGCTCACCGCCACACTCATCTGCGACAAGCTCACCGGGCTGACCGCAGCCCAGGCGATCACCGCCGCGCTGCTGGGGCGCGCCCGCACCGGCGAGGGCACGCATGTGCAGTTGTCGATGCTCGATGCCGCGCTGGCCTTTCAATGGTGCGACGGCATGTTCAATCACACCTTCATGGATGACGCGCCCGCCGCTTTTCCGCGCGTGGGCGCCACCACACGGCCCTATCGCACCCGCAATGGGTTCGTTGCGCTCATGTCGCCGCAACAGGACGAATTTGAAGCGATGTGCCGAGGGTTCGGTGACGACTCCATTCCGAAGGACCCGCGCTTTGCCACCACCCCGATGCGAGCACGCAATGCGCCGGCGCTGCGCGCACTGATCGAGCCACTCGCCGCACAACAGGACACCGATGAGTGCGTGGCCCGGATGCGCGCTGAAGGCACACCGATCGGCAAGGTGAACGAGCATGACGATGTGATCACCGATCCTCAGGTGATGCACAGTCAGAGCCTGGCCGAGGTCGATCATGGCGAACTGGGCCGGGTGCGGCTGGCACGTGCAGCGGCACGGTTCGGATCCGGGCCTCGGCCACAGCCTGAGCCAGCCCCCGCGCTGGGTGAGCATGGGCATGCCGTCCTGCGCGATCTGGGCTATGACGAGACGCGTATCGGCTCATTGGCCGCCTGCGGAGCGGTGTCCCTGGGGGACCGTCCAGCGACCTGATTCCGGGGCGACGCGGCCTGCGCCTGGGGCACCGCCCATCCCAAGCGGTGCAGTAGCATGTCGGGTTTTTTGACCGACTGGGACTGGATTCATGCTTTCGCTGCTCAACATCTTGCCGCGCGCTGCGCTCGCCGCCGCTGTATGCCTTGTCGCCGGTGCCTCGGCTCATGCCCAGACCGCCGGTTCAGCCGGTGCGCTCATGTGCGGCTCGGTCGCAGACGACGCCGAGCGGCTGGTCTGCTACGACCGTGCCACGCGCCGCGCCCATGGCACCGACACGGTCGCACCCACCACCGCGCCCGGCGCATCGCCGTCGCCCACGCTGCTCGATCCGTCCGCGCAGGCCGCCCGCGAGGAACGCCGAGCCCGCGGAGCGACGATGACCGACCGCTGGGAACTGGATGCCGCCAGCAAGCAGGGCACCTTCGTATTGCGGCCTTACAAGCAGATGTATGTCCTGCCCATCCGCTGGATGAGCTCGCCCAACCAGACGCCTACAAGCGACGGCGCCGGCAATTCCTTGAGCGAACCGCAGGGCCTCAAGAGCATCGAAGCGGAATTCCAGATCAGCCTGAAATCCAAGGTCTGGGAAACCATGTTCGGCAGCAACGTCGACTTATGGGTCGGTTACACACAGAGCTCGCAGTGGCAGGTCTACACACCCGCAACCTCACGGCCCTTTCGCGAAACCAACTATGAGCCGGAAATGTTCGCGGTCTGGGGCATCAACGCGGAGCTGTTCGGCTGGACCGCGCGCATGCTCAGTATCGGCGTCAACCACCAGTCCAACGGGCGCGCAGAGCCGCTATCGCGCAGCTGGAATCGGGTGATTGCGCAGGCCGGCTTCGATCGCGGCGACTGGATGGTGCTGGTGCGGCCCTGGTGGCGCATTCAGGAAGATGCGGCAAGCGACGACAATCCGGGCATCGAAAATTACATCGGCCGTGGCGAACTGGTGATCGTGCGCAAGCTGGGCGGCCATCAGGTTGCAGCACAGCTGCGCCATTCGCTGCGCGGCGGGGACAATAACCGGGGAAGCGTACAGATCGACTGGTCGTTCCCGATCTCGGGCTATCTGAAAGGCCATCTGCAGATGTTCACCGGCTACGGCGACACGCTCATCGACTACAACCACCGCCAGACCACCATCGGCGTGGGCGTCTCGCTGGCCAACTGGCTCTAGCCATCGCGCCATGGCAGCGGGCAGCCTCGCACTCGCTGCGCGCCGCTGGCGGCGGTTTCTGGCCCTCGCCGCCCCGTACTGGCGCTCCGAGGACAGTTGGCGCGCCGGAGTATTGCTCGCTGGCCTGATCCTGCTGCTGCTCGGGCAGACCGCCTTCAATCTGAGTTTCGTGGAACTGAGCGGCGAGCTCACCTCCGCACTCGCCGCGCGTGATGCAGACCGGTTCTGGACAGCGATCCGCACATCGCTCGCCGTACTGGCTGTGGCGGTGCCGATCTGGGCGCTCTATTACCGCGTGCGCGATACCCTGGGTCTGCACTGGCGCAGGTGGCTGACCCACCGCTTCCTCGATGCCTGGCTGGCGCATCGGTCGTACTACACCCTGAACGCCACCGGTGAGATCGACAACCCCGATCAACGGATTGCCGAAGACGTCGCCACCTTTACGCAGCAGTCGCTGTACTTCTCGATGATCGCGCTGGGCGCGCTCATTCAACTGGCCGCCTTCACCGCCATGCTGTGGTCGATCTCGCATGAGCTGGTGTATTTCCTGGGTGGCTATGCCTTGCTGGGCACACTGGGCACCACGCTGATTTTCGGGCGCCCACTGGTGGCACTGAACTTTCGCCAGTTACGGCGCGAGGGCGACTTCCGCTTTGCGCTGGTTCGCATCCGGGAACATGCCGAGCCGATTGCGATGATGCGCGGTGAACGTGACGAAGCCGAGCAGGCACGCGGCTGGTTTGCGGCGCTCTTTGACAACGCACGCGCCTTGGTGCGCCGTCAGTTCGGACTGAACCTGTTTCAGTACGCCTTCAGTTTCCTGACCATCGTCTTGCCCAGTGCCATCATCGCCAACCGCGTGCTCTCAGGCGAGCTTGAAGTCGGCGCAGCCGTGCAGGCGGGCGGGGCGTTCACGGCCATCCTGTCTGCGCTGAGCGTGGTGATCGACCATTTCGAAGGGCTCAGTCGACTGTCTGCAGGCGTGGACCGACTGCACGACTTCTCTGAACGACTGCGCGAGGAAGCGCCAGGTCCCATCGATGGCACGCACATTCGTACCGTCATTGCCGGGCATCTGCGCCTGGAGCACCTGACAGTGTGCACCCCGGCACGGGAGCGCGTCCTGATCAAGGACCTCTCGTTGAATGTGCAGACCGGGCAGGGGCTGATGATTGTGGGCGGCAGTGGCGGCGGGAAAAGCTCGCTGCTGCGTGTCATCGGCGGGCTGTGGCGCTCAGGCGAAGGGCATATCGAGCGCCCTCCCGAAAACGAGCTGATGTTCCTGCCGCAGCAGCCCTATATGACACTGGGCAGTCTGCGTCGGCAGCTGCTCTACCCGGACTGCGCACGCGAAGTGGCCGACTCCGTCCTGCAGGAGTTGCTCGAGCGGGTCAATCTGGCTGATCTGGCGCACCGCTTCGATGGGCTGGATACCGAACGGGACTGGGGCAAGGTGCTGTCGATCGGAGAGCAGCAACGGCTGGCCTTCGCCCGGGTGCTACTGGCGCAGCCGCAGTTCGCGATGCTCGATGAGGCCACCAGCGCGCGGGACGCCGCCAATGA
>Ga0315909_10008748_pt1 | contig 11048 bp, 18 predicted proteins | sample LakEriMetagenome_11_FD_203527 | JGI IMG/M metagenome (GOLD analysis project Ga0315909, IMG submission 203527) | Freshwater fungal communities from buoy surface, Lake Erie, Ohio, United States - Buoy 2 MA125 | ecosystem: Environmental > Aquatic > Freshwater > Lake | place: USA: Lake Erie, Ohio...
TAGGCAAGAACGAGATACCACTTACCTCATCAAAATGATCATACACCCAAGCACCTACCCTCATCCACTCATCCTCAGCAACACTAACAGTAATGCTAGGCTTATGCTCACACCAATTCTCCTGATATGCGAGCCACAATTCTAGATGCTCAATAGCAGTAAGATTAGTGACCTTAGCGGGAGCCTTCTGAGGGAAGGAGAATACCATCATATTATCAGGATTCATAACATCAGGCTCGTGAGGAACCCCAGCATCCATCAGGAAGTTTGTGAGCGGATCCTTAATATCTCCGCGCACACGACGGATATAATACTCAGCGTACCTAGGATGAATACCGCTAGCGGAGTCCACCAATTGAGAGACAGTACCACTAGGCTTGACACAAGTGATGGCAGTAGACTGAGGAATACCAATCTGCTTAGCATACTTTGCATTAGTCATCACCGCTTCTTGTCGCATTTCTCGCAGGTTGGGACCAATCTGGTATGATCCCTTGCCTACCATAATCTTGTTATCGAAGATGCCCGTAAGCGACACGCCGAGCAAACGCTCCTCCTCCGTGTTCTGCTTCCACACCTTACGCAAATACTTGAAATCCGTAAGAGTAGATTGGAACGTCCCAAGGATCGTAGCCAACCGTACCTTACGCTTAAGTGAATCAAAATCATCCTCTGCACGAACCACAACCTCAGTAAGATTGCAAAACTGGTGCGGGCGAAGAATAATCTCAGAGCATGGATTAGTACCAAACGGATGGTCGTACTCCCTTCTACCATTCTTTGCAGCCTGAGCCTGTGCTGCTTGACGATTAAAGATTCCACGCTCACCACTCTTGGATTGGTAGAGACTCAACCATTCCTCCATAAACGCATCCATACCCGGCGTCTCTGTGTATGCGACGGAATTGTTAGCAAGTGCGCGTTGAGGATTGTCCGTCCACCACTCACCCGACTTTGCATTGCGCATCCTTCCGTCAGACAGGTTAGATAGCGAGATGAGTGCGGAGCGGCGTACCCCACCAACAACGACCACTTCAGCAATTTTACATACAAGATCATGACACTCCATAGCGTACAACTTGCGTCCAGCAGCATTCTGGAAAATATTCACAGTAAACTTGAATAGATCCTCTAGTGGGGCTGGCCCACTAGCACGACCACCAAACGTCTTGAGACGACTACCAGCAGGACGCACAGCACTCATATCCCAAGAAGGAATCTGACCAGCATAGAGCAGACTAATCAACTCACGCAAGGCCCTAGCCCAACCAGCCTTAGAATCAGCAACATGAATAACAGTGGTGCTCTTCTCAAAATGCTCATTCACAATAGGCAATTGATTAATATCATCACGCTCAACACTAAACCCTACACCAACACCATTCATAAGAATGTACAGAATCTCATCGAATACGCGAGGATGATTCACGGGTGTGTATGAACAATTATACCCAGCCACGTTCTCACGAGCAAGTGCAGGACCAGCAGTCATCAAGGCGCGCATACTAGGCATAACCTCTAGATTAATAATAGCATCAAGCAACTCTGCCTTAAGAACAGGATCCATCTTATAATTATGCGTATCACGCAAATGCTGATCCATAAACTCAATGTACCGGCTGACAGTCTCAGGCCAATACTCTCGCCGCTTCTCATCATCAAGCCAGCGAGCATAACGCGACGTTGCAATAAACGTCTGATAATCTGTAGGTAGACTCATCATTCTCCTTTCAATATAGGGCTGGAGGGAGTCGAACCCTCATGCCCGGAGGCTACGGATTTTAAGTCCGCTGCGTATACCAATTCCGCCACAGCCCCATTTGTTTTTAGAATCCAGTAGCAAGCAAACCGCGAGCACCAAGACTAATCATACGCGGCTTACCATTCTGAATAAACCAATAACCATTACACCAATTAGGATATGTAGACGTGCCTTGCAGATACTCCGTCTGAGGAATATTAAAGAAGCCGCCCAACTCTCCTACAATAAACTGACCACTCGGATCCCAACCCATAGCACAATGATGCGTATGGGCAGTCAAGACATGACACTTCTTAACTTCAGCAATAGCAATAGGATTATTCAGGGGATTCCTAGAATACGAGTCGGGATGAGCGATAAAGTATCGCTGACGATTACTCGTAAGATAACAATGGTCAAGATTACTAAACTTCAACTTACAACCATGACGAGGTACATCCTTGAAAACCTCAGTCATAGACTCTACAAATGTCTCACGATACTCTGCCGCCTTAGTATAACGGTAATCGTGATTGCCCCGCAGGAATACGATATTCTTAAAATTAGAGCACAGGATCTCCATGAGGGCCTGCGCCTCACTCAACTCTTTCTCAATGCCAGCACTCTTCTGCTTAGGATAATATTGGCTCAACGAGTCACCATTCAAAAAATCACCAGCAATAAGTAGATTGGTAAACGCTGTAGCATGATCTAGAAACTCGTTAACCAACTTAGCATCATACAGCGGTACGTGCCAATCCGCGGTCACAGCCCAATCACCCTTCAACTCAAACGGCTTGTCAAGCCCAAAATCAAACCTACTCGTATCCGTCTTATCAACCCTCATCATAGAACTTCTCCATTCATTATCATTACAAGCAAGTGTAGTCCATCCTCTAAGCGACGATGAACCTGACGCTTACTAATTTTATATTCTTTTGCGTGTTCTTGAATCGGCGTACCTAAAACGAATACACCAATAACAGTGGTATAAAGATTAACACTATACCCTTGCAACTTTCTAACCGCAGCATCTAACTCTACTTTTGTAATACGAAGATCCTCATCGCCAGACTCCATTACAGCCTTGTCGATAAGTGTATAGTTTCTAAGCAACGCTTCTATGGCGTGTGGCTCGTAGTCCATCATTATCCTCGTATTCTAACAATAACTCGTACGACACAGAATTTAAGTGTCGTAGTCGTTTAGTAAAGCGTACCCAATCTTTCATGCGATTGAATACACACGCACTAACATATTTGGGATCTGCATCAGGAGGACACAACCATACTGCGATCATGCCCTCCTGATACAAATCATCATATTCTGCTGCTTTGCGAAACTTGTAGGCAGCACCAGCAATTAAGTTTTCGTATTCCCTGATGCGCTTTTCATCAGGGCTTAGCATTAGAAGGGAAAGTTGTCGCCAGACTCGCCAGCAACAGCCGCCTCCTTATCAGCGGCCTTCTTCTTGGGTTGCGCCGAAACACTACCCGTCAAGTTGTAGATAACCGTAGCGGAAAGATTGTTGTAAGTAACAGCCTCGCCCGCCTTGTTCTGGCCCGGAGAGGACGTAAACTTACCATCCGCAACAATGAAGTCGCCCTTGTTGAGGGGAACATCATTATTCTCAGGCCAGACAGTAATGTTTACCATCTTGTTGTTTCCAATGGCGCGAACAGCAACGTCACGCACATCCTTGCCAGCAGCCGACCGCTCACGAGGATCGAACTGAATAATGCCAGCAACCGTAATGTAATCACTCATTTGTATTCTCCTTGGTATACTCGTCCCACAGTTTGAGGAACATCTTATATGGTACTACTGCGAATCGTCGTCCCGTCTTCGCCTCTCTTAGAAAGAGTGCCCAATCCTTACCTCTGGCATTATGCTCTGCTTGCTTAAGGTCGGCATCTTTAAGCGATAGGCGCTTCTGGAACTTGCACTCTGGAGCGAACTCCACAGGCAAATCTACTACATCAGGAACATCAAACCCTCGTGGCCCTGTTCTTTTTCCTCCAAGGTCACGAGCGACTTCACGCTCCCAATCCTTCCACTGCTTACTCCGATTCGGAGGCAGGCTCATCCTGCTCATCCCCCGGATCAGAATCCGTCTCAAACGGAAGAATCTCCGCATCCTCATTAATATCCAACTCGTCCTCCCAACGCTTGATCGGAATATTATTAAGAGAAGCCTTAATCACGTTGGTTACATCTCCCGCAGCGATCAGCGTCATAGCGTCCTCATTATCAGTAAAGATATAAAAAGGACCATCAATGACGGCACGAACAGTAAGAAACTCCAGAACACCAGCAACACGCTCACCAATGAGCATACCGTCACCCTCGCACTCTGCGAGCATCTTCTCCATAGGACTCAACTCTTGCTCACTCATACTACACCTCCTTTCAGAAAACCTGACTATTTTGGACTAGAGCAACACCATTCTCGGTGTCACGAATCTCAATGTGTGTAACCTCACCAGCCTGTCTACGACGAGACTTGAAGTGTACAAGGCCAAACCTTCCGGGTGCCTCTGCACGAGCCTCCAAGCCGCAATCGACAGCAGCACCAATGTCAGACGAGCCGCGAGTCTTAGTATAAGAAGAGTTAGAATCACTCTTGTTGGTGTGATGCAACACGATTACTGCTGCACCCGTCTCGTTGGTAAGCACATTGATAGAATCATTAAACAACTTAGCCATAGCACCAGCACTATTCTCGTCTTGAGTGTGCAAGCGGGTAAGGCTATCTAGTACGATTAGTTGAGGCTGATACGTGATCGCCTCATCCAAGAACCTATCGAATCTACGATCAAGGCGTACACCTTGACGATGCAGATAACGAATATTATCATAATTCTTGAGGCCAAGTTGGCGGAGGCGATGATATACAACGTCATGCGGATTCTCCTCATCAACGTATAGGACTCGTCCATGATGATTCATATTCCACTTGATCCAAGTATCATCACCATTTGCCATTGCTACTGCGAGGCTGAGACTAATCCAAGACTTACCCACATTTGGCTCGCCAACGAGTAGAGTTGTGTCTCCACGAGCGATAACACCATCTACCAGCCACTCGTACTCTGGCGGAGGCGCAGACAAGTTGAGTGCATCATAAGAGTAAGTGCCACTACCTGCCTCATTCATAATAGTCTTGAACGTATCAAGAGTGTAGGAATCAAAGAACTCTACAATATCTTTTACATCATCTGGCAAAGTGATACGCTTAGCCTTCGTGCCCAACTTGCCGCGAATAGTAGTCCACGCCTTATCAATCTTAGACGCAGTATTATAATCTGCATCATTATCTAGTACAACATATACAGTCTCATACTTGCGTAGAATATCAGCGTCAGCATCTCCAAGTAGGTAAGCGCCGGGAATACCATAAGTATTCTTAACGCCTTCCTGCCAGAGGCGCATTGTGTCCGTCTCTCCCTCTACGAGGAAACAATTCTTCCACTCGTCAAGAGGACCATGAAACATACCAAGACGTACACCCTTGACGCTAGTGAAGCGGCGATCACCGGGACCAATGTAACGCTTCTTGTCACCATTCGGAAAAGGAAACACAACCCACTCATAGTCATCATCCGAACGAATGCCGAATGCTTCTAGAGTTTCCTCTGTGATACCCTTGTTATACGCAAACCAATTCTTTTGTGCTTCCGTTAGCATATTCTACTCCCAGACTCGGACGAAACAAATAACACTCTTGACGTTACGATCACGCACCATGACAGCACCACCGTCACTATCATTACCGTGACTCGTGTTGCCTTCGATAGCCTTGAAATCCCCGTGCCTATTGGGGGCAACGCTGACGATACCAACATGATCGGAGATACCATCACCCTTCCAATCAAAGAGGACAATATCACCAGCCTTTACCTTATCCTTGGGGACAACTGTCAGTCCGTAGCGTTGAGCGCGAGCATCATTGACCATGAACGGACAATAGGCCCAGCGAACTCCCGGCTTGAAATGCTTAGCACCAACATTATTAAAACAGTACGTGACAAACATCAGGCACCACGGACCAATGATACCATACCAATTAGAGAACATGGTACGATTGCTGTCCGGCGGACTCTCCTTAGTGCCGATGAACGAGCGGGCCACAACAAGAGCAGCCTCACCAAGATTCTTAGGCTTACGATTCTTAGCCCGCTGCTGCATCAAAAGCGTAGGCTTCTTAGTACCAGCAAGATACGCAGAAAGATCCGTACCATACGTCGGACGAATATTCTTCTCCGCATACCCTAGCATCCACTTAGCCTGCGTACATGCTCGTGCAGTCTGCTCCCCGAATACACCATCAATCTTACCACTCCAAGCACCAAACTCTCGGAGCCTTCGCTGTGCATCCTTAACATCTTGCCCCTTCATCGGAGGACTAGTCAAACTCAAAACTCTCATACCATACTCCTATAATGATTCTTTGCTCGCTCCTCTTCAATGAAGATGAGCCTGTCAATGTACCACTTAGCCTTCTTTAGATCCTGAATACCTCCCTTGTAACGATACCTACTCACGTACTTTACCACATTGCCCTGATGATAGTCAAGCCCCATACCTTCGATGGCTGTAATAACTTCCATATCGCCTTGTGTATAATGCTTAGGACTATTCACAGGATCATCAATCGCCACTGTATTCCTCCTTCTCCGCCCAATTTGTACGACTGATTTCGCAGTCTGTTCCTATCTTAACGAATTCTTCGACAGTTTTATTCCCCATAAGGGGCGGAATAACCTTTACTAGTGTAACAATTTCGTTAAGGCTAGCATCAATGATGATTTCGTCATGCACAATATTTACTATATGTGAACGAAATTCGACAGCATTGAGATAATGATTTACATTTACTACTGCTTCCCTCATTAGATCAGCAGCAGACCCTTGAATGAGCGCATTGAGTGCCTTATGAGACTCTTGTACGTGCAATCTGCGACCATATAGACTAGTAATATACCCGCGCTTTAGACTATTAGCAATAGCATCATTTAGCATTTTGATGCCGGGTCGTGTATGATGATACACGGTGAGTAGCCTACGCGCTTCCTTGTAGGGTACGTTCAATTGTCGCATGATAGTAGGAGTACCACCACCATAAATAATACTAAAGTTTAGTGTCTTGCCTACTTGTCGCTCTTCATCTGTGACATCCTCTTTGCCGTACAATCCTTGAGCGGTAATACGATGCGGGTCTGAGCCGTTATTAATCTCATTTGCAAGCGTACTGTCTCCGATTGCTTTGGCGAGATAGTAGGCGAGTAGACGGACCTCAATGGCCTTATAATCAAAGAATAGGAACGCATCAAGTTTGGGTACAAATGCACGTTTCACGTCCTTCTGACTTCTTGGAATGTTTTGTACGTTCATGTGTCTATCATCCTTTGTGCGGCCCACTTTGCCAACACTTCGTACGTTGTTATCGCTGCTTCAAAACTGCCTGCAAAAACAGGCCACGGACGATCCAATAGAATACCAGAGGGATGGTCCAGCATAGTAACAATATAGAGGTCAAAATCGTAGAATTGTTGTTCTTCCCACCAATCATACGGATCCATTATACCTCTCTTCAAGAAGGTCAGCATACTGACGCGCAACCTTGGAGACATTCTCTTGAATCTCACCATTGTATACTCGTTGTGCTGTACCCTCGTGAATGTACTGCTTATACAAGAGCCTATCAATATGATATGGCTTTGTATGTAGCATCGTCCTGACCATCAACTCGTAATCATCCGCTACTCGCATGGTGGGATTATGCCCACCAATGTCACGGTACGTCTCTGCTCGCCAAGCACGAACATGATTGGGTGCACTAACAATGTGACTCATCGTCGTAAAGTTCAGCGCGGGTGCCCGCATAACCCAAACATCATACTCATCATCATAATACTCAGAGCCATAGCCGAATGCCCAACCCTTAGGATACTTACAAGACTGACCATACTGATTAATCTCACACCAATTAGAATAAACAAAACCAACCTCAGGATCCTGAAATGCTTCAGCGATAGCCTCTAGTGCGTCAGGAGTAAGTTCATCATCATGGTCCAACTCTACAAGAATATCACCATTCGCCATAGAAAAGCCACTCAACTTAACCATGCCAATAATGCCAATATTCTTCGGAGAACGATGCAATTGAATCTTGTAACGTTCATCACTACAAAAACCGTAGACTTGATTAAACACATTATCATTGGTTGAGTCGTCCCATACAACCCACTCCCAATCAGTATATGTCTGCTTTTTAAGACTATTCCACGTTCGTGCAAGAATGTCGGAATTTGTCTCGTATGTAGGGGTAATAACACTAATCATGCTTCTGCCGCTCCACTGCTCATGCGGCCCGTACGAGTACCATGCTGACGGAAGTTAGGATGTAGAATACCATCCTGCGCCTCCTCATGCAGAGCATCAAAGTACGTGGCCTTGATTTTATTACACTCTCTCAACTCTAGGATCAGTCCCGCGAGTTCGTCGTCCACTTGCTTGAGCGAGTCTTTGGAGGTAGAGGATACCACGAGTCCTCTTTCATTGAGTGCGTGTAGAACCTGTTGGTGTGATTGCGGGTTGAATTCCTCACCAGCAAGTTCCCCAATACGACGCTTAAGTTTGAAAATCCGATCACCATACTCCTTTCGTTGATTAATAACATAATTACGATCTACTTGCATACCGTGCTTTTCAACACTAAGCAATACTAGCGTCAACTGCTTTTCCAATTCGTACAAAGGATACAAATCTTGAGGCAATTGAGCATCTAGAAACTTATACAAACGCAGCGTAAACTCTGCGTCTTTGATGGCATACGGAGCGAGAATGTCGTGTGGAATAGGCTCATAACCGTCCTCTTTCTTTAGTTTGGCTTTGCGGCGGTATGCCTTCAGCACTTCATCCTCGTCCGTTTCCTCATTAAGATATGTACGGGCTAGATACTTTAGACCAGTGGACTGATGCTCATCAATAAGATGCGCAATGGCTTGCGTGTCCTCAAACTTGTTTGCGAACAGGCTGATAGGAAACCCTAGCCGACACAACTTTTGAATGTCAAACTTGGCATTGTGCATGATGATCTTATCTGCTCCGATAAGATAATACTCAATCTCCTCTAGTGCGTAGTCCCAAGAATTATTTTCACGCTTGTCCCAGACATACGACGTGATGCCACCATCTACATTAGTATAGGCGATACTGACCATGAACGCATCATCATGCCAACCTACACCTGTAGTCTCAGTATCAATAGCCACTAGTTGCATTAAAACTCCGGATCAATTCCCGTACTGCCAAAACCATTTGCGCCGCGCTCAGCGCCCCACACCTTGCCGGGATTAAAATAATAATCCAGCAGAGGCACAATCATAATCTGTGCAATGCGCATACCATTACCAACATGATAAGCCGTATCACCTAGATTACCAAGAATAACTTTGATGTTCCCAGAGTAGCCAGAGTCGATGATGCCGGGAGCATTAAGAACAAAAATGCCCTTGTCTGCTGCGAGACCACTACGACTACAAACGAGGCCAACATGACCCATAGGGATCTGAATACGAATACCTGTATCTACAATAGCATGACCCTTAGCAGGAACAACTACCTTTTCATTGGCATGAAGATCATACGCACCATCCTGTAGATACTTACGATATGGCATATTCAGTACGTCACCATCATTCTCATAATTAATTTCTAGCATCAGCGCGTCCTAGAATCCTCTACACAATCAGGACAATTACACTTAATACGAGGATTAATATCATTATAAGGCAAGCGATCAAACTGACCAATAAACTTGTTATCGAAACCATAATCATACCCTTGCTCACTCATAACGTCCTCAAGAGCGCGCTCCAACTCCTCAAGACGCATACTCATATCCTCAAGAGTATTAACCATATGACGACGCTGCTCAAAAAGCACAGCAATCGTCTCGTGAAAGAACCTACAATCATACAACTGCATTAGATAACGCCCCTTTCGGTAAGAACCTTACGCATATTCTCAACACTAAGATCCTCAGTACCAAGACACTTAATGATGTCCTCGCGCTGAGGCTGCTCATCAGGATCAAGACCAAGATCCCGAATCGTATACTCCATGACCAGATGCTTCAACTGCACATCATCCTTCGATGCCTTGCGCTGAAGATCAACATAGTCACGCTCATCCTCGCTCCACAAGTATAGAGCAATACCAAACTGATGGCAAGCCTTCTTCAGTGCCTCAGCCTGCGCCGTCTTGACAGCACCATCAGGATCAAACTTAATATCAGCACCAATACCATCACGACTAACACGGGCACTCTGCGTAGTCAGGTACGGACCATCACCCTCATCATCATCAACGGTGATAACACCAATATCCTCAAGCATAACCGTGAGCGTACCCTGCACAGTAGCAAGATACTGAGGCTTACCCGTACTAGTCTGAGCCGTAATAGGCTCGCACTTCCACGAGTTAATCTGCCACGCCCAACGCGCACCAAGCACCTCATTCAACCGATTAATGTACCCATCAATGGATACATAATCCTGATTCTTCTGGTTCTTCTTAACCAGACTAGGGTGAAACTTCTCAGTGAGTTCCTTTGGAATCATTACCCCTCCTATACGGGCCAATAGTAGTTATATTCACCAACAACATCAGGATAATACTTAGAGTACCATTCTGGATGCTTAAACACAAGGGCTGACTTGTGTGAATCATGCACACGATTATCGCCCCACCAATGTGGCAACGCTACACCAACATTAGTGTTAAAATGCTCAGCGAACACACGAACAGTTTTAGTAAAGCAAGTATCTTTATAGCCACGACGAAGCCACTCATTACAAGTAGCGTTCTGATAGTCAAGCAAGGCTCGCTCATAACCACGCCACATACGAGTAGCAGGATGATTAATCCAACCCTTACTAAGACCAGCAAGAGCCTTCATAATCTGCAAAGTCTCAACGCGCTGCTTACCGAGACGCTGACGATCAAGCACACGAACACTAGCATAAAAAGTATCTTCAGAAACGAACGTTTGCATACTCAGCCTCCATAATCTTAATACCCTCCATAAGAGCCTCCTGACCAGTCTCAGTAAAAAAGTATTCACCACGATACAATTCAATATACCCCAACTGTGACAAGAGTGCAATCAACTCATCATCACAATCAATATACGTACGACGAGGATTATACCTATTCCACAACTTTTGCATACGCTTTCTAATCATAATCAGTCCCAATCGCTAGGCAAATACCAAGAATCCAACAGAACACAGTAATCCCA
>Ga0315909_10008752_pt1 | contig 11045 bp, 8 predicted proteins | sample LakEriMetagenome_11_FD_203527 | JGI IMG/M metagenome (GOLD analysis project Ga0315909, IMG submission 203527) | Freshwater fungal communities from buoy surface, Lake Erie, Ohio, United States - Buoy 2 MA125 | ecosystem: Environmental > Aquatic > Freshwater > Lake | place: USA: Lake Erie, Ohio...
CGAGCTGATTATTTCGTATAATGATAAACTTTGGAAAATACGACCAGAAAGTTGCGTTTGTTAGCTTTCAGAACCTTGGCGATGGAGCTGGCGGAACAACTCCAACGGCTTCGACTGCGCTTACTACCTTTGCCTCAGTTACTCAGACAAGGGCATCCAACGCTATCGAGTCTAGCGACTTGGTGTTGCCAAACACTTACCGCGTAGGCATCCAGTACCGCAATAGCTTTACGCCGTCTGAGTCTTACCAAATCCTTTATCGGTCAAAGTATTACAAAATTACAGGCGTTCAACTTCTTGACGAACGCCAGCACAAAGAGTACGTTATAACAATGGTAGGCATCTAATGGCAGTAGTTGTTAAAGGATTGGACGCGGCTTTAAAAGACCTCGATAAACAAGAAGACATTGTTATTGAGTCGGTAAAGGACATTTTATCAAGCGTTGCGACCGATATTGAAAGACAAGCTATTGCAGCGGCTCCAAGTACATGGGAAGGCTTACCATTATCAATAAAACAAAGAATTGACAAAGTTGTTGAGGATAACGGTTTAAGTTGGCGCGTAGGCGTTCAAAGCGGCGACCCAGACTTTGAGATTGAGGCTTGGTTGGAATTTGGCACGGGATTAAGCGCGCGAGAAATTTTATCAAATCCTCAATATACGCAAGAAATTAGAGACGTTGCAAGGCGTTTTTACCGAAACGGACGCGGACGAATTATTGGCCAACCTTATTTGATGCCAGCCTTTTTAAGAAATACGGCTAACTTAGTGGATGAAATTGAAAAAGAAATAAACAAGGATTTAGGATGAGAGAAATAGCTACAAACATAAGAACCGCAATTTTAGCTGAAATTTCGCCTTTAATAGTTGATGGCGTTACAATTCCTGTTTTTGATACCTTTTTACCTCCAACTGTTTCGCCAGCTAGTTTTATGGGTGGACAAGCGTATGTTTTAATTACCGACCAAAACGAAGCTGAAACAACTAACAACGATTGCTCAATTAGACAAGCGGCAACCGTATCGATTAGCATTATAACCAAATTTCCGCAAGGGTCTGGAGGCAAAAGAGCAAGCGAAACAATTAGCAACGTTATTCAGTTAGCTTTGACGATTGATAATTTAGTTTTACCAGCTGATTTGCAATTAATAAACCTACGCAAATCCTTTTCGCGTACACAAATCGAGCAAGGTACAAGCCAAATAGGCTACCAAAAAATTATTGGTTATACGCTCGATATTTTCCAAGTATCTTAATAAATAAAAATTTCTGTATATTTGTTAAAACGAATAAGCTATGGCAACTTACCAATTAGGAAATTTCTTTACATTCGAGTGGAATAATCTTCCGGTCGTTTGCAAAACCTCCGCCTCAGTTTCTATTTCCAATGAATCTGTTATCGTTCGTAACGATTGCACAGGCGATTATGGCGTTAGACTTGAAGGCGGTGACAAATCTGGCTCCTTTTCTTTCTCTGGAGACCTCGATTTTGCTTCAACTGGAGCCTCTAACCTTTCAGCTTTTGACCTAATGGAAGACATTGGGAAAGTATTTGAATTGGTTTTTGGAGGTACTGAATCAGGTGACAAAATCATTACTGTTGACGCGCAACTTAACTCAGTAGAAATTACTGCGGAAAGAAACTCTCAAGTTTCATTTTCTGGAACTTTCGACTTTGCTGGCGCTCCAGTAATCAGCGTAATACCAACCTAAAACAATTATATGGCTAAATACCATTCAGCTCCCTACAAAGAGGGAGAGATTTTCTTTTACCCAAATTTGGGCGCTTTGGCCAACTTTGAGGATTTTACAGGACAAGGGATTGCGGACGCATTTAGCGGCCAATCAATACCTAAAATCGAAATGATTTACGCCCTATTAATTGAGTGCCACAAAGTAGCTTGCGTTCGCAAAGGAACCAACCCGGTAACCTTAGAAGAATTAAAGATTTGGATTGAAGGCAAAGACGTAATGAAGTTATTTAATGAAGTTTTGGCGGATTTGTTGCTTGAGCTTGGAATTGGGGAAACCCAAGAAAAAAAAATTTAACTGAGTACCAAGAAGACGAAGAGGAAGTTTATTCCGCTAGAGAAAATTTAATGCTGATTGTAGGGCGAACAAAAATCCCTTACAATCAGCTTTTTGCTTTATCCCGGAAAGAAATAAAGGCGCTAATTAAGGGCCACGAAATAGACCAAAAAGACTTGGTGGAATCTATTCGAGTTCACGCAATAATAGGATTGCAACCACATTTAAAGAAAGGCGCTAATATTTCCCCAGAGAAAATTTGGCCTTTGCCTTGGGACAAAAGTATTAAGCCTTTCCAATCCACAGAGGGCGACTTTGCTAAAGCGAAGAAATTGTTGGAAATTGCATCTAAACTAGAGAAAAATGGCAAATCCAAGAATAGAGGTTGAAATAGGCGCAAACGTAGCTGGTTTAACCGCTGGGGTTAATACTGCAACCGGACAACTTGATAAATTAGGTAAAGCGGCACAAAGTACCGCTCCTCAAATTCAAAAGCTTAGTCAAGCGACTAGCGGTTATAATTCAATCGGAACTGATTTTGCTAGAATTATTCAAGACGCTCCATTTGGTATTATTGGTATTGGTAACAACATTCAACAACTAGCTGGCTCTTTTCAAACATTAAAGAATCAAACCGGTTCGACAAGTGCAGCATTGAAACAATCCTTTGCCTCAATATTTAGCTCTGGTAACGCTTTGGTTTTAGGTATTTCATTACTTACAACCGCTTTTACTGTTTTACAACAAAACGGCTTTTTTAAGACTGAGAAATCAGCCAAAAGTTTACAGGATAGTTTAGAGGAATATAGAGATACTTTAGATTCTGTTACTAGGGCATCGATTGAAGGCCAAGCAAATGCAGCCAAAGAAATCCAATCTTTTGCTTTGTTAAGAGCGCAAGCAGAAAACACGAATGTAAGTTTAGAAAACAGAATTGAGGCCGTAAAAGACCTTAAAAAGCAATATCCAGAATACTTAAAAGGATTAACAGACGAACAAGTTTTAACTGGTCAAGTTGGTGACGCTTATAATAAATTGACCGCTGGATTAATTTCAACCGCAAAGGCTAGAGCTGCATCGGACCAAATTGCAAAAAATAGTCTTGATGTACTTACTTTACTTACTCAAGAAGAGGACAGAGCTTTACAAATAAAGCAAATACAAATTGAAAGAACTAAAGTTTTAGCTGATGCGGATAGACAAAACGCTAGAGATAAACAAGATTTTTTAACTAAAGCTGAAGGCCTTCAAAGGAATATTAACAATTTAGAGGATGAGAATAAAAAAAGTAAGGAGGAGAGAGAAAAATTAGATGAAAAAGAGATTAGATTAAGAGAATTTATTAACCAAGGTATTTCACAAGGCGCAATTTTCACCAAAGAAACGACTAAGGCTAGAGTTGACGATAAAAAGGCTTTAGATGCTTATAAAGAATCTTGGGACGAATATAATTTAGCTCAAGAAAGCGCTAATTTATTAGCTCAAAAATTTACATTAACTCAAGACGAATTAGGTAAAAAAATATCTCAAATTTTCGCAGAGGTTAAGCCAGTAGAAGTAAAGATTAACACTAATGTTTCAGATTTAGAGCAAGAAATTGCGCCTATTTTACCATTCTTAGACCAATTAGAGACGGCCCTAAATCCTAAAAAATTTACTGATTTTGAGCAAAGGGTTTCGGATTTTGCTTTTGCAGTTCGTGACCTTTTACAAAACAATTTGGCAAATGCATTTATCGATTTAGGTTATACCATTGGCGAAGCTTTGGCAACTGGAGGCAATGTAATTCAGGCGGTTGGTCAATCAGTTTTAAAATCCTTTGGTCGATTCTTAGGACAATTTGGTGAGCAATTGATTGCGTACGGTGTTGCAACCATTGCCTTTGGTAAGGCTTCAATTGGTTTATCTAATCCATTTACCGCAATTCCCTCTGGAGGTTTAGCAATTGCTGCTGGTGTTGCCTTAACTGCAATCTCTGGAATTATCGGCTCCCTTGGTAAAAAAGGAATGGGGGGGGGTGGAGGTGGCGGAGGCGGCGGCTCCGTAGGCTCCAGCGGTGTTGGAGGTGGCTCTAGCTTTGTAGGTGGTGGCGCACAAGGTGGAATGTTTGCAACGCAAAGAGATTTGAACGGCGAATTGGTAGTTAGAGGCCAAGACTTGGTTTATGTATTTGGACAAGCTAGTAACAGGATAAATAAAGGATAATGGCAAACGATTACAGGTTTCAAGCGGCCGTGCGTGAAGGCTTAGGCACGATTCTAGTTAATGGCGGACCTTTTGTAGAATTTTATACCGAGGGAGACGTTTTAACCATTTCAGTCGTTCCAGCGGATGGCTTTCACACGGCTATGTGGTACACGGTTTCAGGTAATACTTTCTTATCCTCTGCGCTCTCGTTTAGCTTTACAATGCCAAGCGAAGACGTTAAAATTTATACTGTTTTAACTGGTCAAAACGTACCAATTAACACTTATGGATTAAAATACCAAGGCGGTTACGCGACAAATTATGGCGGTAACGTTTGGGATTTGCAAATACAAAGACTTGGCTATTCTGGGGCCGTTACGCCGCTTCAAATCAACGACATTACTTACAACTGGGGTAATACAGGAAACGACCCAATAGAGACAATTATAGGCTCCTCAGTTGACTTTACAATTGCTGGAGAAACTGGAGCTTTTAACGAGTTTCTAGTTGGAGGTAACCGTACTTGGAAAGTAGTTTTAAGCCAAATCGGTACTAATAACGATATTACAGATTGGAACGGCGTAAGCGTTACAAATGGTTACCGAGACATAGCTTTTGGAAACGGAGTCTTTGTTGGTACGTTTGGACCATTTAGAGCGTATTCTTATAACGGAATTAATTGGGTTGAATCTTCGCCAGTTGGATGGCAAGCTGAATACGTCACCTTTGGCAATGGTTTATTTGTTGCGGTTGGATACGCAGACGTTTCAGGTGTTTTAACTTCATTTATTTACACCTCAATAAATGGAATAGCTTGGACAAGTAGAACGCCAAGCGAGGCAATGAGTTTTCGAAAAGTAACTTTTGCCAATGGTTTATTTGTGGCCGTTGCGGATTTTGGAACTAATCGAATAATGACCTCACCGGATGGCATTACTTGGACCTCAAGACCAACAAATATTAATCCTAGTTTTAGCGGTGTTGCTTATGGAGCTGGCGTTTGGGTTGCCGTTTGTGACAACTCGCCGGGTGGTTATTCATTTACTTCATTTGATGGAATTAATTGGGACGAGCAACCTACAATTTTTGCATCTTCTACAATTTTTCATGCAAACGGAAAATTTACGACTGGTAATTATTATTCAATCGATGGCTTCACTTGGATTAGTAATTCAATACCTTTTGCGCCTGAGTCGATTACATTTGGCAACGGCTATTTTGTTGCGGTAAATGATACCGGAACTAATCGAATTGCCTACTCAACAAACGCAATAAATTGGACTGGAATTCCAGCGGCCTCAACTGCTTCTTTTGAAGCGGTTGCCTTTGGAAATAATACCTTTGTAATTGGCGGAACTACTGGAACGAATAAAATTAACTATCTTTTATTTGAAGGAGTACAAGCGTTTTTTACCGGCTTTATTGCGCCTGACTTTATAACAAGTCCATACAGTAGCGGAAACAAGCTTTTTCAATTTACGGCAATTGACGGCTTAAAAGGTTTGGATTCAATTAGGTCAAACTTTGCAAGCTGGCCAGACCCACGAACTCAAGCGCTTTCCGCGGTTGTTGGCGGCTTAAACCAAAGCTTTGTCGATAAAAGAGACGTTTTTGTTGGCGTGAATATTCACGAAACTAGAATGAACGATACTATTTCGCCATTCAGACAATTTAACGTCCCTTTAAACGCTATTTATACCGATGGAGAAACGGCTAAGTTTTCCAACGGAGTACGCATAGAAAACGAGCAATTGTATTTAAAAGATACTATTGAGCGGATGGTTAATCCTTTCTTAGGCCGCGTATTTTTGTGGAAAGACAAGTTTTATGTTATCCGCCTAAATGAATATAACCAAATCAGTTATAAGGCTTTTACGTTTGACCCTAATCAATCGCTTTTACTTAGTGAAACGATTATAAACGGCGACGATATTAACGCGGATATCAATAGACCAGAGGAAACGGCGCGAAGAGTATTCACCGAGTTTAACGCTTTTCTAAACCTTGGTATTTTGGACAAAGATTCGCAAGGCGGTGTTTTTGATGCAAAGTTTGAATCGAAAGAATGGAATTTGAATAGCTCCGCTTCGCCTTATCCAAACACATACCAATTAACGCTTTGGGATTACCATAACGCGATACCTAGCTTGCAGCCGTCTAGCGTTCCAAGTGGCGCAACGGCTTTGGTGCAGTACGTTGCCGATTCTAGCGGTGAATATTGCCAGATATGGACAACAACCACAACGGCTGGCGCCAGCGACCCAAACATTAGCTGGATTTCTGCGAATACGAATAGTACTGGCGGAGCGATTACAATAGCGCAAGAAACGGCCAACACAATTTCTTTGACCTTTGAATACATGGTCGAAAGAGTTGGCTCTTCTTTTCCAATTACCCCAGCCGGTGGAACGCATTCCGTTGGCTTAATGGTTAAAATTGGTAATCAGTATTTATACAGAGATACAACAACAACTTTTGATTGGACGGCAACGCCTACGGTTATGCAATTCGCGGTTACGGCTGGCAGCGTTTGGAATAGCATTGCAATTAATAACGTTTTAGTCCCAGTAGATGGCGAGGTTGAAATTAGGCTTTATCAATTGATTTGTAACGGAGGCACGGCTAACAGATACGTTATCCGATACGATAACCTTTCTTTAAAGATTGAAAAAACGGACGGCTTATCGCTTTCTAAATTGGGAGTTAAGGCGATTACCGGTTCGCCATACGCAAACGTTCACCCAGATTACAATACCTACATTGGAGACGCAATAACAAGCAACTCAGCTTCGGCAATTCAATTGCTTACCGCTGGCAATCCAGTTTCGGAGTTATGGAGCCGAGATGGAGTAGAAACCTTACCTTTGTTAGATATTATCGTGCAAGAATTGGCTAACTTGAAAGGGCGAACCAATTACAGAATTATGGCAACTTTGGAACGTAGACCAATCGAACCTTGGCGCTCCTTTTTATTCAACGGACGTTATTGGGCGCTAGTTAGCTACCAACTAAATTGCAGAACAGGAACGGCGCAAATTGAACTTTACGATTTAGGAATTGAACCAACGACATAAATGGAAGACGTAAATATTAGCAAATACAGAGCGAGTGTTGTAAGGGAAGGAAGTAAACCAGCTTCCCCCGGCTTTGTAGTTTCTGAGGGACAAAGTCCAACCGACCCAGCTGGCAGCGGCCAGAATCATTTGCCGGTAACTATTGCGCCTATTTCTACTGCTTTGGCCATTACAGAAAACCAAGTTTTGAGTGGCGCTGGAACGGTTGCGCAATACATTCGAGGCGACGGCTCTTTGGCTGATTTCCCAGAGTCTAGCGGTGGAGGTTCGTCAGTTAGTTACTATTTAAATGGCTCAGTTAACCAAGGTACGATTGGCGGCGTTGCTTATAAGGAATTAAACAAGGTTCCCATTTTGGGAGCTGGAACGGATTTCAGCATTAACGCAGACGGATATATTGCTTCGTTTATTACAGATGCTGGCGACCCAAATTTATTGGAGATTCCAGGAGGTAACTGGAACTTTGAAACGTACTTTAGCGCGTCAAGTAGCGGCGGTACTCCAACGTTTTACGTTGAACTTTACAAGGTTAGCGGAACGACTGCAACTTTGATTGCGTCAAGTGTTACGTCTCCAGAATTTATTGCTTTTGGCACTACATTAACGCCTTATTTTTCTAGTCTTGCAGTACCGACAACTACTTTAGCTTTAACGGATAGGCTTGCGGTTCGTTATTACGTTACGCATTCAGGTCGTACAATTACGATGCATACTGAAAATAACCATTTATGCCAGATTATAACCACGTTTACGACTGGTTTAACGGCTTTAAATGGCTTGACCGCTCAAGTACAATTCTTTGCAGTAGGGACAAGCGGAACGGACTTTAACATTGCAAGTGCTACGGCGACTCATACGTTTAATCTACCAACGGCAAGCGGTACGAACAGAGGCGCTTTAAGTTCGTCGGATTGGACAACATTTAACAATAAAGAAAATGCAATAACCGCAGGGACTACTGCTCAGTACTTTAGAGGTGATAAGACCTTTCAAACGCTAAATACTAGCGTTGTACCTGAGAGTGGGAATCTTTACTTTACTCAAGCAAGGGTAAGTGCTAACACAGATGTTGCAGCAAACACCGCTGCTCGTCATGCTGCGGTTACATTGGGTGTTGCTAACGGACTTGGATTATCAGGTCAGCAGTTATCTCTAGGTCTAGCAAGTGCAGGAGTTACAGGAGCATTGAGCGGAACGGATTGGAGTACATTTAACTCTAAGCAGCAAGCATTAAACGGCACAGGATTCGTTAAGATTAGCGGAACTACCATTAGCTACGATAACTCGACTTACCTAACAACCGCTGCTGCTGCAAGTACCTACTTGCCTTTGGCAGGAGGTACAATGACAGGTCAAATTGTATTGACAACTGGCACAGGAGGAGGAATAAGATTCCCAAATGACCCATTTGGAGGAGGTGCAGATACCGCAGGAATGAGATTAATTTCTCGTGGTGGCGAAGCTATGTCATTAGAAATTTACACGACTAATGATGCTGATGATTGGGTTAATATTTCTGTGCCTAGCAATGATTCTGCAAAGGTTAATGGAAATACTATTTGGAATTCAGGAAACATTACTCCTGTTCCAACATCCCGTACAATCACCATCAACGGAAATACTCAAGACCTTAGTGCTAATAGAACCTACAATGTAGGAACAGTTACTAGCGTTGCTGCTTTAACTCTAGGCACATCAGGCACGGACCTATCGAGTACGGTTGCCAATAGCACAACAACTCCTGTTATAACTTTAAATGTTCCTACTGCTTCTGCTACTAACCGAGGTGCTTTAAGTGCTGCTGATTGGACAACCTTTAACAACAAGCAGAACGCTTTGACTAACCCTGTTACAGGGACAGGCACAACTAACACATTGCCTAAGTTTACAGGTACAAGTACGATTGGGAATAGTATCATAAGTGAAAGCGGTAGTGTTATATCTATTGCAGGAAATCTAAATGTTGGTTCGTTAGGAAATTTAGCTATTAACGCAGGAAGTGCTGCTACTCCATTATTAACTCAATCAACAAACTATACTGAATTATATAGAAGAAGTGGAGGAGTTGGTATTTATTTAGGAGGTACAGGAGACCCTGCAAACTACTACGATAATGCTATACATTATTTTAGAAGTTCAGGTGGCGGTGCTACAAGAATGACATTAGATAACTCAGGCAACCTTGGCTTAGGAGTTACACCGAGTGCGTGGGGGAGTCAAAATACTGTATTGCAATTATTAAATAATACCTCTTTAATTAGTAGAAGTGGTTTTACGGCATTAGCAAGAAATTTGTTTTATACAACAAGTGATGTTGCTGCTTATATTTCAAACGGAGTTGCAACTAATTATTTACAAATTGATGGAGAACATCGTTGGTTAAATGCACTTTCGGGAACCGCAGGGGCAACTATGACACAAACCCAAGCAATGACATTGGATGCGAGTGGCAATTTATTGGTGGGTACAACAACTGGAACTGCAAGAGCAACAATAGCTGTGGCAAATGCAGTTTCAACAGCAAGGACTGTATTAAGTTTGACTGATGAAAACCAAGCATCACTATCTTTTATTTTACATACTGAACTTGCAAGAATCAATACTGGTGGAACTGATGACTTGGCTTTTGGTACAAATAATTCAGAGAGAATGCGAATCACCTCAAGTGGAAGAGTACTAATCGGAACTCCTCCACCTGCTGAGTCAACATTCCAACTAGATGTTGCAGGAACTGCTAGGGTAAGTGGGGATGCTTTATATGTTTTTGGCACAGGTAATATTGAAATAGGCAGAGATACTACTTATTCAACTCCTTACATGACTGTTGGTTTTGGTGGTAGAAGTAATGGATTTAATAGAATTTATGGAGCAAGAGATACAACAGATGGATTGTATTTAAGTTCAGCAACAGGCAGAGGGATAAGATTATTGACAAATGGTGATACAGTATCAGCTTTAACCTTAGCATCAGGAGGCGCAGCTACGTTTTCGAGTAGTGTGACAACAGGTTCATTAACTGCAAATGGAGTTGCAACTTTTACTCGTTCATCAAAAAGCATTTTATTAAACCCAAATCTTGTTGATGAAAATACTACTGCTTTAATTGATGTAACTAGCGGAATGGCTTTAGCATTGGCTACAGGTGGTACTACTAGACTCAGCCTAGCCTCCTCAGGAGCAGCTACCTTTTCCTCTTCGGTGACGGCTAGACAAGGTATAATAAATGGACTAGGCGGTTCTAGGTATCAAATGCTTACATTGACTGGAGGAGGAACAAGTGACGAAGGATTGTTTATAACAACAACAGGAACAGGAAATGATTTCTATGCTATAAAAGTAGCAACAGGAGCAAATGCAAATGCTTTTGCTTTAACCAACGCTGGCAACGTAGGCATCGGAACGACTAGTCCTGTTTATAAATTTGAAGTATCGGATGGAACTAGAACAGGTGTATTTAATCCAAATTCTACGTTAGATGGATTTTTTATAGGAACTTTTCAATCAAAACCTTTAATACTTGGAACTGCTGATTCCGAACGAATGCGTATCACCTCAGGAGGCAACGTGCTGATTGGAACGACAACGGATGATGGAAGTAGATTACGAGTAAATGGAGTAATAACTATTTCTCCAATTACATCTGCTCCAACTTATGACACATCAACTCGAATTTGGATGGAGGACTTTTTTGGAACTAGATATGACGGTTTCCAACACAGATTTGATGCTGGGGCGACTAGAGGTGAAGCAATGCG
>Ga0315909_10008753_pt1 | contig 11044 bp, 9 predicted proteins | sample LakEriMetagenome_11_FD_203527 | JGI IMG/M metagenome (GOLD analysis project Ga0315909, IMG submission 203527) | Freshwater fungal communities from buoy surface, Lake Erie, Ohio, United States - Buoy 2 MA125 | ecosystem: Environmental > Aquatic > Freshwater > Lake | place: USA: Lake Erie, Ohio...
GTATTGATAAGGCAAAACACATTCTTTGAATGCACCGGTACACCAAGTGGAGGTCTTACACCGGCAACTGGAACAAGACAAACCAAGAAATACTTTTTTGAATTTGAACAAGAAATTCCCCAATCCGATTGGTTAAATTTGACCAAAAACATAACCAAGACAATTCAGTTTGAAAAGGATGGAATCATTCGTTATGGATGGATTGACACCATTAAACGCAATGACTGGGATGGAATAGCAAACATTAAACTCATAACATCAAATGCCACTAATACGCAATAAGCATCAACCATTCTTTCCCGATCCAGACTCACCAAACAATTTCAATTGTGGTACTGAAAGGTATTGCCATCCGTTCAATGGTGAAGACACATTTATGAGTCAGTTTTATCAGACTCCTTGCAACAACAATGAAGTCATTGACCCGGAGTTTGATGACTTTGTTCTTGACCCTAACATTGTTGTTAATGGTGACTTTGCAACCAATCCAACTGAATGGATATTAGGTAGTGGTGTTACTTGGGACAATGTAAACTTTAGGGTCAATGTGTCTGCTTCTACTGGAAACAATCTCAAGCAAGGTTTACTTCCTTTGGTTGCAAATTCATTTTATAAAATCACATTTGAAATATCAAGAACAAGTGGAAGTGTAGAAGTTGCCTTTGCTTATGGTGACCCATTGCAGACCATATCAGCACCATTTGACACCACCGGAACACATTCTGTTGTGTTGCCATTCTATGCCACCGGTGATGAAAGCATTAACTTCATATTTGACAACTTTACTGGTTGGGTTGACAATGTAACAATTGAACCAATTACTTATAATTATTGGAATCCTAATGGTGGTTGGTTGTTGGAAAATGGTTTTGCTTGTCACATAGTTGGTCAAACAACAAACTTGCAAGACACTTCACCAAACTATATTATTGCAAATGGTTACTATACTGCTTCCATAACAATCACAAATTATGGTGGTGGTTCAATTGATTTTTACATTTCAGACATATTGGTTGACACAATAAGTGCAAATGGAACTTACACCTATTATGCAACACCAACAATCAATGGAACAATCAACATTGACACAACTGGTGACTTTGTAGGTTGCATAAGTCAACCAAGTTGCTATGAGTTACGCAACGATTATACTGCTTTCATTGTTGATGAGAATGGTACTGAATTTGAAGTTTCAGATTACATTGAATATTATGAGCAATATGTGACATTGAAATTTGATTTTGCAAGTGTTGGAAACTATGAATTGCCTTCGGGGTGTTATTATGTCAAGTTGTATGACCAATGTATTATTGAAAGTGACAACTTGGTTTTCAATGGAGACTTTGTTGATGGCTATACTGATTGGAATAGGAATAATGGAGCAATCCAATATGATTTAATTTCCGACCAACTGCAATTCAAGTTTTATCCATTCAGTCAAGGATTCACAGACTATGTTACCAATGGTGATTTCTCAAGTGGAAGTGCTTGGACATTGAATGTTGGTTGGTCAGTTGTTGGAGGCAAGGCAGTCCATACACCGGGAAACACCGGAACACTTTTCCAAACAATGACTTTGCCGACACCACCATTACCGGCAACTGGTTACCCATACTATGTCAAGTTCACGGTCAGCAATTGGACTGCCGGAACAATAACCTTGAAACTTGGCAATGCCACAAATGGTACAAGTTACACTTGGAAAGGTAACGACATATTTTTTCAGCAATATAGTCCAAGGCAAAGTGGAAGTGTTGATATTGTTTTTACTCCTTCATCAAACTTTGATGGAGAGATTGACAATGTAGCTTGTATCCTACCAAATGCAGTAAGTTCATTCCCCATCATAACAAATACTTACCAACCATTATTCACTTCTGGTAACTATCAAACACAATGGGAAATCATTGGTAGTTCAGACCCTAATATTTCAGTAAGATTCAACCTTGTTGGTGCATTGCCTTCAGCACCATACCAATCTGACATAGGTGTTCAAAGTTACACTCAAGCTTACACCTTAAATGGTGGTTCAGTACAAGGTGTTGCCAACTTCCAAAAGACTTCAATTGATTATGTTCAAACAAACTTTGTTGAAGGTGACATTACCGTTGACAACATTTCAGTTGTAAAGATTGAACCATTTGAAGCAACATATGAGACTGAATGTCTCTCTTATAATGAGAATGGATGGGACAAAACAAAGATGGTTGTTGCTTGGTGTGACCAACCTTCATTTGGTTTTGAATTTGCAAATACTGGATTCAAGTTGCAACAACGAGCATTGATTCGATCCATCAACCCATCTTATCCAAAGCAGAAATCCATTCAACAGATGGGCAATGGAAATGCAAGAGTTGTTTATTCTGAAATTGAAAAGTATTGGGAGGTTCATACTGACTTTGCTTCTGAAACCTTTCACGATTGTATGGCAGTACAACTTGACTGCGACCACTTGCAGATTGGAGACACCCAAGGAAACGGCAAAGAATACATTGCCAATGCAGATGAATATTCACCCAGTTGGCAAGGTGATGGAACTTATAGTTTGGCAACTGCAACCTTTGAACTTAGAATAAAAGAAAAAGGTCAGATTTACAATAGACACATTTATTGATTATATTTGCAACAAGGTGTCAAAGTGGGTGAGACAAAAATAAATCCCTTAACTCAACTAAAAAAAACTTAACACCAAAAATCTCTTAAAAAAATGGGATGTTTAAATTACAATTGTGCTACTTTGACCGACCACGAAGTAAGCACCTTGGCTTGTAAGGGACCGAGACCAGCCGGTATTTCTTCTGCCGTATTTATTCTTTGTTCTTCTACTCTTGTTGACCCAAGTGATGGAACTGAAATCAACAACTTGATTACCTCCGGTGATGCAAAGCTTGTTGAAAATATCCGTATGGGTTTGGGTAGTGGTGAGGTAACACAATCACCAAAGGTTACTGCTTGTGGTTTGCCACAAACTCTTTATGTGACATATAGTGGTAATATTACTGACTATTCATTCAACCAACAGAATATGGATTTTTGGACAACCTTGACAAGTGGTTACACAATAAGTGGAATCATTGCAAGACTTTGTCCAAAGAATGGTTTTGACGATGAGTCAATATGGATGGATGGTGAAGTTTCATTTAGTGGTTCACCAGTCATTGCAGACACCGATGAAGAAGCGGCAAATTTTGCAATCACTTATGCTTACAAAGGAACGGTTTCTTTGATTCCTACACCTACCGGAGTATTCTCTAACTAATCCATTTCCCTAATGGATAAGGGAGTAATCCTTTTGGCTTTCGGAAAGAGAGGTTATGGGTTTATGGCTTATAACCTCTCACTTTCCATTAAGCATTATTCATCAAACATCCCTATTCATTTAATTGCAACAAGGGAAGTTTTAAAGGAAGTTACTGACCATTCAGTTTTTGATTCAATCGAATGGTTGGAAAGTGTGCCAAGTGACCCCGGTCTTTTCAAGGCACAAATAGGGAGAAACCTTCCATTTGAACACAATCTTTTTCTTGATGTTGACGCAATTGCATTGCAGTCACTTGAACCATTGTTTCAAAAGTGCATTGAAAGTGGTGTGCATTATTCAACCTATATTCACGAAGTCTATGACATCCACTCACCAAACATTTTACCTCAAATGTTTTGGGCATACCGGGAAGACATATGGCAACACTATGGCTTTGATGAACACACAAGGTTTCCGGCAACACAAAGTTCAATCCAATACATTAAAAAGTGTTCCAAGACTGATGAATTGTATGACCTATTCAATGAAGCTTTTGCCAATCCAATACCATTGGAAAGGTTAAGAAACAAGTGGGGTGGTGGTCAACCCGATGAACTTTATTTGAATGTTGCTCTTGCCAAGCAAGGAGACTTTAAACACATAGGTCAAGACTCCATTTGGTTTGGAAACGATGGTTCACGCAGACCACACGAACTTGTTTATTCACATTACTTGCTTTCATACTTTGGTTATAGGAACAACATACGACCAATGTTCTGGGAATACTATGACAAGGTCTTGCAAAAGATGGCAAGTGCCAAAGGGATGAGGCATATATTCAAAAGCCATCTACTGAAAGGGGATAAGATTGCAAATGTTCAAAATGATAGGTCAAAAACAACAAGGTCAAACATTGGAACAAACTTGATAAGGGTTGAATCACAAAAGTTTCCCAAGGGAGAAAAACGGATTGTTCTTTTTACTCACTACTTTGAGCAAAAATTCGCAGACCGGCAAAGGGAATTAAGGAAGGTTATGGAGGCAAACATTAATTGTGCATCCATTGACCTCATAGTTAACCTTGGAGTGCCTTATTCAAACCAAAAGGTGGTAAATATAGAGTATAACCGACCCACTTATGCAGACTTCTGTAAGGAGGCACAACGGTTTGAAGCAGACTATTACATTATTGCAAATACTGATGTCTATTTTACAAGTGAAATTGAGCAAATCAATGAACTGGAAATGGATGGCAAAGCACTATGCTTGTCAAGGTGGGATGTTCAAACCAATGGCTATGCAAAGCTTTTCAATTATGAGTGGTCACAAGACACTTGGATATTTAAAGGCAAACCACCATTGATGGAAAAGTGTGATTTCACAATGGGACTTCCGGCTTGTGACAATCGTTTTGCTTATGAACTTGCACAAAAAGGAATTCAACCAATCAATCCATCCTTGTCAATCAAAACTTATCATTTGCATATCACAAATAAAAGGAACTACAAGGAGCAAGATCGTTTGCAAGGTCAAGTGATGCCAGTACAAGTGGAGGATTGGTCAAAATATAGAAGGAAAAAGGTGTTGATTCATCAGCCCGGCAAGGTTGGTGACATCATTATTTGCTTACCCATTGCAGAGCATTACCACAAGTTGGGGTGGATTGTTGAATGGTTGTCTCCAATCCAATATCATTCATTGTTCAATTATGTGGATTATGTCAAGCCAGTTATTGCAAAGACATCTACTTATGATAAGGTCATTGACTTGTCATTTGGAATCATCAATAATACTGAAGTGCATAGGCAATGGCTCAAGAAAAGGAACAATCTTGATTCGTTTGTTCAACTCAAATATGAAATTGCTTCAGTACCTTTATATGCAACTGGCAATCTTAATTATTTTCGGAATGACAAGTTGGAGAATTCTCTTTATTCTGATTTGGGGTTGGATTCTGTCAATGATTACATCCTTGTCCATATTGGTAGTGATTATGGCAGTTCCATTGATGTTCATTCTGACAAGACTATTGTTTATTTTAAACCGATTGAAGGCAAGAACTATCAGATTTTTGATTGGAGAAAAGTAATTGAGAATGCATCAGAAATACATTGCATAGATTCATCTTTGGTTAACTTTGTTGATAGACTGCCAAGTGTGAAAGGTGAGTTACATTATTACATAACAGACAAAGTACCACATAAAAGTGATAGAACTTTGTTAAGCAAAAAATGGTTGACATATGATTTGGTTTGAATTCTCAATAATGATTTATGACCAAAAGCTTGAAGACCTTGGTGTTGCTACACAAAGGACTGCAAAGGCAATGGTCAACTTGAATGACATCCAGTATTTCAATCAAACATTCATTCAAGACTCTGACATTGAATGCACCTTGTTGACTTTTGTAAATGGAGAGACAATGGTTGTGAATGAGTCATATGAGCAAGTTAAAAAAATAATGCGATGCAAATAGCACAACAAATTATGCCAAATGGAATGAGTGCAAAAGGTGAATTCTGCTTTGCAATTACTGAACTCATTAAGACATATAGACTCAAAAGGATTGTTGAGACTGGCAGTTATATGGGTGAAGGCACAACCAAAGCCATTGCCAATGCAATGATTGGTGATGAAATGGTATATTCCATTGAGGTCAATCCAAGGTTTTATGAGATTGCAAGGAAGCGACACAAGAACACAACCATCAATTTCTTGCTTGGCTTATCAGTCAAAAGACCATTGTTGCCTACTGACTTCACTTGGGATGTGCCGGACAATATAGTTGTTGACCACCTTGACCACAATAGGGAAATTTTATACAAGCAAGAGGTCAGCTTTAAGGTTGCAGACAATATGCTTGAATTTGCATTGAGCAAAATGGATTACCAACCCGATTTGGTCATTCTTGATTCTGCCGGTCATATGGGTTTGGTTGAATTCAAGGAGTTAATAAAACTTGCACAAGCACCATTCTTTCTTGCATTGGATGACACAAACCACATTAAGCACTATCAAAGTGTTGAATTGCTCAAGGCAATGGATGTTGATTTGGTATTTGAAACAGAAGAAGGATTTGGCAGTAAAATTTATTTTATCAAATGAGATACGCATTCACCATAATCTTTAATGGGAAACACCATTTATTGAATCAAAGGTTTATTGACCTTATGGTTGGATCGTTTGACAAGTGGATTATTGTGGAAGGTTTCAGTTCCAATGGTGGTTCAACTGGGTGGTGTAACAATATTAATATCCAAAGGAATTCGACTGATGGCACTTTGGAGTTACTTGCAGAGTTAGTGGAGAAACATTCAAACATCATTGTTCATTCAAGAAAGAATGGTTGGAAAAGCAAGGATGAGCAAGTTAATAAAGCCATTGAATTGCTTCAAGGCAATCCAAGTGGATGGCTTTGGCAAGTTGATGTTGATGAGATTTGGAATGTTGGAGACTTTGAAAAGGCAGAATCATTGATGGAAAAAGATGAAAGTGTTGCCGGTGCTTTTCAGTTTTACCATATGCTTTGCCAAGACTACAAGGGAAGGCAATTGATAGCAAAAGGAGATTGGGGTAGTGGTTTCAATGCAAGACTTTGGTGGTGGGAAGGTCAAGACTTCATAAGTCACGAACCACCATTGATGAAAAATCAACAAAGCATTAAGCAATTGCCTCAAAAATATCACCATTACTCATACTATTTTGAGCAAGATGTTCAATTTAAATCCAAATATTACAAAGGTTATGCATCTTTGTATAGAAACTGGAAAAGATTACAGAAGAAAGCATTTGAATTCCCTATAAGTACAAGGGAATTGTTTGGCAATTCAAGTAATATCAACCATAGAAATTCATTCATCACTCACTATGAAAGTTTGTAAGCCGTGTCAAGGTGGTAGACCAAGACCAACCATCAAACCAAAACCAAAAAGTTAAGATGTTAACTCCAGAATTCATATACCAACTTGTGACCTCTTTGGTTGAAAAAAAGAAGTCATCTGCAAAGAGCAAACCAAAGCTTGGAAGTCAATGGTCAATGGCAAGTGTTGAAGAACACCATTTGCCGGAGTATTATGATGGCTATTCTTTAGCAGTAAAATGGCTTAATCAAATAAAGGTTCACGCACAAAAAGGGGTTTATCCTTATGCATTGTTTGAGAAACAAGCACCCAATCAAACTCCAATGGAGGCAGATTATGTCCGTGCAAATTACAAGCAGACAACCATTCAAGTGTTCAAGGATATGGTTGACACATATGGCAGAGCATATCACGAAAACAATTGGTCAATCCAATTCACTACCGATGCTGACCAATACTTGAACACAAACAAAACACTACAACAATACATTGACCAAGACTTTCCGGAATACGGATCGTTGGACAACTTTGTTTTCACATTCTTGCCACCTTTGAAAATGATGGATGCAATGGGTGTGGTTGCAGTTATGCCATATGACATACCAGTCATTGAAAAGGATGGTGAGCAAATCATTGACCCCGACCAATTGGTTGAACCATTTACAAAGTTTTATCACACAACAAGGGTGTTGGCTTATGCTCCGGAGTATTGCGTAATTGAGTCAGAAGAATTGTCTCCAGTTGATTACAATGGCAAAGAGGTTTATGATGGTTTGGTGTTTTACATCTTTGATGAAGAATGGATTTACAAAGCCATCCAAGTGGGTAAGAAAGTTGACTACACTTTTGAATTGGTTGAATGGTTTAATCACAACACCGGGAAGCTTCCAGTAAAAAGAGTTGATGGCATTGCCATTCAGATTGATGAAACAATGATGCAACAAAGTCCATTCCTATATGCTACTGACATATTGGATGAAGTGCTTTTGGATAGTGCATTATTGCGAGGCATTAAACCAACTTGCACTTATCCATTCAGAGTGATGGTTGGTGAATATTGTGAATTCAGCATAAGGGACAATGGAGAACAATTGGTTTGTGACAATGGATATCATTACAGAAGTGATGGCACAAAGTCAATGTGTCCGGAGTGCAATGGTACTGGTGCAAAGGATCGAGTCAGTCCATATGGAACTTTGTTGATTAAGCCACAAAAGGGAGCAAACCAAGGTGACACCATTTCACCAGACAAGGCAATGTACTATGCAAGTCCATCAGTTGAGACACCTACATTCTTACGCAATGAAATTGCTCACGGTATGTCAATGGCTTATGAGATTCTTCACCTAAAGAAAACTGACAACAAGGTTCAAGGTGGTAGCAATCTTACTGCAACTGAAGTGGCTTCAGACCAAAAGAGTTTGATTGCCGGAATAAAGCAGAATTGCATTCAGTTATTTGATATGTTTGAGTGGTGTATTGATATGATTGGACTGATGCGATATGGTGACAATTACAGAAAGCCAGTAATTAAAAGACCAGTCAATTATGACTTCTATATGGAGTCCGATTATATGGCACAAATCAATGAGGCAATCATTTCAAAACAACCACCTTTTGTAATTCAATCCATAATTTATAAGTATTTGCAGACCTTGTTTTACCCCGATGTCCAAGGTCAAAAGGTATTTAATTTGATTAGTCAAACTGACCGACTACTTACAATGACCTTGGATGAAATCAATATGAAACTTGCCAAGGGGATTGTTGACAAGTGGGAAGTTGTGCTTCACGATTCTGCAATCAATTTTGTTAATGCTCTTATGATGGAGAATGAGAATTTCTTTGAGCAAGACTTTCAAGTTCAGATGGAACAACTTATTGCCAAAGCCAAGGAAGTAACTGGAGACATTGGAGTTGTCAATGGTGTTGTTGAATTGGATAGCAAGTCAATCATTAATGACCTTGTTGCCAACACAACCATTGAGGCAATTAAAGGCACACCGGAGTTGTTGAAGGATATGACTGCAAATGAAAGAAGGGAATTGTTGCTTCAGTTACCGTCACAACCCGACAAGGCAAGTGAAGAAAGGTTGCTTGTTGAAGTGCTTGGTGTTGGTGGAACACAAGCTTTGCAAAGCATCATAACTGATGTGAACTTAACACCACAACAGAAGGTTAATATTTTGATTGAGGTATTTGGATTCACACAACAAGTTGCAAGTCGGATCGTGAGGTAAAATGGCATCCATTGGAGACTTAATTGCTGACAAGGTTAGGAGACTGACCGAAGTGCCGGATGAATTTCTTTCTCAAGTCGAGAAGGCACAAAAGGAATTGTTCCCCGAAGTGGTTGAACTTCTTATGCAGTTAAAAGTTGATGCAGATGGAAACATCTTGTTCAACAACACAAACCTTGAATTGACTGCCGAACTGAAGGAGGCAATCAATCAAATCCTTTTGGGAAGTGATTACACAAGTGCCGTGAAAACATTTGCAAAGGAGTTTGACAAACAAGCATCCATAACCAATCAAATAGTAAGGAAAGGTTTTGAGATTACTGATACCAAGTTACAAGAGCAACTCATAAAGATTTCAAAAAGGTCAGCAAGTGAATTGCTTTTGGACAATATAGGTGACCAAAGATTCAGTTCAATAATTGCTCAAGAAGTGGAACTTGCAGTAAGCAATGGTGCATCATTCAAAGACACCATTAAGGCAATCAGAGGACTGGTTGAAGGTGATGACAAGACTGATGGAAAGTTGTTGCAGTATTCAAAGCAGATTGCACACGACCAATTTGCCATAGCTGATAGGTCATACACTTCAGCAGTTGCAGACAAGATTGATGCAGAGTGGTTTTTTTATAGTGGTGACACCATAGAAAGCACAAGGGAATTTTGTCGTGAAAGACACAACAAATACTTTTACTACAAGGAGATTGAAGACTGGGCTGATGAAAACTGGGATGGCAAGATTGATGGCACAAACGAAAAAACAATTTTCTCAACTGCCGGAGGTTATAATTGTAGGCATTCAATCATTCCAGTTTCAATCTTTGCAGTTCCAAAAAAAGTCATTGAAAGGAACATTGCAAATGGAAACTTCACACCAAGTGAAAGATTGCTTGAGCAATTGAATCTTGATTAAGTCAAGACCTTACGGGGTCAAGACCAAACCAATTAAATACTCTTTGTAATCACATTAATGTTATGGATCGCACTCTGCATTGTTTGAAATCCATTGTTCTCAAGAATGATGTAACCATTTTGTCTTACAAGTCTGTTGCCAAAATAGTTTTTTCCTTTCTCTTTGTAGGAATAAACTTCCCAAGTGGATTTCTTGGATTTGATTTTCTTCAATAGTTTACCGGTCTTTTTTTGCTTTGGTCTCATTTGAATCAATTATTTGTAATATTAAACATATAAGAAATAAAGTCAAGTTCAATAAATGTGTATGCCAATCCATACCCAAAAAATGATTAAAGTACAAATCAGTATCACCCAAAATAAAGCAATGAAATTGTCATCGTTTTTATTCTTTTCCATATGACTTGTGGTACTAATCAATACAAACATAAAAACAAATTCATCATTTTCTAAAGTATATTTGCAATAAAGTCAGCAAGATATGGATAAAGACAAAACACTTCAATTGAAAGAAGCCATTTCAATGGTCACCGGCAGAAGGGCGAAACTGCCCCCATCAATTTACAAGAATCCAGTAAGGATGCAAAGTGGAGGTTGGAAGTTGATTGAGAATGCAAATGATAGTATCACCATTGCACCACCAATGACCTTTGAAATCAATTCAACAACACCATTAATGGAGTCATCACCGTTGGATGAAAAGAGTGCATCAATGCTTGAAATGGTGCTTGGGACAAAAGAGATTCCAAATGTTGACCCAACAAAAAGAAAAGGAAGAAAACCAAAAACTGAAA
>Ga0315909_10008754_pt1 | contig 11044 bp, 5 predicted proteins | sample LakEriMetagenome_11_FD_203527 | JGI IMG/M metagenome (GOLD analysis project Ga0315909, IMG submission 203527) | Freshwater fungal communities from buoy surface, Lake Erie, Ohio, United States - Buoy 2 MA125 | ecosystem: Environmental > Aquatic > Freshwater > Lake | place: USA: Lake Erie, Ohio...
TGCTCCAAGACGTGGGCGGTGACGTGGTCCAGGTTGACGTTTCGGTTTCGGGCTTCGATTGCTACCGAGCTGAGGGCAAAAATAAGTTGATCATGTCTGAGTCCGGTTCATATGAATGGGACATCAATGCAGCACTTGATTACGCCAGTTCGCTTGGCACGTTTGACTTGTGCCTGTACAACGCTGGCATGGATCCGTTTAACTGCGGTGTGAGTATTGACGAACTGATCGTTCGCGAGAATACTGTCGCTGCGTTCTGCCGCGACAATGTCCCCGCTACCGCCTTCACCTTGGCTGGTGGCTACACATGGGGCGACGTGGAAATGAGCGAAATTGTTGATCTTCACCGCCTGACCATCACTTCCTTTAAGGAGACAAATGACTGCATCAAAAACTGAAATCGTTGATCATCTGATCAACATCCCCCAACTGGATAGGTACAACTACAACTGGGGTTGCCATGACTATGACCGTACCTTTTGGAATGTTGATGATGACACTTACATCAACGGCATTCTTCTAATGATTGATATGGACATTGAACACGGTTCGCTGCTTGAAATTGTTGAGCGGAGTACATCGGTTGTGTCTTATTTGGCTGTAGTTGAATTGCTTCCTGATTACCATGATGCCGAGTGGTACCCGAACCCAGTAGGAACGTTTTTTGACCGCAACGTTTCTCAAGAGCAGGCATGCGCTTGGGCAGTGGGGAAGATCTACGGGCTGCGTGACTCCTGGTACGATAGGCAGCGGAACACGACGGACCGGATTCTCTATGCGCTCTCAAAAGAAGATTGATTTAGTCGTTGCTGAAATGCGCGCCCGAGTTAACAAATTAAAGCTCGAATCTGAAATCAGTTCATATGAACGGACACAGATGGGCCTTTTAGCCACTCGGTTGAGCGAAAATCTTCCTTACGGGGACGATGAGAACATTGCCCGCTTGGAATGGCTGTTGATTTTCCTTGAGGGTGACGTTGATTGGAAACAAAAGTACGAGGAAGTGTTCGGAAAGAAGTTGGCCGAACCGAAAGTTACAATTCCGAAGAAAACGATCAAAAGTCGCTTTCAGGCAAGATCGGAAATGGCATGAACTGGACCTCGGTAAAGGTGGTATCGGGCCGCATCGGTGGGAATGCTCCATCGGGCGGCTCGGTAGCGCGCACGGCCAGAAAACTTAAGCCCGCTGCTTATGATCCCGATTCTGTTGATATTGACAACGACGGATGGCATCAAGAAGGCACAACGGCCCAGTGGTTTGGTTTGGGTCGCAGCAATGCTCTTTTTCAGGCATTACAGAAGTCTTTTCGCAGCGATGGCGGTGGAAAGCTCAACGACACGGTGAGAAGGCAGTTCGCCGAACTGGAAGCGATGAATAACGCTCCCCCGATTGAACTTTCGGACGAAGACGTAGACATTTCGTTCATTACTGGCGTTTTGTACTCGGCAGATCCAGATATGCAAGAATTTTCCGAGGCTGCATTGGCGGGAGCAAAAAGATTCCTTCAGTACCGTCGCGAGCGTCGAGAATCCTTGAAGGGAAACACCCCTGAGAAGCCCGCTGAGGACTTGGATGTTCGGATTGCTCCGGATGCCGATGGATCGGTTAAAGGTGCGATTAAGCGGCTTGTAGAGGCTCGCAAGAGGCGACGAGAAGAGCGTGAGTCACGGTTTCAGCAGGACGTTGATCGGATGATTGACGATAAGACGAAAGAAACCGCTGGCAAGTACAAAGATGCACTCATGACTGACGTTGATTACTCCCTAGAGTCATTTGAGGAAATTTATCAGCGAGTTGCGGCTGAATATGCCAGGAAAAAGCGACGCCCCCGTGCCGATCACTGGGAAGGTTCTCCAGAAATTCAAGACTGGGAAATCAAGAACCCTCAACCAACTCCTCAGATGTATCCTGATGCAACCGAACTTCGTGAGGCACTTCTTGAGTGGACCGATGAAAGATTTGAAAAGTTGTGGGAATTGTCGCGTCCAGAGTACAACGATTGGATCCAAGAGGTAAGCAGACTCGCTGACGAGGAGTACAAGAAGATCCACGGCGATTCACCCAGTGACGGTGCCAATATTGACGATGACGCAATGCTCACCGAACTGTTTACATTTTCAGCAGTCGGTAGAGATGGTCAGATTTATGAATTCCAAGTTGATGGCGTTGTTGACAATTATGGCGAAAAGATGGTCACCGGAACCATCTATGGCAAAAATGGGATATTTGTCGGGAACTTTGAAAGAAGTTTCAAGCCCGAATCAAAAGAAGTCCACCATGATCATTTGATTTTGAATGAAAACTCTCAGAATCTTGGCTTGGCTAGCATTTTCAACGCCCGAAATGAGCAGGTATACAAGCTCATGGGTTATGAGTTCATTTCTCTTGCCGGCCTTTCCAACGAGAAGGAATACATCGGTGCGACGCACTGGCCCAAGAATGGCTTTGATTGGAAAGACGAATGGGAGCGTGACAAGTTCCTTGGTCGAATGAAGAGTTTCTTGGAGTTCTATGAGCGTGAGAAGAAGAACAGTTCAGACCCGAATAAGCCGGTGACCATTTCTTTGACAAAGAAACTTCCTGATGGGACAGAGCAGACAATCAAAGTTCCGTTGTTTGCTTCCCAAGAAGAGTATGAAATGATCAAGAAGATGGTTGATATGGCGGCTTCACAGGACTTCGGTGATCCCAATCGCTTGACTGCCGATGACCTGCTTCAGTTTGAGGGTGCCGAAGAGGCTTTCAAACTTTGGAAAGCAACCATCAACTATGTTCGCTATATTTAAGTAAATACCCACCGCTAAAAAATTTTTTCTTGGCTTTGCCATGAAGAATCCGCTGGTGGCCAACCGATAAAACCGTCTATTCTGTAGGGATTATGGCTACTGAAAACGAAACCCCAGAACCGGCTGCTGCGCCGGAAACACCAACTCCAGAAACCGCAGGGGCAAAAACCGAAGGTTCAAAAGTCATGACCCCGCCGATTGACATGCTTGCAGAACGCATGCGGGTGAGGGTCAACAAGGCGCTCCTTGACAGCAACTTCTCGTCCGTTGACCGCAACTCAGTTAACCAGTTGGCGGGAACTCTCGCTCTTCGCAGCGATGAAAAGGACAAGGCTTCTGTGCGCCTTGAGTACCTGCTCTGTTTCTTAGAGGGCGATATTGATTGGAAGAAGCGGTATAAGGAAGTCTTTGGCCTTGAGCCGCCGAAGGAGCGCCGTTCTGTGTCCATTCCAGAAGACGTGCTTCGTCGTGGTAGGAAGGCGCGCGCTGCTGGATTGCAAGAGGAACCCGAGTACTAATGAGCCTCTTTGGGACTTCTTGGGACAAAATTGAAATCAAGAGGATCCCAGGCATCGGCGATGGTCCGGATGTCCCTGGGGGGTCTAAGCGACCCCGCAAGTTAATCCCCGCTATATTTGACCCAAAGTCCGCTGACGCCGATTCGGATGGATGGCGACAAGAGGGAACGACCGCTCGTTGGTATGGGCTTATTCCAAGTAGCCCAATTTATAAAAATGTCTTGAGTCATTTCAAAAAGATCAAAGATCCAGAAAACGACACTACTTGGCTTCCGTTTGGAAATACCACAGTTGAAGAATGGCTTGGGACGATTGACCGAGTTGAAAATGGTCGACTAAAGGCTCCTCCAGTTGAACTTTCAACAATGGAGGCTGACCTTAGTTTTGTTGCGGGTCATATTGATTTGAAAACCCGTCAAGCCCAAGCAAGGGGAGTTGAAGCTCCTAGCATTGCTTACGAGTCGCGTCGTGCTGCTGCTTGGGTCAAGGGTAGGGAAATTCAGCGAAAGCGTTTTGGCAAGTCAAGTGAAGTTCTAAGTGGTGACGATGAAAGCGTCTTGGCTCGTGCCGATGCTTTTATTGATGCCCTGAAAAGAAAGCGTGTTGAGCGAGATAAAAAAATCGCCAAAGATTTTGAACTAGATGATGACACAAAGCGACTAGCGCGTAATTTTGACATCACTAAGTTTTTAGATCCACAACCAGATTATGACCAATGGAAAAAAGAGTGGGAAGAAAATAACCCCGAACCCATTCGTGGTGATTTTGCTACAGAGGAGTTATACGAAGCAGCCTTAGAAAACTGGGATGAGCAAAGAACTTTTGATTATGAAGATTTGATCATGGGGTCGGATTCCGACCAAGAACTTCTAGATGCTTTAGACGAAATTTTCTCATTTGAATTTGAAACCGAGCTTGGAAATAAGTATTACTTCAGTTTCCAGTATCAGCAAAATGCAAGTCAAGAAACCATAGATTTGCATTTTTCCGTTTTTACCATAGGTGACCGAAAAGTTGAATTGCCTGACGGTACTGAAGTTGAATTGCCTGACGGCTCTCAAGTTGGCAATGGAACTAGAACCATCAATTTTTACGACAGCAATGTTTATAACGACTACTTTTCTTTAAGCGATGAGGTTCGAGGCGAACAGATTTCAACCATCGTTGCCGCTAGGAATGAACAAATTTACGCTCAAATGGGCATAAAGGAAGTCATCGTTGGTGCCTCTAGTTCTGAAAAGATGAACGGCGCAACGCATTGGCCTAAAGTTGGATTTGACTGGGATAATGCGGGAGAGCGGGATTACTACGTTGAATTAATTCAAAGTGCTTTGGATAAATTTAGCAGCGAAATTCTTGATAATCCGGATGAACTGCCAACCATCGCTGCAGAGCGAAATGACAAGATCGTTAGCGTCCCCCTCTTTGCCTCAAAAGAAGAAGCGGAAATAGTTCTCGCTCTGATTGAAAAAGTTAAAACTCAACGTTTTGATGATAAAGATCGACTAACCGCTGGGGACTTGGTTAACTGGAGCGGTGCCGAATTTTGGTTTATGAAAAAAGGTGCAAATTCTCAACTTCGCAAGGCGTTGGGACCGGCAGTCGCACCGCCTCAAGTTAAGTGGTTGAGGATTGAAACAAATGTCAAGGCGGTAAATAAACCAAACCTTCCAAATACCCCGAAGAAGCCTGGTGTCGGTGGCGGTCCATCAAAACCTCGAGCTTTGAAACCTGCGGTCTTTGATCCTAAATCAGTTGATGTTGACAATGACGGCTGGCACCAAGAAGGAACGACCGCAGCCTGGTTCGGCGCTGGTCTGAATAATCCAGTCGTTCAAGAACTTAAAAAAGCATTTGACCAACTTGGCGATGATGATCGGGAATCTTCTTATAACGCCATGATTGCGACTGGCGGGTATGGAATCTTTGAGGGCGCTCCAACTCCAGAAGCCTCAACTCCAGAGGCTGACCTTGCGTGGCTTGGCGGAAAAATTATTCTCAATGAACAGCAACAGGCAAACGCTTCAAGGAATCCCCTTGGCGGTCCCCCTCCTCGTGGTTCAAGCAGTGATCGCAAACTTGAAGCACAGTGGCTTCAGGGTCGTGATGAGGCGCGTCGCCGTGGTGGGGTTCGGGAAGAAGTCGTTCCAACTCCAGAAATTGAAAAACTTGACGATCAGACTGTTATTGAATCAATTGACAAAGCCATTACAGCCCGCAAAGAACGACGGGCAATCCTTGATGCGAAAACGCGAGTCAAGTCCGATGATGCCGCTTCTAGCGAATCAAGAGAAAAAGCCAGAGCATTCAACTTTGAGGATTATCCACCTGACGAAAGTGTGGAACTCCTTGAAATTCAAGAATGGAAAGAGAAGTATGCCGACCCTCCTGAAAGAATGGAGTATCCGTTAGGGGGAACTCAAGAAGAACTTGATGCTTATGACGAGAATATGCGTCAGTACATGCGGTGGAGTGCGGACTCGTGGGACGAGTACGTTGAGTACAGGCGCACTCAAGAAGGGTTAAAGCACGCTGAACTGAGAAACGCTCTTGCTGAAATTTACGAATATGAATTTCTTGGAAATGACGGGAAAACATATTCAACGACACTTGACTCTGCGATTCAAAATGAATCTGGCAGTTTTTCTATGAGTGGCAAGATTTATAACGAGTCCGGCGAGGAAGTCGGATTTTTTGATCGAACATTTATGCCTGATGGAACGACCGTTTCTCACGATCATTTGAAACTTGAGGAGGGTACTCGCGGTTCTCAAATTTCGGGAATTTTAAACTCCCGAAATGAAATCATGTATCAAGAAATGGGCTATGAAACAATTACTCTTGGTGCATTGAGCGGTCAAGATTACAATGGTGCCACCCATTGGCCAAAACTTGGTTACGACTGGCTAGACGAGGACCAAAAGGAACTTGGACTTCGTGCCGTTGAGGATGCTTTGACTGAATTTGCTCTGGCAATCAAAGAAGATCCAGATGTACTTCCAATGCTTACCAAGGTCATTGAAGATAAAGATGATCCAGATATCCTGACCGAAGTCAGAATTCCGATCTTTGCTTCTCGTGAAGAAGCCGAATCCGTTGCGCTTTTAATTGCGATTGCGCGTGATCAGGAATTTGACGATCCGGATGGGCTAACTGCCGGCGATTTTGTCAACTGGTCTGGAGCCGAACTGTTCTTTCAGCAGAAAGGTATTCAGATTGAGTTGAGTCGCTCCATCGGCGGCCAAGAACAATCCGCTGATGTTCCGGATGTCACGCCAGATGCTGATATTGCAGTTGGCGGAATGAGTGCTGAAGAAATCCAAGAAAAAAATAAGAAAATCCTTAATGAGTTGGAAGCGGCTGGTTCCCGTTTCGGGCGCATCGACGATGAATACAAAAAAGCGCAAGAGCAAGCCGTGGCTGAAGGACGAGTCAACTCCCTTCACGTCCCGAAAACCCGTGAAGAAGCAATAGAAGTACGAAAAGAAACAACATCAGCCACAATCACTGCTGTTCGAGCTTACTTGGAAACCGGTGAACTCACTCCATGGAATGGCCGTGTTGGTATTAGTGAGTCTGATGCTGAGGTCTTAGACAACATGCCGCAAGCCTTACGGGAACTAATACTCACATCTACTGATGATGAGTTAAATGACATGATTCTCAGTCAAGCAACACGAATGCAGGAAGAAGTGAAGGCGGGACGTATTCGCGTCAACGTAACAGACGCAAGACTTGGTAATGTTGTAGAAGACGGTGAATACAAGACCGTTTTTTCTGGCGCTCTAACTGAGAATGCGAGAGTTGCTGGCCGTGAGCAGATAGATGCTCGCATTATGGGTATCCCAAGTGATGTGGCACCAGAACTTCATCCCGCATCCGGCTATGCCATCACCAGAGAACAGGGTCAGGTTGTGCAGGGAAATGGAGATGTTGAGGATATGAAACTCGCATCTAAGTTGACCGGCATCGGTGGAGTCTACGGAGGTGTGGTCCTTGAGTTGAAGCCCGAGGTCGCTGATCGAACATCGTGGAGTCTTGGTGACAGCATGAATGCCAAGGGTTTCGGTGTCGTCCGAATGGATGAGGATGATCCCGAGTACATCGCAGCCGTACTAATCAACGGAAGCGACACGAAGAAACCACAAAATGTTGTACTCAACATGCTGGAAAGTGAAAGAAACGAAACCACGCTAACAGCATCCGTCAAAAGCAACTATGGGGACATCCCCGCCGGTGATAGTCCCGAATCCGCATCTGGGTACGATTACCTTGAAACAAACATCGCTGGAAGTTTTGATCTTGACGAAGTTGATTCAATCCGAGTCCCAAGCGTTGAAAACCTGAAGAAATCTGCCGTCCCCGTCGCAAGTGATGCCGATGATTTGATTGAGGCAAGATTTATGGATAGGGAAAAGTTGGAGGCTGCCGGTATGACTGAAGGGCAGATTGCCTATCTACTTGAGTTGAAAGAATCAGATCCTCGCGCTTATAGGGAATATCTTCAAGACCAAACACTCCAAAGCATTGTTTACGCAGAACAAGTAGATAAGTTCGGAAAAAGCCTGTTCGAGAAGCATGGAGTGAGGCTTCTCATCGGAAACGAAGGGCGCAGTCCCGAGCAAGAAGTAGAGAAGCAACTTGAAAAAGTAAAGTCCTTTTATGACTCCCTTGGTAGAAATGTTGATAGAGCAATAGCAAGACGAAATGAGGATGCTCGTCGGGTTGCTGAAGGTTTGCCAACTTTGGCTGAAGAGCAGCGGCTCGCAAGAGAAGCAGAAGATGCTCGTATCGCTGCTGGTGGCGGGTTGGATGCCGGAGGTATCGGTTAATCATGATCAAGCAGCAAATGGTTCAAGTCGCAAAAACTTCAGATGCAAAAATCTATTTCATAATCAACCCAAAAGATATTGCCAGTGATGGCGTAGTCATTGGGAGCAAGGAAACGGAGTATGTCCAATTTTGGCCATATGTAACTCAACTTGGCTCCGAACTTGTTCCGCTAACTGACAATGAGTTTCTTGAATTTCTATGGATGTCAAATCTAAAAAGAAACAGCAAAAATTGGGCAAAAGCAAGCGAGGACTGGACCAAAAAGTTCCTTAACAGGGAAGTCCCATTCACTAAAAAAGATTTGAAATCAGTAGAAAAAAGTTTGATTTCAACTCCAAGTCAGGGCGGTCTTGACAAGCCAAAGGAACGAAACAAGCAACAAGTTCGTCGTCGAGTTCTCGGTAAGAAAAAATCAATGGCTGGCAGGATTGAGTTCAAGGCCGTAAACAAGCCCAATAAACCAAATCTTCCGAATACTCCGAATAAGCCTGGTTTGGGCGGCGGTCCGTCAAAGCCACGCGCCCTCAAGCCTGCCGTGTTTGATCCAAAGTCTGCCGACGCTGATGGAGATGGTTGGCGACAAGAGGGAACCACGGCGCGTTGGTATGGCGTTGGACTAAATAGTCCGATTGTTGAATCCCTTAGGTCGGAAATGATGCGAATCCAAGGAGGCAGCAATCAAGATATGACTCATATGGCCAACTTGAATTACTCGTACTTTGCAGATGCGCCTCCACCGCTGGGTTCAACTCTTGAAGCGGATTTGGCTTGGCTTGGTGGACAGCTCAGTCTGGCAAGTGTAGTGAACCCTGGGATGAATGAGGTTCAGTGGCTCGTGGGACGAGAGCAGGTGCGCAAGCAGGGTAAAATTAGAGAGGAAGTTCTTCCAACTCCAGACATTTCCGAACTCAGCGACTCTGACATTTTGGAAAATCTTGAGCAGTTGGTAGATGCCCGCAAAAAAGCAAGAGTTGCAAAAGATGCAAAAACTCGTGTTGCAGCACCTGACAACGTGAGCGATGAGGCCTTAGCCGCTGCTCGTGATTTTGATATTGATACTGCTGACCCAAATAATATTGACGCTGACGCTAAGGCAATGTTCAATTTTGAATTTATCGGAATGGACGGACAAAAATATTCAGCCGAAATACAGAGAAGTTATCTTCAAAAAGTAAAGTATGAAGATGGGTCATCACCACGCCGTCTTACGATTAGCGGGAAAATATTAAAAGATGGCAACGAAGTTGGATTCTTTGATCGAACCATTTATCCAGATACAAAAACCGTGGTTCACGATCATATGCATCTTGATGAAGAAGTTCGCGGAGCGCAGATTTCTGGAATTATTAATGCTCGAAATGATTTGATTTATCGCTCTCTAGGCTGCGATGTCATTTCCACTAAAGCCGCCAGCACCATTGGGTACAACGGCGCAACCCACTGGCCGAAAGTCGGATTTGATTGGCAGGATGATTATTCTCGGGAAGTTTATTTTGCAGCGGTTGACTCTGCGTTGACCCAGTTTGCTCTTGGGATTGATAAAGATCCAGACATCCTCCCAATGATGCAAAAGTATGATCCAGATAGTGGGATGTATGCTTTCGTCCCAATTTTTTCATCACGAGAAGAGGCCGAGGAAGTTGCCCTTCTCTTGACGTTGGCTCGCACTCAAAGCATGGACGACCCAGATCGACTGACTGCTGGAGATTTGGTCAACTGGTCTGGAGCTGAGTCGTGGTTCCAAGTAAACGCCATTGAAGGCGGTCTTGTTCGCAGCATTGGCGGACAGGAGGAAGTCGCTGATGTCAAAGATACTGCTGACGCTCTCCAAAATGCAGAAGAAGTTGCGGAATTACCAAAAATCCTAACGGTTCCAGATAGGGATCAATTTAAGGAAGTTATTGAGAAGTTAAAATTAGACGATCCGGAAACAAGTGGACCCGCTCGCCTAATTCGCGATAAAGAAGATGTGCTTGGTGAAATTAGGGAAGGCTTCTTGTCGCGCCTTGAGGTATATGCAACATCAAGTAACCGAGACGGCGCTCCTTGGATTCCGACAATGCCTGGTATCAGCGCTGATCCCATCGAAGAATCCACTCTTGAAAATGACATTGAATTCGCTTTTTCAATGTTTTTACGTTCAGGATATAGCAATGATACTCAACCATATCAAATATGGCTTGCGGCTAGACATCAACAGCGCAAGGACGCCGCAGAGTTTTCAACTGCGACTCCAGACGGCAAACCTGACTATTTGAGTGATGCTTCTGTAGAAATCAAAAATGCGCGAGAGGTAAATTTAAATCCAAAATTTACTGATGATGAAGCCTATGCAAGTGAACTTGCTCTGATTAATTTTGAAACGAGGGTTGCTAAACGATTAACGCGCAGGGGGGCTGAATGGCGTCATGTTTCGTTTACCGATGACAACGGCGAAAAAATTTCAATGGTTCGAGGTGTATGGAGTGGTGAAGATCAAAATGTAAAGACTGCAATTTCTTACAACTTGGGTAAAAAAATTGCTGAAGGCGTTAGTGTTGAAGTGCTTTCAGAATTCATTGAAACTGAACTGACTCTGACTGGCATGGAATATCAAAGACTAGCCATGAAGCCAAATGGACGATTGGAATTTGTCGCAGTTGAAGATGAGCTTCTTCATACCGTCATTTCTTCCGAAGATCCCATGTATGCAACTTTTCTAGGGGAATACGTTGCTGACACGCTTCTTGCTGCTTGGGCTTCTGATTCCAATGCAGGGCATTCTTTAGGAGTTCAAAGTGCCGCAGCCAGGGTGGCAGATGTTTCCGATGAAACCCTTCCAGTCAACATCATTGACCCCGAAGAAAGAATTCAGTCGGTTTTTGACTTGTTTGTCACTGCTCAGTATGAATTAACTCAAAATGAAT
>Ga0315909_10008755_pt1 | contig 11043 bp, 8 predicted proteins | sample LakEriMetagenome_11_FD_203527 | JGI IMG/M metagenome (GOLD analysis project Ga0315909, IMG submission 203527) | Freshwater fungal communities from buoy surface, Lake Erie, Ohio, United States - Buoy 2 MA125 | ecosystem: Environmental > Aquatic > Freshwater > Lake | place: USA: Lake Erie, Ohio...
TTTCCGCAAGAAAGACCTCGGACGTAAGGACTCAATCCTCGTTCCGTCATCAGTGACAGATGGCTAGCGGGGACTTCCAAGACCTCTACTCAAAGGCGATCTACGGATCGCGGAGAGACACGAGCGATGCTTTCGACGTCGCTCGGGCGAAGGAGGCAATCAACGAGGCGTACGTCTCCGTGGCGTCAACCGGCGACCCGTGGGAGTGGCTCGAAAAGGAAGGGCAGTTCGACGTACAGATCGGTCAGGGTCTCTACACCTATGACGCGATCGGTACCGCGCTGTCCACCAACATCGAGGAAATCCACACTCTGACGATGGATTCCGGTGACGGGGGATGGACCCTTGACTCAATGTCGTGGTCTGCGCTTGAGAGTGTTGCTTACAGCACGCAGGACGATGAGCAGAATGGTGAACCCATTATGTTCTCCAAGTGGGACAGGAGGATCAGGCTTTTCCCGGCACCGGATGAGGCTTACACGATCGGAATGTTCTACCGAGTGCAGGCTCAGGAGATGGTGAACAACTCAGACGTTCCCCTCCTACCGCTGGCGTGGCGCACGCGCCTCCTCGTCCCCTTCGCGTGCGCCCGCCTCCTTCGTCAGGAGGGGGGGACTGAGGCTGCTGCCGAGGCAGACCGCTACATGCGTGACTTCGAAAAGACATACATCGACGCACGTACCGCTATGGCGACGGCAAGTTATCCATCGTTCAGGCTCACTTCGCCGGGATGGGCAGAGCGGGCTTACTGGTATCCGGGTCCGTAGTTGCGCCGCTTCTCAATCGCAAACCCATTCTCCAGTGGGTACGTGAGCGAAGTCCCCGACTACGTTGTCCCCATAGATAAGGCATCGTTCGCTCAGGACTCATTCGCACCGAATGGTGTTGTGAGGCAGCGTCGCGGGTTTGATTACGCAACGTCGGTTCTTTCACCGACGACTATCGACATCTACTCCACTGCAAAGGCGAAGTTTGCCCGCAATGGGAACACGCGGATTGTTGGTGTCAGTCAGGCAAACGACTTCTATGCCTGTAGTGATCCGGCTTCTGCGACGCTCAACTCGTTTATGACGACTCCAAGTATAACCGGGTCGTACCTTCCGCGATGCGTCTATGAGGGTGAACTCATCTTTTGCCACACCAGCGGTCAGGTTCCGCTTCTTCGTTACTGCGGAGTCCTCCACCGTGGCTTTCCTGTCGGAGTCACAAATGCATCGATAAGCATGCCTGCTGGTTCGTTTCAGGTTTCCACTACGAGTATCAGTGGATACGGGACAAGAACTGGTGAGTACCTGCACTTCACCGCGCCAGACGGCGCTGGAAACTTTTCGTACCAGCCGCCGCTTTGCGATCTTCTTGCGCAAGACACGACCGACCCAAACGTGTACGTCACTGAGGTGATGCGCAATACAAATGGCGGATCAACCGCCACGACTAACTCGGCGATCTCGCAGGCCACACTGGGAACGACATGGCCTGCCGTTCCTGTCCACGAGGGTTACGTCTCAAGCATTAGCGGCCTCACGGTTACACCGGCAGGCATCTCACCATCTACCGATGTGTTTACCGGCGGGCTGGCTTACAACTCGACAAAAGACGCTATTGCCGGGGTAACTGGGACGACCTCAACAACCCTTGATACTCACTACGCGATTCCTGCGGGTTACGCTGGACAAAGATACTTCATCCTAAGAAGGTGCCCGTTCAGGGACGCAGAGGTTCATAAGGAATCACTGTGGGGAGCCGGAGTCAAGGAGTTCCCGAGCACTGTGTTTGTCTGGCCTCCGACAAGCAACATAGGCATACCCCCACAGAGTGTTGCTCCATACGCAGCGACCAGCCGCGCTGGTTACGCAAATGCAACTGTCACCGGTTTTATGACGGATACCGACTACACGCTTCACTCGTACGATGTTCCGAGTAAGTACGACACAACCCCGATTGAGGCGCTCCTATCTACTGATGGACCGCTTCTTGCTCTCAAGACAGATTCCGTCTATGGCCTCTATGGAACATACGATCCGAATACAAGAGACACTTCGGGCGGTGGGATTGAGGTAAACAAGATCGCCGACTGGGGTGGATGCATCGACCTTAGGTCGGCGATCAGTGGTGAGAACGGCGTCTATTGGGCGGGCGGAGACGGCGTGTACACGTGGAAGGGTGGTCAGATTGTTGACCTTACTGCCGGTGTTGTGCAGCGTGAGTGGCGTGCCCTGATGCTCGGCTATCAGCGCGGTACGTCAACCGTGTCGTGCGGCATCGCTGCGAATAGATACCTTGTTGTCGCCGCTACTGGTCTTGATAACACCAAAACGTCTGGCGCATTGATCGGACCAGACATTGTTGCGCCCAGCAGTAGAACCCTCGTCTATGACATTGCATCGTCATCATGGCTTGGTCGTATGACGAACTTCTCTCCGACTCACATCTGGACTTCTGCCGAAGAGGACGGGGGTGCCGCGTGTCTTGCTGCACAAAACGACGACAGCAGAATCATTGACTGTGGTGTTGCGTATGAGCCTGAGTCTGCTCGTGCTACTGACGTAACCAACGCATCATTTCCATCTATGAAGTTGTGGAGCACCGCGTCGCTGGCTCAGGCAGAAGGTATTGAGGGAGAGGCACGCTTCTGTGATGCGGTTGTCCACTCAAATCTTTACGACACATCTACTCCGACCACATCCATCACAGCCACCGTCACATCCGGTGGAAGTCTTTACACCGACCCAACCTCAAGCAAGACTATTGGTTCGATCGCAGCCACGACTACTGACCGCGTTGACAGAAATAAGTTCAACGTGAATCGTTCTGGCCGCCTTCACCAAATCAGGCTTGAGGTCTCCGCTACTGACTCAAGTAACGCTAAGTCGGAAATCTCTGAGATCGTCATGTCGTTCCGTGACTCGCGTAGGGGTACGTAATGGACATCACTATGGACGACGTAAGGCGAGAGATAGCAAACTACGTCAAGAGCAGCGAGTTCAAGAGCATTGTGCAAAGTCAGTACCGCGATCTGCTCACACCCAACATTCATGGTTGTTCGATCTCGTACGACATGAGCGCAGTAAAGACTGGTAAAGGCACCGCGTGGTCAAACGTGTACGTCACATACGACAACGGTGGTTACCGACCGGAAAACGGTCAAGACGCGATCGTTATTCCAAACGGTCTTTCGGGTCTCTATCTTGTGCTTGCTGACGTAACTATTACTCCTGCTGCTACTTCAGGGGCAACGTCTATGGACATGAGCATAAATGGGTACTCCACTAACGAGATCACCGGTCTTGGGGGTTCCTCGATTTTGTTTGACTCAAACAAGCAAGCATCACTTCAATGGTCGTCGAATAACTTCATGCTATTGAACGAAGGAGACGTCATCTATCTGAGCGGTGGTTCGGCTAGTGCAACGGAAAAGTGGACATGCTCTGTCCTTCAGAACCACATCTCAGTTATCAAGTTCCCGTTCGGTTCTTAGGTAAGATAAAGAAGAATGAGTACCAACTACTTCAAGCCGACTAACTACGCGCCTCCGAGGGTTATCAGTAACCCTGCGGCAGACATTCCTGCTCCGCAACTTCTTCCGGTTGACACAAGTAGCCCGGACTACCAGAAGTACGGCGCTCTTACTGGTGGTACCAACTATCAGGAGCGCCAAAGAATCTTGGGCAAGTTGTCCGCCGAGGGAGACCAGTCTCTCTACCAGAACTTCCTCAGGAACATGGGCGCGAAGAGAGACACGTTTTCGGCACGGCTTGCTGGATACGGTGGACTCTCGTTCAAGACCGATGACCCAAGCACCACCAAGCGGGAAGATTTTGAGATTGAGCAGAGGACTGGTCAGACCGGTCAGCGCGAGGTTGCGGGTGTGCAGGGGGCAACTGCCTCTGCTGCGTCAAGCGGAATCCGTGGTCGTGCCCGCAACCTAATGATCGGTGCTGCGTTGCAGCGCGTGAGCGAAGAGGCTCGTGGAATCATCAACCAGTACGCGGCAGAGATCAGCGGTACCCAAGAGGGTGGTCTTGCCTACGAGTTTCAGAGGCAGCAGGAGGCACTCGTCAGGGATTGGGGCGACCTTTACGGCAAGGACGCTAAAGACGCGTTTGCTGAAGAACTTCGTCAGAATGCGGCGACTACTGCTGCCACGCAGGCGGCACAGCGTGCTGCCCAGCAGGCTGCTGAGCAGGATGCGTTTAATAGGAACAACCCTGTTGGCAGGGTCGCTGGTCAGTGGGGTACGAAGGCGTTTGCCGAGAACGCCATCAAGCAGATGCGCAAGGCGGGTAAGTACCCCGAGGACAAGTTCGACTTGAAGATCGGTAAGCCGGGCGGAAAGAACTACTACGTGATTATGGCGAGCAAGAAGTAATGTCAACGAACTACTCCAACTACCGCCCCGATCTCTCTGGCCTATCCCCTTACGCCGGATCAGATGGGGACGCAACCACTGGTAGGTACGGCGGGGTCAGCGACGACTACAACCGCCGCGTCTCCCGTGTAAGGACGTACTTCCGCAAGCCGCGCAACTACAACAAGAAGTTGGCGGGGCTTGGTTATGTCCTTCCCAACATTGGTGGGCTTCGCCTCAAGGACATCACGACCGCGCAGGGCAAGCGAACGGCCATTATGGGCGGCCCCGGTAACTATGTCTATGGCCTTGCCGCTGCTGGCTCACGCCAGAAGTTCAAGATCGGTCGAGACGCTCAGGGAAGAATCGCACTCGTCCGTCGTGATGGCACCACCGGAACTCCGGGTTCACCCGGTTCTGGTTCTGGCGCTCCGGGTGGACCGTCGGGTCCAGCCACCGACGAGTACACGAAGTATGAGAAGCAGGCTCCGTGGGTTGCTAACTACCTTCGCAGCCTTCGTGATGAAGGCGCTGCGTTTCAGACAGAGTACGAAAAGAAGTTCCTCCCCAATCTGACGAATACGCTCAACGCGTATTCAAACCTCGGTACACAGACATCTGATCGTTACGCACGTGCTGCCGCAACGGCGTCCGCTGCAAATCAGGCGGCGGCAAACATTGCACCAACTGAGGCGGCTGGTGCTACCGGAGCGTTTGACCCCATCGCTATGGCCGCAAATCAGGCAGCGGCTAGGGCGACTGGCAATGCCGCTGCGGAGAACGCTAGGTTTGCCGCAACTCAGTCTGCTCTTGGACCCGCGAGCGCTGCTCAGGGTCTCCTTGCTGGAATCCAGCGTGGGTACACGGCGATCTCCGCTGAGTATTCCAAGAAGCGCCTTGAGGACCAGATGAAACTTGAGCAGTGGATGGAGCAGCAGAAGAGTGATGCGCTTGACCGTCAGGTGCAGCAGCAGTACAACTTGGGGCTTCTCAAGATGCGTGGTGAGGAACTTACGGCGGACATCGCAGACGACGAAGCCGACCGTCAGGCACCCGGCGATAAGCGTGCGCTGGAACGTGATGGGTGGATCGTTCTACCCAGCGGAGCAGGTAGGCGTGGTTTGAACATCACCACTGCTAACGACGGAACCGTTATGTATAAGCCGAAGAGTTCTAGCGGCGGCAGCGGCGGCAGCGGTGACGGGCTGACTCCCAACCAGCGTCAGCAACTTGGTTCGAGACTACTTCAGGCGTATCAGGGGACGACGACCGACGTACTGGGCAACGTGACTGGTCAGGGTCCGGGTTTCCGCGACCTTCCGCTTATGCAGCAGGTAAGCAGGATTGAGCAGTGGGTCAGGCAAGAGGTTGAGAACGGGAACATTCCGCGTAATGCTGACGCCATTGCAAGGTTTATTTCCACCTCAATCCCGTTCCTTCAGCGGAAGGTTGGAGGGCAGTTCAAGACAGACCCCCGTGGTAGGACTGACACGTGGGGCAAGAGGATCGCCAGAAACATCGTCGGCGGTTAGCCGATGGCAGAGGCGTGGCTCAACCAATACTTCCCTGACAAGAAGAAGTCAAGCCCCCGTGGGAAGGGGGGCAAGGGTGGTAAGCGGCCCGCACGTTTCGCAGGCGCTACTCAGCGCCGTGCGATGGACAGCAGCGCACGTGCCGCCATTGAGGCGCGTCTTGCTCAAAAGGTCAAGGCAGCGCTCGACAGTGCGGAGCCTAAGGAACAAGACGACGGTGGGGTTCTTGATGCGATTGGAGATGTCACCGGGGTAGTCCTCGGTGGTGGCGTAAACCTCCTTCGCGGTGTAAATCAGTTGATCCCCGGTCTTTCTCGTCAGGTTTACGAGGGGTCAAAAGCAACAACCGGGGTTCTCGCTGGTTCATCTCCGAGCCTGCTTACTGAAGCGCTTGGCTACCGACCCTCGGTCAAGGAGTCGGCAAAGCGTCAGGGTGAACTGGTCGCTGACGCAGCGTTCGTAGCGCCGTATCTGTCCGCAAAGTATTTCGGTGGCCCTCTCGTCAAGGGCGACTTCAAGGAAGCGGCAAGGCGTGCGTACGAGGACCCGCTCGGTGCTATCGGTACCGCCTCGCTGATCTACCCGGCAGTTGGCGGCGCTATTGGCGCTGGCCTACGAGGAGTAGGAAGAGTTGCACCAAAGACACGAGTTGGCGCGGCAGCGGCTCGTGGTGGTTCTAAGGAGAAGGTCGCTAAGGACGGAGGACCCGCCCCACGGAGGGAGCGTCCGAACGAAGTAATCACTGACCCCGTTTCTGGGGACACTGTTGTTCGCGTACGGCGAGAGCGCTCTGCAAACCCAGTAACCCGCGAGTATCAGAAGTTCATTGCTGACCCGCTTGTCGGAGCAATAAAGAAGGGCGCTGGGAAGATTCCCGGCAGACGTAATCCGCTGTCTCCCGCGAACCGGTACCAGCGAGTCGCCCGCAGGGACACTCGGGAACTCACGTACTCGATGGCTACTCAGATTGACCAAGATGTTCTTCTTGGTGCTGAGCCGTGGCAGCGTGCGGTACGTCAGATTCCTAAAGTTCTTGGCCGTGGCAAGAAGGCGGAGATCGCCTATGCTGCTGTCGCTCTTCGGGCAATGGGCCTGAACAATCTAAGCAGAACGCAGACGAGTAGAACGTGGGGGAAAGACGCTTCTATTGAGAGGTGGGAGAAGGCTCTTTCCGAAGAGGTAGACGACGCAACTCCTAAGGAAGCCATCAAGCAGACGCAGAAAAACATTGAGACACTGCGCTCTATTCCAGATGAGTGGCTTGATCCGGCTACGGCACCTCGCCCCCTCAACGAACTTGTTCGCGCAACGGAGCGAATGCTTAGCGACTCAACGACGCTAAAGGTTTCAGCAGGTGCAGTTACCTCAAAGACTGCTGCTCTTTCGACAAGAAGGGCTCAGTACATTACAGCCGGTGTCTATAAGAACTACCGAGATGCACGTACGGCTGGTGAGAAAGCCGACAAGAAGGCAGCAGAGGTAGTAAAGGTTGCTTCAGAGATTGCAAGCCTAAAGGCCGACATCGCGTCCGCTGCTGCGGCTGGCAAGAAAGCGACCGGAAAGAAGCAGCGCCTAGCAGAAAAGCAGTTTGAAGAGAAGAAGTTGAGGCGCAAGGAGTCCGAACAGCGGCGGAAGGTGGACAAGAACACCCGTATTCTCAACGCCGCAATCGATCCTGAGATGAAGCCCGGTCAGTACTTCCCGATGAAGCCTGCCGCAAAGAAGATCAAGGGGACTCGGCAGGGTCTTGGCGTTACCGCTGAGTTGCGTGTCAAGAGCGAGAGGGAGAACAAGGGAAAGATTCTCCGCAGTGGCAGCGCATCGTTTGCTCCCGACGTTGTGCTTGGTGCGCTCAAGGACGCAACAGACGCAAGGCTGCGAAGCGACACGTTGTCGATGATCTTCTCTCGGTACGCCGTCAAGGGCGACGATGGGCGTCCGCTTTCCCAATCGGCTGTTAGGGAACTCGCCGGGTCTCACCCCGACCTCTACGTGGCAGTGTCAAAGAAAGACCTCGTAAAACTGATCCCGTCTCAGGAAGGGAAGTTCGTACAGAAGGACGTCACCGAACTTGCTGACAACATAGACGGAACAAGGTTCCTTCTTCCGAAGAGCGTCGTCAAGGAGTGGACGGGGATACTTGGTGCGCGTATGGGTGTCGGCAAGGCAATGGACGACATCAACAACGCGTGGAAGGCTGGCGTTCTTGCGCTGTCCCCCCGCTGGTATACGCAGAACATCTTTGGTAACAGCCTCATGTTTGCGCTTGGTGCTGGCGCGGACATACAGGCAATCCGGATGGCGTTCAGCCCCAAGTACAGAGAGTCTGTCCTGTCCGACCTCGCTGCACACGGAGTCTCCTCTGACCTCGGAGAGTTGGCCCGACGTTACGGGCTTCGCCCGGACAGGAACCTCCTCAAGCGGGTAGTCGTCGGCGGTTACAAAATCAACAACCGCTTTGAGTCGCTATTCCGTCGTGCGATGTTCTACCACGTAGCAAAGAAGAGCCTGAAGGAAGAGGGGCTGATAAAGAACTGGGGGAACAACTCTGCTGTTCTCGCAGACGCGTGGCTGACCGTAGCGACTGCCGCTAAGAACGGTGAGCCGTGGGCTATGAAACTCACGGATCAGGTCCGTATTGAAAGCACCCGCTTCTTGGGCGAGTACGTTAGGTACAACAGTTTCGAGCGTGCTGTTCTACGACGCGCCTACCCGTTCTATGGGTGGATGCGAACTGTCATGCGCCTTGCGTTCGCACTTCCGGTCAAGCACCCCAAGCGTGCTGGTCTTATTGCTGTCTCCTCTCAGATGGCGTACGAGATGTACAACGACGAGGAGTCGGAGAACCTCGACCCTTACAGCGGTCTGGTTGACGATGACGTCTTTGTGCAGACGAGCATTCTCATGCCCCATGAGACGCTTTCCTCAATGGTTGGTGGCTTTGGCCGGATGCTCGGAATGGCACAGCGTGGTGAGTACTCGGCTATGCCGGTGGCCTTTGCGCAAGAAGCGATGAAGCAGGCTGGCCCGGTTGCTGCGCTCCCCTCCGTTCTGCTCACCGGGCGCTCGCAACTGAACATGGCTCCTCAGTTCAGCGGCGATAGCAACTACGCCACCGACCCTGCGTCCAACAGAACGTATGAGATGGATGCACTAACAGGACGACCCACTGATGTCGTTCGTCCGATGCCACTTGACGCAATGGCAGAGAGTTACTTCCCGATTCTTACCCCAGCCAAGAACCTGTTTGCGGGAACGAGGAGCAACGAGAGGCTTGCCTCTGATACGTCGTTCCTTGACATTGCTATCAACAGACTTCGTGGCGGTGGCAGGGAAGAAATCTTTGTTCCGAGAAGCATGTACGGCCAGCCCATTGAACGCTCTGCTCTTACCGAACTAACTGGGTCGCTTATCGCTGCGCCTGTCTACAAGTACAATCCCCAGACAGCAGCAGCGCAAAGAATCCTTAGCGACCAGAGAGCAGCAGACGCATACATCGCGTCGTTCAAGCGTCGCCTGAAGAACAAGGCTCTGCTGACGACAGACTAATGGCATCAGGAACCCCCACATACGAACAGTTCCGCAGATCGCTTGCCGGTACCCCGATGGTCGGCGAGGCACGCGGCATCTACAACGCCGCACTGCGTGGCGGTATCAACCCGGCACTCGTTCTTGGAATCGCCGGTGCAGAGAGCAACTTCGGTTCACTTGGGTACGCCAGAGGAAGGAACAACCCCTACGGTCTGATGGGGTTCAAGTTCGGTAACTACTCGCAGGCCACGACGAAACTTGCACAGACGCTAAAGAGCAGGAACCTCGGATACCCGCAGGCGTACGGCAAGAGCGGGCTTCGCGGGATCATCGGTATCTACACACCGTATGGCGCAGCAAACGGACCCGGAAACGACCCTGAATCCCACACCCGGAACATCATCAACATCGGGCGTCGGAGCGGAGGCGACCCGTCGCAGGTGTACCTCTCCGGTGGACCCGGCGGATCGCTCCCCGTTCAGGGCGCTGCACCCGCTGTGCCCGGTGTCCAGCCACCTGCACCGTCAGGTAGGCAGTCCGGTAATGAGATCGGTGCGATGCTGCTTCGTCAGTACCGATCGTCACAGATGGGGACACTGACGCCAGATGAGGCGCGTGCGAACACGGTTGCTCTAGCGAGAGCGTTCGGTTCTGCTGCTAGCCAACCGACGAGTACGACTCCCACTGTCGGCGGCGGCGCTACTGCTGGTGGCGCTGCTGGTGGCGCTTCTGGTGGCCCTGTTGTGACTGCCAGTACTAACTATGGGTCAATGAAGGGAATCGCTCGTCCCCTTCCCACCCCGCTTGGCGGCAGCAGTTACGGATACTCCGACCCCGAGGGTCAGGACGGGCGACATCTCGCTCACGACTGGTTCGCACCGGGCAACACTCCGCTGGCATCACCCGTGGGTGGAACCGTGTTCCGTGTGAAGCCAGACAAGGCTGTAGGCCAGAAGGCGAGCGGACAGATTTTTGGTGGTTCGGTTTACATCAAGGATCAGTCGGGGCGCATCTTTGTGTTCCGTCATGTTGAAAACCCGCAGAAGTACACGCAGGCTGGTCAAAGGATCCGTGCCGGTCAGAGGATCGGTGCCGCGAAGCCGTGGGCTGGCAGTTCCCATGCACACATCGAGTTGTATAGCCCCGGTCCTTACTCGTACAGCAGCGCACGAGCGATGGACCCCAACGCATTCTTCCGTCAGGCTGGATTCAAGTGAGTCCTGAGAGCGTCATTGGGATTATGCGCCGCCTTGATGAGATCAAGGGTGACGTCGATGAGGTCAAGGCGCTCGCTAAGGAAACCAACGGACGGATCAGGGAACTGGAACTCTGGCGAGCAAGGATGCAGGGCGCAGCGTCTAGCGCACGCATCTTTTGGATTGTCGTTGGTGGCGTCATAACGGCAATCGCTATTAGAGTATTCACCAACTTTACCTTCTAGGGGGGGCTATGAAACTGAACCCGGCATGGGTTGTGCGCAAGAAGCGCATGAAGGCGTGGGCAATGGATAACGGTGTCGCACTCCCCCGTGGCCTTCGCATGACTCCGTACTGTGGCTCTGCTTGTCGTGATCTGATCCGGAGAATCCAGATCAAGGCGGGCCTGTCACACAAGGACGGCAAGTGGCGGAGC
>Ga0315909_10008758_pt1 | contig 11042 bp, 2 predicted proteins | sample LakEriMetagenome_11_FD_203527 | JGI IMG/M metagenome (GOLD analysis project Ga0315909, IMG submission 203527) | Freshwater fungal communities from buoy surface, Lake Erie, Ohio, United States - Buoy 2 MA125 | ecosystem: Environmental > Aquatic > Freshwater > Lake | place: USA: Lake Erie, Ohio...
TGTCTGATTTGTTATTGGGCAATAATGTTGGAGCAGCTGGGGATGATGTTGCTGTAGAATCTTCTATTAAATCCGAAATTGTACAGAAATATCTGTGTCCTACTAATAGATTACTAACATAAACAGTAAGACTATCTCCACCACAACAGAAGTTAGAAACATCACTAAAAGTAATTTCCGGAACTGGTACTGGACAAAGTGTGCCAATATCTGTTTCACAAACTGGTGCTCCGAGCCATTTGATTACTGTTCCGTCAACTAACTTAGAATATAAAATGCCTGTTTTAGCATTAATTGCTAATTCTCCAACCTCTAATTGATCTGCTGCTGGAGCCGATTCGGATAGAATATCTCTTTTAATTTTCATGAACACACTCCAGTAAATGTGACAAGCCCACCGTCTAACAAGCTTATTATAGGACTATTATTAATGCTTGTCAAAATTAAATTCCCACTACCGTCCGACATCATAAAGCTACCACTAGCAGCTACCTGATTAGATCTTAAAGCACCATTTAATTGAATACTACTATTACTAATTATAATAGAATTATTACCAACAGAAGCAACAAGTCCAGTAGGATTAATTCTTAATGCCTCTACTAATGATCCATTATTCTGTATAGCGATAGCGAACTCACCACTACTAGATACAGAATCAGAATTTACAATCTTAGATCTTAGTTGGGTATAATTAACTTGGGCATTAGCTGAATTCTTAGAGGATAAATTGATAGTCGATACTATACTACCATTAGACGGTAATGTAGATGGCTTATGATAAAGAGTTAAGTTTGCTGGATAACAAGAATTTCGATTTTCTAGTCTAATACCCTCTTGACAAGCATAACTTAATACATGTAAAGCAGTTTGTGGGAGCGACCCACTTGGGATATTTAATCCAAGTCTTCCATCCTTAGTAAATATTAGATTTTTATCACCAAGTCCCTTAACTACAAAATTACCAGAACTATTTGTGTTATTAAAAACAGTATCATTATTAGAAAGAGATAATGGAATGATATTTTGTGCTGATGATGGATTTGTCGAGTTACTACCTAATAATAATAATCCACTACTAATCACTAAATTAGAACCATCAAAAGATCCATTGTTGTTATATTGAATAGATCCATATATACCAGAAGCTTCTACATGGCTCTGTGTGCCAAAATAGTTAGATTGCTCATCTGTCGATAAAGATACAACACCTAAAGAATCCATTACACTATATAATTTGATCCAACTTTTGCCGTCACTAATAAGTTTAATATATTCGCCAGGATCACAAGAGTAGATTTCTCCACTATCGGTGTTATGCAGATTAAGGTGGGAGTCTGATGAGTTCTTAAACTCTAGTGTGAGTCCTTGGTTATTCGAACTTGATGGTAGATCATACTGATTATTAGAGTCGTTATTTTTAACATATGTACATTTGATAATATAAGACAATTATTTAGTCCTGTATTAAAATTATACTCATTAGCAAATACATAGAATAGGTTATTATTGCCAACAAATTGATAATTTTCTGAAGACTTTTTGATAATCTGTATACGTTCCACAGTTACCTTAGAATCTACCACCAACACCAAACCAATACCTATTTCCCAGTTTTTAAGATCAAAAGACTTACAAATATAGGGAATATATGTATTATTATGATTAATAGATAAGCCAGCATATCCATCTAGAATCTCACCCAAAACTAATCGGCCATTAGTCTCGTGGCAATAAGATCCTATATTTTCAACTACTCTTATGGGGGATTTGATCATTTTTCTTCCTTTTAGAATATATTATTAAATACACCTGTTACCTGTAATTTCATCATGGGGCTTTATATGTACCCTGTAAATCATTAATGCTCAAAAAATTATTAAAGGCTTTCTTAATGGCTCCGTCTATTAGACTTTGAGCAGCATCTGTAAGACCCTGAGCACCTGTGATATTCACCTGTACTGGTTGCATACTAAATCTAATTTCTGGAGGAATATTGATCTGTGACATTTGTGATAGTAGGGATTTAAAATTATCACCAAATGTTGTTAGTGCATTTCTATCTTGTCCAGATAGCTGTAGTGCTCCTGCTAATAGCTTAGCTCCATCAGACAAGATCTTATTCATTTCTGTCTCTAACTTGCCGGTATCTAGCTTTATTCCAATAGCTCCGGCCATAGCTCCGACTGCTTTAGATGCTCCGGAAACCATATTACCAATATCATGATATTGAGGCTGTACAATACCTCCGGTTTGATATCTATTACTATTAATAGCCTTTAGTAGTGGTAGGTTTCTTCGAGTAGCTTGTTTATTAATTACAAACTCACCTGGAGTTAACATAGCTGGCACAGTATCGGTACCTCTAGGTTGATAGTCCACTAGAGTTCCTGTACTAGCATATATAACTCCACCTCTAGCAGCCATCTTTGGCTTCTTAGCGGCTTCGGTCGCGTTAGTAGCCAACATAGCAGAAAGTTTCTCTCTGTTGGGTAGCATTCCCATAGAGTTAGCAGTTAAGAAGAAGTGTGCTTCTTGTGCTTTCTTATATAGGTCCTCAAACTCTGCTATTTGTTGTGAGCCAACTAATGCTTCCCATTCTTTGGCTACATCTGCGGCTTTGCTACTAGTGTTCGTATAATAATCTAGTCCTTTGAAATTGGCGAGTCCTTCTCCGACATAAAATTGTTTTAAGGTGGCTAAGTCCTGAGCAATTTTCTCTTGCATCTTGCCTTTATATAGGGGTTGTCTATTTGGTCCTTTAGCATTCATTACAACTTCTGAAAGCTTATCTAGATACGATTTACGAGCAATAGCATCTGGAAATCTATTAAATGGATTAAGTGCTATATTTGCTATCTCTTGATAACTCTTAGGTATGGTCTCCTTTGCAGAAGTATATGTAACTTCTCCTGTCTTCGGATTTACTTGAGCTATTTTAGCCCCTTCTAACTTTAGCTGATTTTGTGTTTGTTCATCCAATTTATTAGCTGTATTAAATTGTCTAAACTTAGCACCGCTAGATTCTGCATCCATCAGCGTCTGAAACAACGCTTCTAGTTTCTTTTGTGCGTCTGGAATTAATTGATAATACATATCCTGTAGTTCTTTATTCTTAAATCCGTCTTTTGCTACTTTCTTTCTGGATACTCTCTGAATCATTCCAGCCGGAATGGTGAACATCGTATTCAAATCTAATCCTTGAGAAGAGAGCATACCAGATAGTTTAGATCCACTATCATTTAGTATAGTACTAAATAAGTATCTAGCAGCACTAGCCCTAGCGGCAACTTCATTATTGACCCCAGGCATAGACATCATTCTGCCTAATAGTTCAATATTACGATATATATCTTCTTGCTTAGCTGGCACAGAACCCAGCATACCAACTCTATTTTTAAGTGCCACTTTATGTAAAACTCTAGCTAAACTTGTTCTTTGTGCTGGTGTTAATTTTTGCTTAAACTCTTTGCCTACATCTGCTTGTCCTGCGGCGGCAGCATTATTTTCTTCTTTTGCTTTTTTCTGTTTAGCTAAAAATCTTTCAGCAAATTGTTCAGTTACCCATTCTGGCTTATATGCTGTATCTACAGGCATAAAAACATTGTTCTTTGTTATATTATCTGTTATGCCACTAGTCGATAGTTCTGCACTAGCTGGATCCATTTTGCTAGCTATATAGGCATCTGTAGTTGCTAGTGTAAATTTTTTACCTTGATTAGCCATAGCCTGTTGTTCTATTAATGCTCCCAAATTTTTTGCATTAGCGGTTCTAATAGATGAAAAATTAGGTAATAATAATTCGTTAAAAGGATTAGGATTATTTTTATCTAATCCTCCACCAGCATCTATAATATCAAAAACTTGTCGAGTATTGTCAAATCTATTGGTTTTTTTATCCCATAGTCCTACCTCGGATTCTATTGTTCGATATGGAAAGGAGATGTGTTTTCCGGCAAAGAGACCGTTTGTAACTTTGATCTTAGCTTGTGTCTTGTCTGTATTTCTTTGTAATTCTTTTTGATTAAAAGCACTCACATCTCTGAATCCTGCATTAATCCAAGGAAATGCTTTGACCAAATCCAAGCCGCCAGCAATATTAGTTTTAAATACTGGTATAAAATCTGCTTGTTGAGCAGAGTAGGATCCTGCATCGGCCCCCTTGCTTCTTTCTACTGCCTCGGCTGTTGTCTTGAAAAAATTGATATCATCTGGGGTTGTTAAATTAAATAGAGTATATGGTCCTTTGCCTTTTTTGGGTTTAATTTCAGTATCTGAAAATGTATTTTTAAATACTAGTCCATTAACTAATGCTTGTAATTTCCTCGCATATTCTTGATCAGCATTGGATGTTTCACTTTGTGCAAAACTACCAGGATCGCCTAGTTGTTCTAGAGCTGTCTTTAATCTTGCCCTAATCATATCTAGCTTAGCTAAATAACCCAAATTATTGGCAGTATTCTGAGCAAAAGAATCGTTATACATCGGCCTAATACGTCTACCAAGCATTGCTCCAATATTATTTGATCCAGCAATATTCTGAGATGCTGTCTCGCCAGCAGTAATAGCAGTACTAAGACTGCCTCCTGTTGCCGCATCGATATCTGCGCCTAGAGCATAGTCTCCAGCCGCTCTGGTGAGACTAGTTATACCCATAGTAGCCAACTCTAATCCATACTGAAGACCTGCGGTGTCTTGTCGAGCAGCAATAAAATTCCCCTTGGCTTTGGGTGTGTCTTTTTGAGTACCTGTTAATAAAAATGCGGCTCCGTCTATGTCCGAATCTGCTGCCAATCCAGAAACTCGTATTTGTCTAATTTTATTGAATCTAATCTCATCAGTTTCTATGAATTCTTTCTCTTCTTTTCCATCTCTATCTATAGAGACTCTATCAATATAAGCCTTAGCCGGACCCTTAATAAAGTCTAGTTTAATATTGGGTTTGTCTTTACCTGTAAACTTAGAAATATCTTTATATAATTTTTTGCCGTCATACTCTAAATAATCTGGATTATCGGCAGTGGGCTTTAATAGTCCCATTAAATTATTAATTTTTGTTTGAAAAGCTGCTGCCTCTGTTTGTTTTACCTTAAGTAGTTTAGCTGCGGGAGATGTAATAGAATCTGTCCATTTTTGTGATGGAGCCTCAATATCAATCCAGCTACCAGCATTAGAAGGTACAATATTTTGTAGTCCTAGCCATTTTTTTTCGTATGTTACTTTATCTGCGCCATATTGCGGACTATTGCCACCAAGATCTACAGCCGATCCACCCTCGATTAAAGAGAATGATTGATATCCTTGTCCAATATTCCAACTTAGGCCAGCACTTTTTACAGATGTATCGGCTAATGCTGATGGGCTTGTTGTGCTGATCCAATCGGTTAACATCTCGGCCTGACTATTTACCGCATATAATCCAGGTTTATTTGCGGCAAAATATTTAATTTTATCAATTGGTTTATCAAGAACTTCCCAATTTAGTCCTGGTAAATAATTTTTGGTTTCATTATAAGCTTTATCCTCATACTTACCCTTTGCTCTAGCCTGTGCATCTTCTGGTGACTCTTTATCATCGATTGTAGGACTCCATGTCTTATCAAATACATATCCTCCATCGGCATAATATTTAACTTTTCCACCAGATGAATACGAACCACTATTAATTTGTTTTAATAATCCAAGATTATTTTGTGTAGCTTTTTTATTAACAACAAATTCTCCGGGAGTAAGCATAGCCGGCACAGTATCACTACCTTTTGGTTTAAAATCGATTAAGGTTCCTTCATTCGCATAGATCAAACCTCCACGAGCTTTAGTCTGGGCAGGCGCCCCTCCCATACCACCACCATTATTAGCTTTTACTTCAGCAATTAATAACTTAATACCTTGATTGATCTCACTTAAATTTTGACTTTCAAAATTAAGAGTGACTCTTTGAAGACTTTCTGTAAGTTTTTGAGCGGCGATATCAGCATTGTTTTGAGCCATAAGCATAGATATGTTAGACAATTCTGTATTCGCTTTTGACTGTAGAGCAACGCCCTCTTTATACGTGTTTATGGCTTCTTGCATCGCTGGATCAGCTTCTGGATTTCTCAAAGAGTCTATGACTTCCTGCATCATTGGACTAACACCGACACCAGATTCTTTAAGCATGTTTTCTAAAACATTAGCCTTCATTTCGGATTGTCTGTCTCCTAGTAATGGAGCCAGCTCATTAAATAATTGCAGATCTCCTGCTCTCTGACTAGGATTAGATATGTTCATACGTCCAGCCATATTATTTTGTAATCTAGCCATAGACATATTGAGATTAGCTAATTCTTTAGGAGTGCTAGATACTAATTTTTCAGCAAATCCAACACCAGCTTGTCTTTGTTGTCTAATCTCTGATATTTTATTGAGTGCAGCACTAGCGATATCTGTATTATCAGCCATATTTTTGAGTGCATCATAATTTTCTCTCAGAGCAGTGTTAGTTCTTAGGAGTTGATCTCCCATCATCTGAACCTCACCAGTAGCTCCTGGACCCTTATTGCCTGCTGCGTTATACAGAGATTGTTGTTCAGCTCTGACCCCTTCTAAATTTCTAATATTACGACCAATAGCTCTAGGATCAGACAATCCTCCTGTTTGATCACTGAATCCTTGTAAAGTATTATTTTTGGCTTCTCTTAATGAAATTTCTTTGCCTAGTGCTCTTTGTAAATCTGTCTGTCCTTGAATCATAATCGAGTTAGCTCTACGGGATCTAGCACTAGCTTCTACTTGCATTTCTGTGATTTGATTAATAGCACTAGCATATTCATTAACAGCACCCTGCCATTGCTCTAGTGCTCTTTTTGCTATTTCATGTGCTCTCTTGCTGCTTTCCACTACCTTAGATAATTGAGGTATTCTCTCTGTTAATTCTGAGAAATCTACTTTATCTTCGCCTTTCTTTCTCATCTCCTGAATAGCAGTGCTCATTTCTTTACCAAGATTTAAAGCAACATCATCAGGAATTTGTAGATCAGTCATAGCGTTTGTAATAACGCTTTCGAGTTTTGCTCCAACAGATTCATTAGTGGCGCCCTTATTGTCCTTGAGTGTATTATTAATGGTGGCCATCAATGAACCCTCAAGTTTATTACCGAGCTGTAGTAAACCGCTCATTTTGTTGGCTTCTGATCCAAAAATACTAGACGCTTGAGATACTGCCATCTGATTGGCTTGATTGCCATAGGCCCTAGGATTATCTAAAACATTAATGCTATCAAGCTGTAAATTAGTACCTATCTTAGCCTGTCCAGATAAAGACGCAGTGGTCAAATCTGCTTGATTACTAAGCTTATCTAGTGCTGCTACATTAGCACTTATGGCCTGATCCATATTTTGGAACATTCTCTCTAGAGAATTTTGTAACATATTCGTTGTTTTATTAAGTTTTTCTAAAGCTTTATCTCTCAAAGCCTTAGTTTGAATATCTCTAGCTTTTCGTTCCGCTTCGGCTGCTACAGTAGAAGCTATCAGTGCATCTTTCTGTCCTTGCGTCATAGCGGTAGAATTTTGTATTGTCATAATCTGCTCTTGAACAGCAGCATCAGCCAGAGCTAAACTCTTGGTTAAATTATTAAATTCTTCTGGTTTCATCTCCGCTTGCATCTGATCAAGACTCGATCCTGATTTTACTTTAGACTCTATAAATGATGCGGAGGCTTCTGCTGCTCCAGTGAATCTTTTGGATCTCTCAGATGCTAGTTGAGGAATTAAAGATTGAAACTGAGCTTCTTGATTGCCCGCAGCATTAACACCACCAAATAAACTAGTAGTACTTAAATAAGCACCTATTCCTTGTTTATTTAAAATTTGACTTCTTTCAAAACTACCAGATCCACCACTCATTGCATCGACCAAATTAAATAATCCAGCTTCTGGTTTGTTTGATGCTGCATTTAATGTATCTGCTGCTTTAACGGCTGATAATGTAGCATTTTTAGCTTGAGATTCAACGGCTTTATCTGTTAAGTTATTACTAAATTTTTCGATAGACTTATTTGCCTTTTCTAGTGATTCCTCAAGTTTAGTATTCGCTAAATTAATAGCAAATTCTCTAGCCGCATTATGCGCAGCCTTTAGGCCCTCTGCCACAGCCAATCCAACAACAGCAACACCGGCTAAAGCCGTGCCAACGCCACCCAACATACCAGTTATACCTCCGCCACCACCCCCAGCTCCTCCGCCTCCAGTTGGAACTCTGGGCGCTCCACCTCCTCGTCGTGACGATCTTGAACCGCTACCACCAGAGCCTCCTCTGCCTCCTCCACCACCGCCTCCGCCGCCTCCACCTGGAGGTCTAGTACGTGTTGACGGACCTCTATTACGAGAGCCTCTTCCGGATGATCTGTTCCTTCTATTTCTTGGTGGATCATCATCGCCTCCGCCGCCAAATAAATCTCCTATACTGCCAGCAATAGTAGCGCCCATTCCGATAGTACTAGTCAAACTTTCTGTAAAAGCAGCATTAGCAGCATTTGATGCACTAGATTCTGGATTAAAGAACTGACTACCTAGACCGCCCATCATACTAATACCGAAACCGGCCTGAGTTAATCTACCCATACCCATAATACGTCCGTTGCCTCCGCCGCCAGATCCGTCTCCAGATGATCCTCTGCCAGATGATCTTCTTCTTCTGCCTCCACTACCGCCACCAGATCCTCCGCCACCTCCTGCTACAACAGTTCCACCAGCAGCCGCAGCAGCGCCACCAGCACTAGCAGTAGCCTTGCCTTTAGCAGAAGCGTTGGTTTTTGCTCTCTCATTTGCTAGTTGTTTTGCGGTTTCATTAGCTCGTTTAGTTTCTAGCTGTAGTATTTTTTCTACTTCTTTACGGGCTTGTGCCATTAGTGATGCATCGGTGCGTCTGGTTGGCGCATTTCCTCCTGTGAGTCTATTAGATACAGCGTTCCTTAAAGACTGTATACGACCAGGATTGTCTTGTTGTAGTGCCTGAAATCTACTGCGAACCAATGACTCTTTTCTACCTTCTATAGCTTTTTTGTTGAGATCTAATGCCCTTCCTGCATTTTCTTGAATTTGTTTACGGGTAAGTCTCTTTCCTGTAGCGTCTGTTGTTTGCACACCCAATTGTTCTAATTTGGCATCTGCTTGAGACTGTTTAGTTCTGACTCTTTGAGACATAGCTTTCATTTCTTTGCTTCTGGTACTAGAAAATGCTTTTCTAGCAGCTCGCTCTGCATCGGCATCACTTGCACCAGCTGCGGTAGCCTTTTGTCTCGCTTGATCGGCAGCATCTTTAGCTTTTTGATTAGCCTGTCTTCTTAAGATTTTACTTGTTCTTTCTCCAGCATTAACTAATTTATCAAACGTATTTTCTAATTGACCAAATACTCGTCCAATGTCCTGTTCTACAGCTTCGATCTTTTTAGCGTCTAGACCCTTGGGTGTTTTTACAGGATTATTTCCTGTGAGGTATCCTCCCTTATCCAGTTGTTTTACTGCCGATCCTGCTGTTCTATTGTTTCTAAGCTCTTGTGATCTGGTTTCTTTACCGGTTCTTCTGAATAGCATATCTTTGTATGTACCAGCGGTTCTTTCGTTGGCGTATTTGGTTGCTTGGGCATTACTTCTTCCAGATGCTTTAGCCTCAGCATAAAACTTATCTCTATTAGCCTTAAAAGCATTTAATAGTTGTTTTAAACTCACACCTAACAACTTAGCGTCTTTTTCTAATCCAGATACTATATTAGTATTGGCCAATGGAGAGTTTGATCCTTTGGCTAACTTTTGAACAACACCGCCAGTATGATATTTATTTAAGCTATGTAAATTATTATATCCTATTGCTCTTGCGGATTTTCTATTAATTACATACTCACCCTCTTGTGCTAAAATAGGAACTTCTCCGCCTTTAGCAAAGCGATCAACTAGTCCCGTTGCCTTATGTCCGGTCATGATCGAACCTAACATCTGTGATGTTTGGTCGTCATCTAATTCATGCATTTTTTTGCCATTACGAGACAATAAAATTTTGCCATTGTCTAGTCTCTCAATATCATATCCTGCATACCTAGCTGCTTTAATCATCTCCGAGCCAGACAACTTACGCTTTGACTGAACAGCCAAAGATGCTTTATTTATTTGTTTGCTATTCGGAATTTCTCCTCCTAAAGCCCTAGCTATTCTTCGTCTAATAAAATTAGTTCTTCCACCAGCTCGATCAACTTCCAATCCCATGCTTTTGGCTATGGAGTTGGCCATTTTTAATTTGGCATTTGGTAATTCTTTTTGTAAGTCTTGTAATGATAGTGGGGAATCTTCGGTAACTAATCGTAATCTTTGTGTGATATCTTTTTCTAAAGAAGCTTGATCTGGAGCGTCCTTGGATTTTCTGCCCTTGATAACTCCTAAATCTCTCAGAGTTTGGTTAGCAATCTTCTTGGACATAGCAGCATCAGAAGGACTACTAGCTTTAGCGTCTACATATAATAGAGAAGAAATTTTATCGAATATATTAGATAGTCCAAAAGCAGATCCTTTATTTGGTGCAAAGTCGAACGATCTTTGTGGGTCTGGATTGGCGTCGTATTGGCCCTTGTTCCTCATGCTTGTTAGCATTTCTTCGAACATATTGCCTTTAGCGGCATCATTTACGCCCTTTAAGTATTTTCTTCTTTCTTCTTCTCCATTAATTGCTGGAGTTGGTAGGTCTGGATATTTACTTGAAATAGTACTAACGGCAGTATTAACAGCTTGTACTAGACCATTTTCAATACCCTCATTAAAATCTTTATATACTTGTGGCTTTAGGGCTTCTCTTTGAATACCAATACTACCACCGGCTACAGCAGAACCTAATAAATCACTATATTGCTTACCAACAGATTGTATAATAGACTTTTTACTAACAGAAGAGTCTGCAACGCCTTTTTTGGGACCTTGAAGAATAGCGACACCAACAGCGTTTTGTCTTAAGATACTATTTGGATCACTCTGTAAGTTTTGAATACTTTGTGAATAATCATTTGGATTAATAT
>Ga0315909_10008759_pt1 | contig 11042 bp, 11 predicted proteins | sample LakEriMetagenome_11_FD_203527 | JGI IMG/M metagenome (GOLD analysis project Ga0315909, IMG submission 203527) | Freshwater fungal communities from buoy surface, Lake Erie, Ohio, United States - Buoy 2 MA125 | ecosystem: Environmental > Aquatic > Freshwater > Lake | place: USA: Lake Erie, Ohio...
AAGCGTTTGCACCGTTCTTGCGTAGGTCGTCGGACTTGCCATCCCAGATATTACGCCGATCATTGTACGAGCGAAGGCAGGACTCAAAGTAGTAGTCCAAGTCAATCAAGCAAGTATCATACGCATCGGTTAACGCACCAATGTCTGGTTCCTTATCCGCATAGATAAGCGACTCATCTTCAAGCTCTTGTTCTGGACTCATGGTACGTATTCGTAATAATCTTCGGGGTCAGCTGATACTAGGCACAATTTGATGCGCTTGCCAACAAGTTTATTTGATAGCTTAGATGGGCATTTTACTGGGACTGCCACCCCATCCATGCGGACAATCACCCAAGTAGGGTTATTGCATACCCGCATTACTAGGTAATCATCGCTAAGCTCCTCTTGTTGCGCTACTAGATTGGCAACGCTACAAGGACGCTCGTCGATGACGATCTTGGACTTAGGTGGTCTTCCGCGCTTGGCGGCTGGTTTCTTAGTTTTTGGCTGTTTCATTGGTGAATTCTTTCTGAAAGTCTTTAATAGCGAGTTCTAGGATGTTGAGTTCTTCGGTAAGCCTTGGTGTGCTACCTAGCTTTTCGGACTTGAGTCTACGGAAATACGCTTCTTTCAAGCAGTCTAGGACTAGCCCCTCGGCGGTTAGCGGTTTAGCTTTCGTTTTCATGTCAATATCCTCCAGACCCGTGAGTTGTAACAAATGATTGGCTGCTGTCAACATGATCTAGATTAGCAATTGAGGCGTATCGTAGAACGTCCACGGGGTCTTTCCAAGCCTCCTTTAGACCCTGCTCACCCGTGTACTCGGACAAAGCGTTGATGATATTCTCACACTCGGAACTGACATAAAAATGCGGTCGGTTGACCGAATCAAGCGGCTTAGTTGTATCAAATGCCATTTTCCCGATCAAAGCCTGCAACCCATCGTCAATGTCAAGACCCGGCGCAGGAATGCAAACCATTCCAGCCTCGTTCAAATCCTCGATAATTGACGACGACCCATCCTGCACTTGGTACTTTGCCGCTCCAAGACGAGGGTCAATCAGACGCTCAAAGATTTCCTCGTCACCTTCCATCTGCTGGATAAGGTCGATGTAGTCTCGGATACCGAATCCTTGGCCTTTAGCCCCCTCGCCTGGACACCATTTGCCACCACGCCATTCCGCCCAATCACCGACATCCACCCCCGGCCATTCACGGTAGACCCAGAAGGTTCCGCTCTCGTCCACGGCAATCCAGCACATGAACCAGTTCTTCGCACCAGCAGGGTCAATGACATGATAACGAGTGACATTGTTGGTCGGGATCTTATCTGGCTCGACGACATTGACCACTTTATTGAATTTAGGGAACTTGGTCGTGTGAGACTTCATTGGAACCCCATAAGCGCGGATTAGAATCTCCTCGCGGGGCTTGCCAATCAACGTGTCCTTAATGCGTTCGTAGCCACCAAATGGGTTGTCTTGGCTGTGGAAGTAATGGACTGAAGCATTGTGCTTCTTGGACCTCTGTACATACGGGACGATCTCGCCTTTAAGCAGCTCCGCTTCCCTAGACTCAATGGTCTTAGCCCCATCCAGATACTCCTTAATAACCTCGGTCCAGCCGTCAATAGGCGTGAATGTTAGCAGCATCTTGGAGTTGCGAGTCGCAAGACGGAAACGCAGAGTGTTAATAAGGTCTGGACCTAATAAGTATTCGTCGCACCATACCCCAATGTTTTGCCATTGCGGGTTCCTAGAACCAAGCTCTGCGCCTTCTAGGATCGTTGGGTTGTTCTGATACTGCGAATAGGTTTTGAAGATGATCTGGGAGCCATTAGGGAGGATTAACGAGTTGTCAGTAAACCCGTTCTTTTTGGTGTACGAAATGTAGGCATTCTCGGAGGTTTGCTTTGAGCGCAATTCGGCTGGAAGCCACCCCCATACGGCACTCTGTTGCTGGCGAATGGACACCTCGGAGGTCTGGGCAAAGCAGAATATCTCAGACTTTGGGTTCTCTATCGCAGCTTTAACTACGCAATAACTACCCCATGAAGTTTTCCCGCTGCGATTCCCGCCTAATGCTAGGATCTCATTGACCTCTAGAAGTTGCTCTTCAGCCTTCTCCCAGTGAGGGAGCCTAAACCCGTAGCGGAATGGATCTTTGTCAGCATTCTCGATTGCCTCATGGTATATCCGATGTATCTCCATCAACTCCGATGGGTCCATCAATGCCACCTCGTCATCGTCTGGAGGCGTTAGGATCTGGTGCTTTCTCCAGTTCATTGTTTGTACGCTCCTGTTTCCATTAGGATGTCGATAATGCGGTATACGCTGCCGCATTCGTGGCATCCAAATGCATCATCCTCTGGCGGAAGTGACCCACGGTTGCCGTCCACAAGGTGCAATTTGCTGTATTTCTCGCAGTGTCCACAAAGGCCAATGTGAGGTTCAATGTGTTTCTTTAGCACCACATTCCACACCTTAGTATCGAACTTCTCAGCCAGATACGAGGCGTAAGTAAGGGTATTGCAAGCGTACCTACGACCATCATGATCGACTGCGTAACGGTACAAGATCGGACCAACGTCCGAAAGGTAATCGACAAACCTTGACTCTGGTTCTTTGATCATGCGACTATCTCAGCTTCAACTGCGCTTTCTTTGACCTTGTTTGCGATGCGAGCTTTAGCGTCAGCAATCATCTTGGCAGCGTCATCAAGGCTTGGTCCCTTGCGATGTTCGACGACCGTGGTAGCCATACCAGTAAGCTGTGCTGCCTTGTCCGTGAGGATACCCACCGTGACGGCCAACTTATCTGGGCTAATCTTCGCCAGCTCATCTGGATTGTCAAACAGTTGTTGGGAACGCTCAAACAGCAAGTCGGTGTACTCCTGTGCGGCAATGGCGTACCGCATTGAGAATTCCTTGCGCTTTGTCTCTAGGGTGTCGCTATGCCTCCACTCAAGCCCACGGATAATCTCACGCGAGAGTCCAGTCTTGTTCTTGATGTCCGATAATCTAGCCCCCTGCGCAGACAGCCATAATGCTAACGCCGCTTTGTTCGGGGCGTAATGCTCAACCGTGTTGCCGTGCTGGTGCTTGGCCCGTTCCTTTACTTCAAGGAACCAAGCCGCCTTATCAGCTCGCTCGTCAACATAGTCACGCTTTAGCTTTTCGTTTGGATCGTCGCTCATTGGTTCAGAGGTCACTAGGACTTCTTAACCTTTAACTGCTTACCGCGCAAGGCTTTTTTCGGCTTGAAATCTCTTCTTGATATCGATAGATGTTTTTGGACTAACTTGGCCTTTGCGAATCAATCCGCGAAGAACAGCATCTGGGTCGCTATGGTTCTTCATCATGTCTAGCGCGATGTCAATCTGCTCTTTTTCTTCTAGGCTTTTCCAGAGTTGATCCTCTTCAGTAATCCCTCGGCGTTTATCGATCATTCTTTTTTTACGAAGCGACAATACCTTCTTCCTCATGTTGAGATCCTCAATCGCCCTAATTTCCTTCATTTGGTCGCGTTCTGAAAGTTGAGAAATCCTATCCAACTCGGTAGATGGGGTAACCTCTTTTACTCTTGGAATGCTTGGGGTATACCCATTGATTGCAAGTAAGGTATTGCGATCACCAATGCCGCTATCAACCATTGCTTGAATAATCTTTCCTTTTGGGAAGCCAAGAGTTTTCATGTTATTGACATGTCGAGACAATAATTGAAAGTTGTCCTGATAGTCTTTATTAAGTTCGTTGTATTTAGCGTCAAGGTCAGCACCCGCAAGGTTGTAAGTAGCGGATGAATACATGGATCTAATGCCATCTAGTGACTTTCTAGCATCTCTAAGATGAAACCCAACACCTTCAACTGGATCGTATCTTTTAACGCGAAGTCCAGCCATTCTCAGCCCAAGTTCCTCTGCAGTTGTGGGGTTGTATGCCCTAGTGGCTTTTTCTACTTCTCGCTGAAAACCAGTTGTAAACGCTTTACCGGCAAACCAGCCAGCTCGCTCAAGGAAGTTTTCTACTGGATTAACCTTGTAACTGATTTTTTTGTCTGTCGCTGGAACATAGTTTCCAATTGCGTTTTGCATTGGAGCTATAAGAAAGTTTTCGTCTCCAGCTATTTTTGCATACATTGCTCCAAGCGCATTACTGGTAGACTCCTTAAAGTCCTTCCCATTAAATGCCGACATAAATACAGAAGAAATGTCAGATTGTGGCATTGCGTATGACAAATTGGTAACATAATACTGACCGTCCTTGTCTTCGTGGATAGCAAGCATATTATCTTTTTCATAAGATGGTAGCACGCTCTCCTTCAATGCCTGTTCTTTTTTCTTATCTGTATTACCAGCCCTGCTATTGTACAAGTTTGCGGCGGCAATAGGTGTCGCTAACGCAGCAGATAATTTAGCCATTCTGCTGAACCCCTCATTTCTTAATTTATCTCTATTAACTGGGCCAACTCTAGACTCAAGGAAATCAGCCATGGACCCATCTATCATCATTCTTGCCATTTTACCTTGATTGTATGCCGTGCGCATCAACTCAAATGTATATGTAGCAAACTGACTTACTCCAGCAGAATACTTTGATAGCGTCTTTAATGCTTGACTCGAATAATCGTAATTAGGATAAGTTGCGTTTGTCATTGCTGACACAACCTCATTCAATATCCTACCGGATTCTTTGCTAACCGCTAACTGCGGAGCAATATCATTTATTAGTTTTGAGTTAGCCTCGCTTACGGAGTTTCTAAATGCGGTATCAGCGATACTATATGCTTTACCAAAAGGGGACAATACTTTTTGGGCAACCCTTCCAAGTGCTGGTCCTTTTAGCCCCGCATTGATATCGCTCTCAATAAGAGACTGTCCTATCAGATTAAGCTCTGATAACTTTTTGAACTCACCAATTGACTTAATGTCCATTCTGGACGCAATTGGCTTGTACTGCATTAGTCCATATTTAACGCCTCTGCCCAACCCCTTGAAAGGATTGGCTCCAGCAGCCATCGCTAGCACCATGTTACCTACTGGCTGGACTGTGTAAGATGACGGATTCAAAAGAGTCTTAACAGCTTTTGACACAGAACTTCCAGTTTGAAGTAAATCAAGAAGAACGCCAGTAGTGTGGTCAATTCCATTATTATCTACATTCGCTCCGTATAGACTGTCAATAGAACGTTGTACCTCTACTGGGACATAAAGTTGATCCTCTGGTAATGGTTGGTCAGGAAGTAGTCTTGGAGTCCTTCTTAAGTTTAATGGCTGGTCTGTTGGGGCAATACCATCAGCCTTTGTCTTCGCGATTCCCATGTCACGAAGTGTTGTTTTGATGTTGAAGTCAGCAGTATCGTAGGCGTTAATCCTAGACAACTTTGACATTGTGGCGGAGAGCCTAGATCCAGTTTGTGTAACCTCACCAAGATAATTCCTAAGCTCTGGAATAAGATCCTTTCTTTCTTTCAGAATCCCACCTGGGGATTGAAAAACAAAATTGGAAATATAATCTGGACCCCCAGCCCTCTTGGCGTTTAGCTGGTTAATATAAACATCAGCGTCCTCCCTTGTCATCCCATTACGAACAAGCCCACCTTTAAGAGCAGCTTCTTGTTGTTTGCTTGGTTTGTATGCAGGGGATTCAAAGAATAAATATGGCTTAGTCAAGTAATCTCCATCATTTCTGCTGCGCTCGATCTCACGAAGCAGTGGTTCTTCTAGTGGTCTTTGCCCGTTGTAGTGGTTCTGAAGAAGTTCATCTTGATACTCCCCGATCCATTTGCGACCTTGAAGAAGGTCATTCTTAATAGGCTCTAGATCAACTGGAAGCTCATCAATCTTTCCATTAACGAACTCATAGGCTAGTCTATTGGCTTCTTCTGGATTCTTGGATTTAGATACAACCCTGTTAATCTTGGACTCCAGAATCGCTCCAGTTGATTTCCCAGCTCCAGCTACAGATTCCGCTTTCTTTGCTTCTGCCGCAATAGTCTTCCCTCCAGTAACCAAAGATGGGGCAAACCTTGACTTAAATCCTTGAGCTAGTTGAGATATCGACTTGGCTATACTTGGTTCTTCTGGAATGTCATATTCAAATCCTTTAGGTTCTTTTACTTCATCCGTAATTCCAACTTCTTTTTTCTGTGGAATAGCTTCAACATCCACCTCTTGAGTAACAGGTTTTTTGGGTGCAGCCATTTCTAGTTTAGGCGCAGCTTCACGGTCTATTACTTTTCTAACAAACTCCTCATCGCTCTTCGAGGCGAGTGCTTCTGGTTCAATCCCAGATGCATTGACAATTTCATCAATTGCTTTGATCGCGTCTGGATCTCCAGTTTTAACCAAGTCATCAATCTCTTTTGGCGACTTCTGGAATATTTTCTGGACCTGTGGACTAAATGCCTTGAATGCTTTTTCTGCAATCTCAAGTCCACCGCCAAGAGCAAAACCAGTACCAGCAGCAATCTTAGCCTCTTCTGGAGTGAGCATCCGTTGTTCTTCGATACCCTTTTCTACGGCTTGTGCGCCAGTTGCAAGCCCAGCCCCGACTGCTCCACGGGCAGCGATTTGACCTGTACCCACGAGTGCTTTGCCAACCTTGGTTGTGGCCTTAGCTCCTTTGAATAGCTTTTGCCCAGGGATAAAGTTAAGCGCAGTATCAGCCACAACCCGTCCCCATGAAATTGGCTTGTTTGGATTTTCGATTTCTTGTGCAAGAATCGAACCAGTAACGCCACCAGTAAGTGCGCCAATTGAGTATCCAGCAAGAGTACCCACGCCAGGGACTACAGATCCACCTGCGGCTCCTGCATATTTCGCCCCTTCTGCCAAAGCAATTTCAGCAGCAAGACCGCCAGCTACGCGACCGATAGACGGTCCTTCTTCTGAAGTTTGCACTTCGGCTTGAGGTTCTTGCTCAGTAACCGTTGGGATTTCTGTTACGGGCCTAGACTCTTCGGTTTGCTCAACTGGTTGTTCCGTTCCAATTTGACCAGCAATTTCATCAATCTCGTCCTCCGATAATGGAGTTTCAGATTTTACCTTTTTCCCATTTATCAGATAGGTTGCCATTGCAGATTATGTCAGTCTGGAAGAATTTGAAATCGAGTACCTTTGCTGGTTTGATTTGGCTGAGGAGCCTGCTGGGTTGCAGTAGGAGCCGATTGTTTTGGTTGAACTCCAAGAATGTCTGGCAACACGCTGGCATCAAGTGGACCATACACAGATGGTAGATCGGTTGCATTTAAAATATCAAGTGCGCCTTGGACGTTGCCCTGCTTGTAAAGCTCTCTAGCATTTACAATGTATTGCGTTGTCTTTGGTACGCTAGTATCACTTTCTGGTTTTGTTTGCTGACTGTAAAGTTCTGGCTGAGGTTGAACAGTTTCAAGCTGAGAAACAGATTTAGTTGTTTTCTCTGGAAGTACTGCTTCTATTTGACCAACAAACGGAGTTGTCGATACAGCCTTGCTGCCGGTGAACAAATTAAAAGAATCCGTATTCTGCATACCCCTGCTTACTGGTACTCCACCGCTATATATCGTGCCAGTTTTCTTTCCTACAGAAAATTGAGTTCCGTCTTGAGTGGTGCGGGTTTCTTTCTCCTCTTCATTTTGGAGCTTGATTGCCTCTTCGATTCTTTGAGTTAATTTCCCAGCGACCTTCGATGCACCATTTAAATCGCCTTTTTCAATAAATGATGCGGCTGATTTAATTTCTTGATCGGACAATTTAATTCCACGTTCATCCCCCATATTAAGGGCGCTTTCAATTTGAGCCAATGCTTCTTCTGGGGAAACGCTAGTTGATTTTTGGGATTTGGTTTTCGTCGATTCTTCTTTACCAGTTTCCTTTAGCCACGCGGAATGTAACTGATTAGCTGTAGTTCTCGGAATAAAGTCACCAGACTTGTACCCTTTGCTTTTGACATACTCGTTAAAATCCATGACTTTATTTGATTACTGAACGCTAAACCCTTTATTATTCCAGCCTGCACCACCGCCAGCAGAAGCCCCACTGCCGCCAGAAGATTTGCCACCAGAAGAAGCGGCCATCCTGGCCTCACGCTGACGAGCAATACCCATAGATGTCTGAGTCTTCATCATGTTCAGTGCATTATTGATATAGTCGCTCGTCTGTGACGCCATGAATGCACGATCAGCAATAGGGATGTTTTCATCTCTAATCTGCTCGTTGTACGGTTGAAGTACGCTGGACATTTCTGGAAACAACTTAAGCGCGGCATCAATTTGAACTCCACTTTGCTTAATTAGTTTTTTCTCATCACTTTGTTTTTTAAAGTAGTCACCAACTTGACCCACCGCTCCAGCAATACCTTGCGCCCCAGTCATCGCTAGTTCCCTAGACGCAGCCACGGATGGTCCGTAGTCTGGGGCTTGGTATGGTGTAGTTTGTACTTGTCCTCCGTATATTGCCATAATTTTAAATGTAGCTGTAGTTTACATTACCCCAAGGGCTTGCTGCTGACATCGTGCCAGCACCTCCACCACCACCTCCAAAGTTAAATCCACCACCAGCCATGTTCATTCCAGCACCCATCATGCCGCTTCCAATGCTTGACCACATTTGAGCCTTAGCTTGTTGTTGAGCAAGTCGGTTCTGGTAGTTTGCTTGGTTGGCTTGATTCTGCGCTCCAGCTAGTTGACTTGCATAATCAAGCGGCATGTTGTAATCGAAATTTCCAGACGATTCTGGGCCAAGTGTTAGTGCCGTGCGAAGGTCTTGCTGACCAGCAGTGTAAGAAAGTGGCGCGTTACGCAACGCCGCAAGGCCGGGGTTGGTGTAGAACTCTCCAGCTTGAGCGTATGCGCGTTGCCCAGCCTGTGCTGCTTCTGCACGCTTTGCTGCCATAACATTTTCACGACCCATGATCTCGGATGCAATAGCCGCATTCCCACCAAGTCGACCAGATGCTTGCGCGGCCTCTCTAGCAGTCTGCTGGTACATGCGTTGTTCTTGTGGAGTAACACCCTGTGCCGATAACCTTGCCCGTTCAGCTTCCTGCGCTGATGCTTGAACCACTGCCGCTTGTTCTGGCGACAACGCAGCCATAAGTCCACGAGTAAGACCAGTCTGACCAGTCTGTTGACCAAGCTCCGCAGCACGCAAGTCGGCAAGTGTTTGTCCAGCTTGAAGACCAGTAGTGCGTTGAAGTTCTTGGAAGCCGGGTTGACCACCAACGCCACCAAGGAATTGACCAGTCTGGTCAAACATTTGGCCCATGATTTGCGGACCATACTCAGCACTTGTCTGAAGCGCGAGTGGGATTGCCGTAGGGTAGTAGTTCTTAAACAACCCAGTCGCTTGGCGTTGCGCTAAGTTCGTCCCCTTGTTCTTGCCACTTGTTGACATTTTGAAAATATCAACAGCGGCTGGTGCTGGACCAACACCTTTTCCAGCTTGACTGGCCCCGTAAATTGACGCTCCAGCACCGATTGCTGCTGTCGCTACTCCTGTTATTGCTAAACTCATGATTTTGCGTCCTCTAGTGTTTTGTGTTTGATTTCCTCTATTAAAGTGTCGTCGCTGATTGCGTTAATAATCAATGAACTTGATACATCTTTGCTCCATGTTTTGCACTTTGAGTCATCTGGGTCTAACAATGGGTTTTGCAATCTATCAGAGATAATTTCAACGATTTGATCTGGATCGGTTAAATTCTCTGGATTCACATGAAACGTTGTCCATGTCGTATCCTGTTTCACATGAAGAAACCTTTTTGTGCCGGGTTGTGTAATTCCCATGTATGGAGCGACATGAGTCACCGATCCTTCTGGTGATATCACATCCACCTCGCCAGTGCTAATGATAAATGGATGCCTCGTATTGTGAGTCATTGACATGATCAACGAGCCAGCAGGCATGAAAATCGTCCTAGTGTAAAGACCCGGCGTAAAAATGTGAGTTAATGGACACTCAACCTTGTCTTCGGATTGACACATCGCGTACTCAATTTTATCTGACTCGCTACAAGTTGCTAAGATATCTGGGTCAATGTGTGACAGGTTCAAATCCATTCGGTTAAATCTCTATTGCTTTTGCTAGGTGCTGGTTCATTACAGCTTAATGCAGTACAACATCGAGATGTTGCGAGGTGCTGTTTCTGTTGATGTACGCGCAACACGTGATGCATCGAAATTAACAGTTTGATACGCACCTGATCCACCACCACCAACTGTGTATGTTCCTGCTGATAAAGTAAACACCCCACTGCTTGTTGTACCAGCAAACGAAGATTGGAATCTTCCAGCGGTTCCAGTAATGTTTTGCAATGTATCTGCTTTTTTTTGACCAAAGATAGAGTTGGATGTGGTTCCGTCTGAGTTTTGTCCGTGACCACGAACAAAGTATCCTCGCAAGTCAGGAAGATTGAAAGATCCACCAGAACCACCATAGGTATATCCAATAGCAGCAAACAAAGCGGCATATGTTGCGGTACTTACAGATGCTCCATCTGCTGCAAGCCAACCAGTTGGCGCACCATTCATTGCGAATGCCATAACAGCACCAGTAGGAACAAGCATGTTTGATGCCTTTTCTTGAGTGACTGCGCCATTTTCAATTGCAGCTGTTTTAACGGAATCTACACCAAGTTCATTAGATGTGATACCAGCAGAACGAATTTTCATCTTTCCAGAAGTAACCTCCAAAGTCGTCCCAATAATGGCATCGGTAGTAATCGTTGTCTGGTCGATGATGTTATTCATCTTCGTGCTAGTGATCGTATCAGTAGCCGTAAATGTGTAGGTGGTATCAACTGCGCCCATAGCGTTATTTCTGTGATAGGATTTGTCTATTTGTCACCGAACCAGCGACTTTTACTGAGTTTATCTTGGGGGAACCTTGTGTTCTTGTCAAGATCATGGTTCCTGTATAGCCACGAATTCCACCAAGTCGGCATCTGATACCAGCAGTCTCAGCTTCATTAGGTGAACTAGGTGCTAGAACCTCACCACCAAGAAACTGCGTGGTAGTACCAATCTCTGAGGCATTATCTGGGTCTTCGGAGGCAAATGAAATCATGTACTCGCCGGTTT
>Ga0315909_10008764_pt1 | contig 11037 bp, 13 predicted proteins | sample LakEriMetagenome_11_FD_203527 | JGI IMG/M metagenome (GOLD analysis project Ga0315909, IMG submission 203527) | Freshwater fungal communities from buoy surface, Lake Erie, Ohio, United States - Buoy 2 MA125 | ecosystem: Environmental > Aquatic > Freshwater > Lake | place: USA: Lake Erie, Ohio...
TTAAAGTTTATGACCCAATTGGTGTATATCAGGAAGAAATCTTTATAAAACTTGTGGAGTTATTATGGAGATTGAGAAGGGTTGGTCTCATTGAAACAGGAATTTATGGAAACGAAATTCTCGAGTTTGATGCAGATTCTTACAAACCTCAAGTATCAGAAAAAATAATGCATTCTGATTTTAAAGAAGGAGATCAAAGAAAGGTTTTAAAAAACCAGTCTTTAATTGGAATTGCGTTTACCAGAGACTCCGCAGCTGGAAGTTCTTTATTGAAGTTAAATACAATTGAAGGAAGATTAATTGGTAGAGTTCAATTGTATGAAGATCTTCTTTTTAAAGCGAAGAAAAAAAGAGGAAAAAAATGAGGAATATTTCTCAATCTAAAATCAGCTATTATTGGCGTAATAAAAGGAGTTTTTTAAACAATCCTCGTTATAAAAGTAGGGGTCGTGTCAAAACAAAGCCAACTCTAAATCAACTTATAAAGCAGGCTCACAATCAATTTGTTGAACAGTGGGGACCTTATATGGAGGTAAATCAACCGGCTATATATGAATCAATGACTGGAAAAAAAGCAAAAAAACCGATTATTGAGTATGCATTGCCAAAAGAGGAAGTTAAAGAAATTAAAACTTCTCAAGATGACTTGTCCGCTTACCAAGAGCAGAGAGATACTGAACGTAAGGCTGAGCTTGAAAAAGTTAGAGAAAAACAAAAAAAGGAAGCCAAATTTAACTTTGTAAAGCCAAGGATAAATTGGTCTATCTATGGAGGTTGGGTAAATGCTTATGAACCTGTAAACAAGGGCAAATTAGGCAGCACCCAAGAATGGAAAAAAGAAAAACCTTATCCGGTTTATTATTAATCCATCTGCACATTGTATTTGATGATGTTAGGTTCAGTTAAAGATTTCCCAATAATCTTAACATCATCATCAATGTGTGCATAAATCCAAAAGAAAGTTTGATTGTCAGATTTATTGTGAATCTTTTCAACTCTAATTTCGATTTTATTAAATTTGTGTTTCATATTAATCATTAATAGGATTACAATTTAATTTAGTAAACATTATAAAAAAAGTTCTTGACATATTGATTTTACTATGAAATAATTGCAATTACCGAACTTAAAAAGTTCTACTTGTTTAGAAAAACTAAAGTAGTTTGGCTTAATATCCTTTCTCCAAACCTCCCAAAGTTTTTCAAAAAAATAAGTTGAATTTAGGTATACTTGTTTAGAAAACCGCTGTTAGTTTGGTCTATGTTCTTTCTTTCTGCTTCTAGCAGAGGTTTTCTAGCAGTATTAAATTAACATCAAAATATTTAAGTTTTTTGATTAATTTTTAAATAAATGAAAAAAAAAAATAATGGGGATAACGTTGTTAATTTAACTAAAGTTAAAAATAATCTTCCTGTAAAACAAGATACAATTGATCCAGTTAATGAAAAATGTAAGATAATTGTAAGAAGTCATCTTATACCGCTTTTTGAAGACAAAGAACTTGATGCTTCAAATTATCATATTTTATATGCAATAACTTTTTATTTAAGCCAAGAACTTGCTTATATGTATATGCCTGTTGATCAAATTAAAACCTCTCTTGACAGAGGTAGTAATGAGGCAATTCAATATTATTTGAATCGATTTGCTAAAAAATATTCACTTGTTGGAGAAATTAAGGAAGAAGATAAACCAAGGACAATTAATTAAATTTTATGAATTACGTTTTTTTCGACCTAGAAACTTCATCACGAGACCATAAATTTGGGCAAATCCTAGAGTTTGCTGGAATATTATGTAATGATAATTTTCAAATTTTGGACGAACCCTTTGTACTAAAATCTCGTCTTATTGAGGGTACAATTCCTGAGGTTGGTGCTTTGTTGGTTACAAATACAACACCTCAAATGCTAAAAAAAAGAAACTTATCTCACTATGATATGATTAAGCAGATATTAAAAATTTCTACAAAATGGAGTCCAGCTATCTGGACGGGGTGGAACGTCATAGATTTCGATTTTAATTATATCAGGTCCACCTTCTATAAAACTTTAAATGAAATTTATTTTCATCAGTTTCATGGTAATAAAAGATCAGATATTCTAGTAACTGCTAGGGCTGCTAATTTATTTTATCCAGGTTGTCTCAAGATTCCAATAAATCAAGAAGGAAAGCAAAATTTTAAACTAGATCAAATAGCATCTCTTAATGGCATTAATCACGATGCAAAACATTCAGCTCTGAGTGATACGCAAGCCGTATATGAAATGGCAAAAATTATAAAAGATAAAGCTCCAAATCTTTGGAAAGCATCGTTAATGACTTGTAGCAAAACTGAGATTAATCAAATTGTTGAAAAAGAGAAAATATTTGTAACAGCAGAAACATATTATGGAAAAACTGTTCCTTTCGTTCTTACTTTTTGTTGTTATCATCCAAAATATGCAGCATATGCAATGTGCCTAGATTTAAAGCATTCGCCAGACTCTTATATGACTATGTCTTACGCTCAATTAAAATCAGAGTTAAAAAAATCTCCAAAGATATTAAGAACTGTTCGAGCAAATAAATTTGTAGTTCTTATGAATGGAAATTATGCAAAAAATTTTGAAGGTTATAGACAAATTGGTATTGATAAACTCATTGAAAGAGCAAATATTATTGCAGCCAATAAAGAGTTTAAAGATAGAGTGTCTCAAATATTATTAGAGGAGGCTGATGAAAAAGAAATGCTTGATACAAATTTAGAGCAAGAACCTGAAGAACAAATATATTCAGGAGGCTTTAATAAAACCCCTAAAGATGAAAAATTAATTTTAGAATTTCATGAAAAAAATGATTGGAAAGAAAAATTTTTAATCTCTGAAAAATTTGATGATTCTAGATTTGTTTATTTTGCGCAGCGTTTAATATATGAGGAATCTCCATCTAGTTTACCCGAAACAGTTTATAAAAAAATACATAGAAGAATTGCAGAGCAAATTAATTCTCTTAATGATGAGAAATGGAATACTTTAGCAAAATCGACAAAAGAGATTGATGATCTTAGAGTAAAACATGAGAACGATGAACAGAAGTTAAAATTGCTTGATGATATTGATGAATTTTTAGATGAGATTAAGCAAAAATATGAGAATGCTTAGTTAATTAAAGTTATAATTAACAAATGATATTTAAAGATCCTAAAATTAAAAGCAGCGAGATTACCCCAAAAGAAGTATTTCAGAACCGTCGTAAGTTATTAAAAAATTTAACTCTTGGATCTTTAGCTGTTGGTTTAAGTTCTTCACTGCAAGATAATTCTTATGCTTTAGCTGAAAATAATCAGAAAAAATTAAAAGCTAAGTTTAATCAAAAATATTCAGTCAATGACAAACAAACGTCTTTTAAAGACGCAACCACTTATAATAATTTTTATGAGTTTGGCATGGATAAGGATGATCCAGCTCGTTATGCTAAAAGTTTAATTACTCGACCCTGGACAGTTAGTATTGAAGGTTTAGTTCAAAAACCTATGATCATCGATATTGATAGTTTAATAAAACTTTCAGCACTAGAAGAAAGAGTAAGCCGGCTACGCTGCGTCGAGGGTTGGTCCATGGTTATTCCTTGGAATGGTTTTTCATTATCAAATCTATTAAATAAAGTTGAACCCTTAGGTACCGCTAAGTATGTTGAGTTTGTAAGTTTAGCAGATCCTAACCAAATGCGAAATCTAAGTTCATCAATCATAGCATGGCCTTATTTAGAGGGACTTCGCTTAGATGAAGCCATGAATCCTTTAACACTTTTAACCTTTGGAATGTATGGAGAAGTTTTGCCTAATCAAAATGGTGCACCTGTTAGAATTGTTATTCCTTGGAAGTATGGATTTAAAAGTGCAAAATCCATTGTTAAAATAAGATTAACCGATAAAGAACCTGTTACCTCTTGGGTTCGAACAGCTCCAATGGAATATGGTTTTTACTCTAATGTAAATCCAAATGTCAGCCATCCTCGTTGGTCTCAATCAACAGAGCGGCGAATTGATGGACGAAATATTTTTTCATCTAAAATTAAAACAGAAATGTTCAATGGTTATGGGGAACATGTTGCGCATCTCTATTCTGGAATGGATCTTAGAAAGTTTTTTTAATTCCTTATGAATATTATTTTAGCAAGGCGCATTGTTTTTGTGCTTGGATTAATTCCGTTATTAAGATTATTTGTTTTAGGATATTTGGATGATTTAACTGCTAACCCCATTGAATTTATCACTCGCTCAACGGGCACTTGGACAATTACTTTTTTATGTTTAACACTTGCTATGAGTCCGCTTCGATGGATCACTGGTTTTTCTCAGTGGGTGCAGCTGCGAAAAACTTTAGGTTTGTTTACTTTCTTTTATGGATTTTTGCATTTTACAATTTGGTATTGGTTAGATCATAACTTTAGTTTTACAGACATGATTAGTGATGTGATTAAAAGACCATTTATTACCATGGGTTTTATTGCTCTTCTTATTATGAGCTTACTTGCAATAACCTCAAATCAAACAGCAATGCGTTTAATTGGTGGAAAGTGGAAAATTCTGCACCGTTTCATATATTTAATCGCAATTTTAGCTGTAATTCATTACTTCTGGCACAAGGAAGGCAAAAGAGATTTTTTAGTAGTCTATATTTATACAGGCATAATTTTATCGTTACTATTTATCCGTATTCCATTCATAAAAAGATTAATTACAAAATAAGCTATTAATTATAATTTTTAAAAAATAAAATTGCTTAGTTGACAATTTTCTATTGATCAATATGTTTAATTAATAAATATCTTAGAGATTCTATGGCAACAATTAAGCTTACAGACGAAAATTTTAGTGAAATAGTATTAAAGAGCGAAAAGCCATTCATCGCTCGCATGACCGCGAGGTGGTGCCGATGGGCCCCTCTAATTTAATTAGAGGGGCGCCATCTTTTTTAAGCGGTCCTTGTAAGGTAATCGGCCCTATTCTTGAAGACCTCTCGGTAGAACTTGCTGACAAGTTAGCATTTGGAGTTATGGATATTGATGAAGAATTAAATACGCCGACAAAATTTTTTGTGAGAGGAATTCCGACCCTGCTTTTATTTAAAGGTGGCAAGCATGTCGACACACGGGTTGGAGCTTCAAGCAAAGAGGAAATTAAAAAATGGTTACTAGCTAAGATTTAATTTAAGTTTAAAACTTCTCCCATTAAATACAGTGAGCCTGTAATTAAAATTAGAGAACTTTCATCTTCATTAGAACATTCTCTTAAAGCATTCTGAATACTTGTGCAGGCATTTGATTTAATTCCTAGATCATTTGCAATTTTTGCAAGTGATTTAGGATCTGCTGAATTTTCTTGATTTGGAATTGAGATTGTTTTTACAGCTGTAACTGTATTTGTTAAATGCTTTAAAAAATCTTTAGGATTTTTAGTATTGAGAATTCCAAATATTAAATAAATTTTTCTATTTTTATTTTTATTTAACCAATTGTTTAAAGCTATAGCTGATAATTCTTCATGACCTCCATCAATCCATAAAGAATTACCGCCACTTAAATAGCTAAGTAGTTTTCCTTCATTAATTTTTTGAAGTCTTCCTTTATTTTGCGTGTTGGTAATTGCATAATTTACTTTTTTAACATCAAGTTTTGGTAAAATATTTTTAGCTGCAGCAATAGCAGTTCCACAATTAAATTTTTGATGATCACCAATCAGCGATGGAGAATCTAGATGCATCAAACTATCGTTGTCTTGATAGGTAAATTTATCATCATTTTCAATATTGATTTGAAAATCTTCGCCATAAATAAATTTAGGTGATGGATTGTCTTTAGTTTCAAAATCTATAGCTTTTAAAGCTTTAGGCGTTTGTTTTGCTATAATTATTTTTGTATTTTTATTTAAATATCCGCACTTTTCATGTGCAATTTTCTCTATGGTGTCACCCAGCCACTCTATATGTTCTAAGCCTATGGGCGTAATTATTGATGCTAAAGGGGGATTAAAATCCTCTAGAACTCTACAAAAATCACCATGCCAACCTAAACCGGCTTCAGTAATTAAATAATCTGCAGGATTTTCTTTAAAAGCAATTGTTGCAGCAATTGATATTGCTTCAAATTGAGTAACAATTAGTTCATGTTTTTTAATAATTTTTTCAGTTTCCAGTAGTAAATTTGTAAAGTATTCCTCAGTAATATTTTTATCTTTTAGGGTTACTCGTTCGGTAATAGATTGAAGGTGAGGGGATTCATATAAGTTACAAGTAAATCCGTGCGTTTCAATAATAGATTTTAAAAATTTTGCAGTTGATCCCTTGGCTTTACTTCCTATTACATTTGATAGATTTTTAAATTGTTGATGTGGGTTACCAAGTTTTTCTAAAACTTTTCTACTTCTATCTAAAGTAAGATCTATTTTTTTAGGGTGAAGTTTTTGAAATCGGATCAACACTTCCGATAGTTCCGAGTGGACTTTGTTGTTGTTCATTAATTATTTGGCTGTCACTTAGGAAAGTTTTATTTTTATTTGTCAATTGTGATAATAAGGTACTTATAATTTTACGTAAATCTTTTCTTTCGGCGACAATATCCAATTGTCCTTTTTCATGGACGTAGTTAGCCAGTTGGAATTCTGGCGGTAACTCAGCACGAATTGTTGATTTTATAACATCTTTACCACTAAAACCTATTCTTGCTCCCTTTTCAGCAATATTAATATCCCCTAACATAGCGATGCTGGCTGTTGTACCGCCATAACAAGGGTCGCATAATACAGAAATGAATGGAAGCTTTTCTTGTTTTATTGAATTTATTGCCACAACCATTCTGGACATCTGTGCTAAACTTAAGGCACCCTCAAACATTCGCATGCCTCCGCTTTGAAAAAAAATAACATAACCAAGTTTATTTGCGTAAGCAAATTCAGCACCTGTAACAATTGCCTCTCCAGCAGCTCTTCCAACCGAACCTCCTAAAAATTTAAATGAAAAAGCAGCTGAGACTAAATAAACATTATTTACCTTACCTGTTGCTAGCATCACGGTGTCATGTTGTCCTGTTTTTTCTCTAGCTTCCTTTAATTTTTTAACATAACTTTTTTCGCTTGGAAAAAGTAAAGGATCATCTATTGCTGGAAGTAAGGGCGAAATTTCTTGATATTGTCCATCATCAAAAAATATTTGAAAACGTTCTTTAGGTTCAATGTGATGGTGTTTATGACATTTATTACATACATATAAATTTTCTTTTAGATCTTGTTTATAAAGAACAGCACCGCAAACACAACTAGTCCAGAGGACCCCTGAGGGTCCTATCTTTACACGAAATAGGTTTTTAATTTTAGGCTTAATGCGTTTAAACTTATCTGTTAACCAAGACATTATAAATTTGATAAAATATTTCTGATGTAACCACCTACTTTTGTTGCAATTTTCTTTTCATTAAACTTTACATTTTTTGCAACAATATCAACAAGAGAAGAGCCCATAACTATTCCATTCGCTCCACTTTTCGCCATTAACTGGGCATCTTTTAAATTTTTTATTCCAAATCCTGAACATATTGGAAGATCCGTATGTTTTTTTATTTTCCTAATCATGTTCTTAACATTTGCAAGTTCAGCTCTTTTTACACCAGTAATTCCCTTTACATTTACTGCATAAATAAATCCCCTTGAGATTTTAACTATCTCTTTAATTCTTTTTTCATCCGTTGTAGGCGCTATAAGCTTAATTAAACAAATGTTATGTTTACTCAATAATTCCCTTAATTTATTTTCTTCTCTCGTTTCATGCGGGGCATCTATTACTAAAACTCCATCAATATCTGCTTTTGCAACATCTTCTACAAACCTATTCATCGGATACATAAAAATATTAGAAATATAACCCATTAAAACAATGCTAATTTTTTTATTTTTTTTTCGAACATCTGCCGCAAGTTTTATGACTTGATTTAAACTTCCACCAGCTTTTAAGGCACGTTCAGAAGCAGTTTGAATAATAGGCCCTTCGCTTGACGCCTCACTATTTGCAAAACCTATTTCCAAAATATCAGATCCACTTTCAGCAGCTTCTAACAAAATACTTAAACTTTTTTTATAAGTTGGATCACACCCCATAAAAAAAGATACAAAAGCTAAACTTTCTTCATGTTCTTTTCTTGCAAATAAATGTTCTAAGCGATTATTAAAGTATGTTATGCGGTCTTTAAAACTCATGGCCAATTTTTTCCTCGATTGTATCTAAATTTACATCACCGCGTCCGCACAGAGATGTAACTATAAGATAATTTTTAGGTTTTTTTCTTGCGATAGAAAATGTTTTAGCCAGTGCCGCACATGGTTCGAGTGCAGCGCAAATACCTTCATATTTTGCTAAAAGTTTATAAGCATTTAATGTTTCCTTATCAGAGGATGAAGTATATTGGACTCTACCAATACTTTTCAAGTATGAATGCTGAGGGCCGATAGAATAAAATTGAATACCAGCAGCAATACTTTGTGCATCAAGAACGCCCGATCCATCTTTTTTTTGCAACATGAAAGATTTCATTCCTTGCATCACTCCAATTGTACCATTGGTAAGTGCAGCTGAGTTTTTTGCTTCAACACCAAGCATTTTAACTTTAGGCTCATCTAAAAATTCATGAATTAATCCTAAAAAATTACTTCCACCGCCAGCAACACCAATAAGTAAATCTGGTAGTCTTCCTTCTTTTTTTAATATTTGTTCTCGTAATTCTTTTCCAATGAAAGATTGTGCGTATTGAACAATTCTGGGAAATGGATAAGCCGCAACTACAGATCCACAACAATAGTAAGAGTCAGGCTCTGATGTCCATAATTTTAAAACCTTAGTAATAGCATCTTTTAAACTACCTGGTGTGCTAGTAAGTTTAGCGCCATAATGTTTTGCTTTAATAACGTTTTGTGAAACTCTTTTAATATCAATTGAACCCATAACACCTTCTACTGGAATCCCAAATTTAGCTGCGCACGCTGCTGTAGCTGAAAAATGTGCTCCAGCACCACTTTCAACTAATATTTTTTTCTTTCCCATTCTTTTTGCAAGCATGATTTGAAAAAGAGCGTTTCGCACCTTATGCGAACCAGTATGATTTAAATGTTCTTGCTTGAATAGAATTTTAGCTCCACCTAATTTTTTTGAAAGACGTTCAGCATAGTAAAGAGGAGAAGGGGATCCTACAAAATGTTTTAGGTGATAATTAAATTCATTAATAAATTTTTTATCCTTAATTGCATCTTTGAACGCCTTCTCAAGCTCTTTTAATGGGGGAATTAAGGTTTCGCCGACGTACATTCCACCAAATTCACCATAATAACCACTTTTATCTGGTCCAGATCTTAAGCTTTTTTTGATTTTAGTTCTTGCCATTTTTAACTTTATTTAAAAACTCGATTATTTTTTTTTCACTTTTAACACCACGACTATCTTCTAAACCACTACTAATATCAATGCCAGTAGGTTTAAATTTTAATATTTCATCAACATTATTAATATTTATAGATCCAGCTATAAGCCACGGTTTTCTTATTTTAAGATTAGAAAGAATATGCCAATTAAATTTTTTTGATTTTTCCATGGCAGGACTATCAAATATAAACATATCCACTTCATCTTCAAATTCTTTAAATATTTTTGCACTACTTTCATCGGTGACTTTAATGGCTTTGATAATCTTTTTATTATATTTTTTTTTTAATTCTTTAATTCTTTTCAAATCCTCATCTCCATGTAGCTGAAGATAATCAAAATCTTTTTGAATATATTCAATAAATTGATTAGTTTCATTTACGATTACCGCAACTTTATTGATGTGACTTGGAATATTTTTTGTAAGTTTAGTTGCTTGTTTTGGAGTTAAATTTCTTGGTGATTTTTCATAAAAGACAAAGCCTAAATAATCCACCTTATGATCAATGGCAGTTTGGATGCTTGCAGCATCGGTCATGCCACAAATCTTAACTATTGTTTGCATTTAAATTAAAGCGTTTAAAACTTTTTTAATGTTAGTTTTAGGATTTCCTTTAGTAATGTCCCTACCAATGACTAGATGGGTTGCGCCAAGTTTTAGCGCTTGTTTTGGGCTCATCACTCGTTTTTGATCTTGGACTTTATTAGATATTCGAATTCCAGGCACCACTATTTCAAAATTTTTTGAAACTTTTTTAACCTTTGTAATTTCATGGGCTGAACAAACGATACCATGAATTTTTGCAAGCCTTGCAGTTTGTGCAAGTTTTTGTACTTGTGTTTGAATAGGTGTGTTTGATCCCATTTGTTTTAAATCTTTATTAGTGAGTGACGTTAAAATAGTCACTGCCAATATTTTCATTTTTTTATTGGTCTCAGATTGCGCTTTTTTTGCAGCCTTCATCATTTCTAATCCGCCACTTGCATGAATGGTTAGATAATCAGGACTTATATCTTTTAAGCTTTTGATTGCCTTATAAACAGTGTTTGGAATATCTTTTAATTTTAAATCTAGAAATATTTTAACATTTTTATTTTTAAATTTTTTTACAGCCTCACGGCCACCTTTAGAGCAGAAAAACTCAAGGCCGAATTTAGCACCATAAATATAATTTTTAGTTGCATTAATAATTTCACTTGCGCGCTTGTGGTTGTTTGTATCAACCGCAACAAAGATGGGTTGTTTTTTCATTAAATTTTTCCGTCGTACATATCTTCAATTATTTTATCTATTTCTTCAGGTGTACGATTTGAGTTAATTCTAAATTTTAGATCTTTTGCCATTCTAAATGCGATACTTTTCTTTATTCCAACTTGAACTTTCTCGCCAGTTCTAGGGTTTCTTGCTTCTCTAGGTTTTCTAGTTTTAACATGCCAAGATCCCATGGATCTAAGTTCTATTCTTTGACCTTGTGCAAGTTGGTTGCCTAAATGTTTAAATACCAATTCAACCATTCGCTCCACTTGAGCATGATTTAGATATTTGTATCGGATGGCTAGATCTTGAATGAGGGTAGATCTTTTCATTAAC
>Ga0315909_10008766_pt1 | contig 11037 bp, 20 predicted proteins | sample LakEriMetagenome_11_FD_203527 | JGI IMG/M metagenome (GOLD analysis project Ga0315909, IMG submission 203527) | Freshwater fungal communities from buoy surface, Lake Erie, Ohio, United States - Buoy 2 MA125 | ecosystem: Environmental > Aquatic > Freshwater > Lake | place: USA: Lake Erie, Ohio...
CATCAACACCTAACTCTTCCAGAATATCACAAAAGTCTTTTATAGTAGTTGCCCTTAGTGATGGAAAGTATTTCCGCACTATACTGAATGTACCTCTTGCTTGGTACTTAGTTCCTATCCTACCAGTAATTAACCATATTGCTGCTATCTGTGAAATGGAATATGATTTGGTACTTCTTGTTCCACCTCTATTGATAACAATTCTCTTTGTACTTGCTATATTTCTGTATAGGATTTCACTACCTTTTATTTTCAGTTTATCACTCACGCTTTATTATTTCAATTTCTAACCCACTAAATTTGACATCAGCATCAAGGTCAATCGTTTCCTTAGGTTTACCAAATGTCCTCGTAAGTAAAGTTTCGATAGAATACAAACTTCCTTTTCGCCAACTTCTATAAAGTGCATTAGCAATCGTTTTTTCCAATATGGTTGCATCTGTATCATCATGTATTTGTTTTAATTCTTCAACCGATAATGATAACATAGTTTGTATGGTATCATTTATTTCTGTTTGTTTATATCCCTGCTCTTTTAGTAGAGTAGTAAATTTCTTAGGTCTGCCATTTGGATTTCCAGACTGACCTTTCTGGAATGGTATAAGATTGGGATTCATATAACATTATTTTGGTTGCCATGCTTTACTAAACTCCATATCCTTAAATACATCTGACTTTGGAATACCTGCTCTGAATAATAACCTAACTACTTCCTCTTTTTCCATCATTAATCTCTGCATGATTTCCTCTCCACTTAAACCACTCTTTACCATATCGGAAACTATATTGCTCATTTCAAGAACACCATGAGTTCCCCTTGCCCTATTGTGGCGAATGGTCGCCATCTTGCGTTGACTTGCTTCTGTTTCTTTTAGAACTACTACTGGAACATAGCCATCTGTGATTGCATAAATTTCTTTATGTCCAGAAACAGTCCATCTATGGAAACCATCTACAATAGTGAAATCAGAATTGACTACAATAGGTTGTGTCCAACCATCTTCAATAATTGAAATCTTTAATAGTTTCAATTCTGGTGGTGCAACCTTATTAGGATTGTAATCATTTGGTTTCAGATTATCTCTGTGAATCCATTGGATTCTGTCTAATGGCTGATTAAAGTTTTTACTCATTTGTATATTTTTTGTGCTTCTTCTAATGTAATACCTAATTTATTTCTGGTTTTAATTGCTTCTGTATTTAGTGTGTTTGACTGCCTACCTTTGAAATCACCTCGTACTGCAACCCGACATAACCACTTCCATGATACTCCACTCAATGGGTGTGGTTCTTCTTCTGGTATTGGATTCTTTGTTCTGGATTCATGTAACCGAATGTACCTATTTATATTATTTGATACTTCTTCTTTGCTATCATGGTCATAACTATCCAATACTATTTTAATGTAATCACGATAGGTCATATCATCTGGTTTGCTATTGCTATTGCTATATAGCGAACTATTGGCATACCTCCATGCAGTCGCAACACCATTAACCCTATAAAGCATTTTGTGCCATAATTCTGGAAAGCACTCTGCATAAATCCACAAACCTCTTAATGGTTCTTCTCCGAAAGGTGGGCAAACTCTTTGATGCAGGAAATCACCATGCAATCTGGTTTGATTAAATAAGTCATACGTTCTATTATAATCCCATCCATATTTATGTACTGCCAACCATACATCTTCGCTTGACCAATCGTAAATAGGAAAGCATCGGTACTGATTCTGACCTGCTTCTGATTTGCTATTGATATATGCTTCGTTCTTTTTTCTGGCAATAACTTGATACCTACGCAAACTCTCTTGTGTTCTGATACCAGTAAGCATTGCTATTTTTCCATCTTTCCTATCATACAAATAAGGACTAAACTCTTGGAATGACATACCTTTCTTAAAATTCTTATGGTCGGTAATAGCACTCGGTGGCAAATCTCTTACCCATTTATCTTTTGCTTCGCTATCCCAACAATACCAAAATGGTTCTTCATTACTACAAGCATTTCTATGTTTCACTTGTAAGCAATACCAGTTTAGGTTTATATCTGGATTATCTGCAACCCTTTGTACATATTCAATAGTCGGTGGGTGTATGGCTTCTTCATCAAAGAATACAACCTCTAATGGTAATCTATTCTTTTCTTTTGCTATCTGCAATGTCATATTCAGAACTGCGGTACTATCTTTCCCTCCGCTAAAACTAACCACTACCTTATCAAATGAATCATAGATATACCGAATCCTATTGAGTGATTCTTCATATACACTTTCTTTTATGTATTCTTTTTTCCGTATCATATAAAGTTATTTAGTTCTAATACTATCAATCTGATTAGCACTAATACCATTTACAATAGTCCGATTAATCATTGGATGGAATTCATCTTTGGGACCAAAGTCGCTATCTGGGTGAAATGCAATGACATCCATGCTTTCATCTTTTGTATAGAAGCAATGATTACCTATTTCATATTCTTTGCCATCAATACCTACTGCAAATGTTTTACCATCCCATTCTTTAATTACAAATATCATTCCCTTAGTCAATGGCAAATTACCGAATGGTGTGATACATTCTCCATTACCTTTTGCCACAATACCAATGCGGTGGCTTGGATGCGTATGTGGTGTCTGTGTTATATCTGTTGGGAAATGCAGGTGATTAAAACATGGGTCGCCAAACTTAACTGGTGCAATCAATAAACTATCAGTACAACCATCAATGTATTTTAATCTGCCATGTTCCTCAATAGGACCACCGATAGTAAACATTGCTCTGTATTTGTTTTCTGGATAAATGCCTTTGGTATGATGTACCTCAATGATAACTGCATTATGGCAAAATGCTTTATCAATTTGGAATGTACCATCAGAAGAAAAATACATACCATCACTCAAATAATTATCTACACTATTATCTCTTTTGATGCACAATAATCCCTTATATACATATCCGTAATAACTGCAATCTTTCTTTGGTGTAAACCCTTCACCATTAATCACATTGTAATAAGTTATCGGATACTTGTCATGATTTGAATCATCAAAGATTACACCTGCTGATTCGTTTGCAAAACTGATAAATGCTGCATTCTCTTGTAGTAACATAATTGTAAATTTATATGATTATTGTTTTTGATTATATACTCTTAGTATTTCCATTAGTGCATCTTCCTGCTTTTCAAATAGGTAATTATTTTTTACACTATTTAATGTATCTAATAGTTGCAATTTATTTTCATGCAACATAACTAACTCAAATACACTATAACCATCATCAGTTGCTTTGGGTGTTGGTATGGTATCATCTTCATCTTCTGTTCCAACAAAAGCATCTATCTTAATATCCAGACCCCAATCCTCTAATTGTTCTTTATCCCATTCGTTTGCTAAAATATCCCAATCCCATTCACCATATCCGATATTGTCTTTTACTACCAGTTCTCTCTGTTCTTCCTCTGTTAATTCAGTTGCAATGATTGTAGGAATCTTTGATAATCCAATTTCCATTGCTGCTTTCAATCTCATATTACCTGCCAATACTACCATGTCTGAATTGACAATGACTGGTCGGTATTCCAACATCTTTGGAAACTCTTTTAATGATTTAATAAGTTTCTGGAACTTATCATCCCGAATATACCTTGGGTTGGTATCATTCGGAACTAATTTGTTTACATCAATCAGTTGTGGTTTGCGTTCTTTGAATGCCATGCTATTGGTTTTTTTTGATTTACTAAATTTTTTAGCACTATAATAGAAAAAAATATAAAATCCAAATTTTGCCCTACTTTTTTGACCATATTTTTAAGGCACATTCCAGACGATTAACGGCTGTTTTTCCTGCCTTGGTATATCTTGATAGCCAAACACCCCAAAAATGGGCTGAAATCGGCTAAAATCTGGGTCTAAAATAAGGTTGGCATACCTGCCGATATATCCCTGCTTACCCTACCTGCCAAAATCTGCCTTTCCTCCCAATCCTCCCCTCGCAGGTGTGGGTGTTCTTCCTGCATCTTTCTCCAGACCCTATCTATCGTTTTGATGCTGCTAAGTTTATCTGAAAACAAAGCATGATAATATGCACTTTGTGGAATAGCAAACATTGACATTTCAAAGTCATGTATTGTTTTAACCACAAGCATCATGTTGTCTCTGGATTGCTTGTTCTTTTGCAATACCTCTTTTGTTATTCTGCTTATGTAGTTTGACATGATGTAATTTTTTAAGGAAATCAATATGTTGTTTCTTATCTCCAAACTTTATATGGCATTCTCGACATACTGCCATTAGATTTTCTATATTATCCTTATCACTTCCAGTATTGCCCATCCCTCTGCAATCAATATGGTGTATATCTACTGCTTTGCCACCACATACTTCGCATGGTATAAATTCATCACCACAATACTGGAAATGATTTAGATAAGTTTTCACATGATTTTTCATCTGAATTAGAATGGTGGTTCTTCATCAATAGATTGTTTGCTAACTGGTGCATAGTTGGTATTCATTGATACCTTACTACCTTGGTTATTGTTGAATGAAACATTATTTGGCTTGTAGTCATTGATTGAAATCTCCACATCTTTGCCATATTGGTCTGGCTGCTCTTTGATATTGATGTTGAGATTGACATACTTCTTGCCTTGAAATTCGTAAACATGTCCACTAAGTTTGTCCAGACAGATTGAAGCGGTTAGCCAATTCTCTTTTCTCTTTTTGCCATTACCGATTCGAAGTGATTGTTTTTTTTCGTTACTCATTGTTTTTTGTTTTTATGGTGATAGAAAAATTTACTTATGTATTTGAACTATTGATATACCTATTAGGTCAATATGATTAAAATCAATATGCACATATTCTGCTTTGTGCCTTAAATCATTTATTGTGGTTGCTGCATCAAATAGAACTGGTATATCTGTAACAATAATATCCTTTCCATCTACTCGGATATATTGACCATCTTTATTTATTAGTGTGGTGAATTTACTTTCCATTTCTATCTATTTGTGCAAGTTTTCTAATTGCCCACTCAACTCCTTCAGTACCTCCCCAAGCATCCCACATAATTCCTCCGCATCCTTCTTCGTATGGTACATCTTTATGTTGCTGATGTCTTTTGAATGAAGCCATCCTGCTTATAGTTTCCCTACTGATGCCTTCTTTGTTCGCTAATTGCCTTGCTCTTGCCCAACCCACACTTGTACCGCAAGAACTTCCTTTTTCTTCTTTCCACTTTAATGCTCTCTTTGCATTATTGACTGCTGCTTCTGGATAGTCATTGTATGTTTCAGCAAAGTATTCCATTGCCTTCCATGCTTTATCCGCATCCTCTTGTGTATTATACCTGCACTCTCCGTTGCCTATTCGCCATTTACCATTGCGACATTGTGATACTGGCATATAAATTTATTTAAGATTGTGATTTAGGTTTGCGACCTCTTTTCTTTTTCTCTGGTACTGGTACTGCATCCTCATTAGTTATACTTGCAAATACTTCCATCGCATCATTATAGTTTTTATCTAATAAAGAATCATACCACCTATAAACATTCTTTACTAATATAATTCTACAATCATTACACCAATGAGTAAAATTGTGCTTCTCAATATACTTATTATGTAAAGCACTCAATCCCTCATATATCTCTCTTGTGTAATTTCTACAATAACCTGCTTTGGTTATCATGTCATAAAGATAACGATTATCTTCTAAGAATTTTATTTCTTCATCATTTATAATACCCATTTGCTTAAAATTTTATCTTCAAAATATAAATATACGAAAGGTGATGCACTACTAATAAATAGTGAATCTAATAAATTGTTTTGTGTTAACTGGTATGATAGGCAAAACCAGAATGACATACAGAATCCACAATTAAATGGTTTAATATGTAGCGACAACTTTTCTTTTAGGTACTTAGGTATCTGCAATATGTAATAATAAATGATAGTTAGGAATGCACTACCTAATAATCCAATGACTGCTTGATACATTTTTGTATGTTTTTAATTGTGATGAATATACTTGTGTGTGGTATTCCAGTTAAAGCAGATACTTTACGAACAGACCCATGCTCAATATACATCATTAGTATTTCTTTATCATACCAATATAGTTTGTTAATTAGTTTGTGTACTTGGTCAATAGTATTGTGGTCATACTGATTTAGTTCTGTTTCACTCATTAACTTGTTTACATCTTCAATCGGTACTAATGTATTGTATTGTTTATACATCTTGCCATTCTTTGAATGCACTTGGTTACAACATATACGAACTATCCAAAACTTAAATACTGGTTTCCCCTTCTCTAATAATTCTCTAATTTTAGTAACATCATATTCTAATACTATTAGAGATACCTCTTGACGCAAATCCTCCCACAAGTCTTTGCCTATGTTCTTAAATACTAATTCAAATTCAGTATCATACAACCACTCTATTGCCTTGTAGGTATTCATCAATTACATATATTGTATTAGTATATCCAAAAGTAAATACCGCTTTATATCCCTTTTCCTGCAATCTTTTAAGCATTGCGTATTGTTTCTGGATATGTTCACTTGCTCGTATATCACCATTCTTTTTGTGTACTGCTTCCGCATTACGTTTTAATTCAATATACAATCCACAAAATCCGTTTTTAGGTTCGGCAATAAATATATCTGGATATGCATCACTTGACTGCATCCTCTTATGCTTCATTGCTTGTCCTATGGTCATCTTCATACCTGCACCAAAATCAGTTCGGAATATAACATCTGGGTATCTTACTCTTAAATAGTTAGTTACCTTTAAGTGTAAATCTTTTTCTTTCGGAATTATTTGTTTGTACTTCTTCATAAACCAGTAAAGTATGTCAATCATAAAAATACATTTTAATAGTCAATAAATTTCATTGTATCACCAACAAATTTCATCGGTACACTTTTTATACTACCATGTCTATTCTTTGCTATCTTGACTAATGTTATACCTTGGCTTGGTATGGTCTGCCCATCTATCTCTACTTCTTGTATGTTATATGTATCTGGTCGCATTAAGAATATAACTGCATCAGCATCTTGTTCTATACTTCCACTTTCACGCAAGTCTGATAATTGCGGTATCTTATCTGGTCTTGCTTCTACTGCTCTGCTTAATTGTGATAATGCTATTACTGGTATATCCAATTCCTTTGCTATAATCTTGCACCCTCTACTGATTTCACTTATCTCTCCCTCTCTGTTTGCTTTCTTATCTATTCCAGACATAAGTTGCAAGTAATCCACACAAAGCATCTTTATACCATACTTGCGTTTCATTATGGTTGCCTTGCTTCTTAAATCACGAATGTTGAGTGATGGTGTATCATCAATAAATAATGGCACTTTGGATAATCGTGTTTCTGATTTGAATAGCAATCTTCTTTCATCATCAGTTAAATTATTATGCCTTATATCTGTGTGCCTTATTCCACTATCTAATGATAGTAATCTATTTACTAATTGCTCACCAGACATTTCTAAACTAAACACACCTACTGGTATATCCTGCATCAATACATTGTATATTGTATTCAACATAAAAGCAGTTTTACCTTGGGCGGGTCGAGCAGCAAGTATAATTAGGTCTGGATTTACCCAACCACTTATAGTTTTATTTATACTTCTGTAACCAGTATCTATTCCTATCTGACCATTCTCACTTACTCTACTTCTTTCTTGTGCTAAATTAAATAGGTAATGCGTCATTGACCTTTCGGTATTGACATATACATTCTCTTGTGATTTACTTATACTACTGGATGCAGCATTAAGTACCATGTTTATATCTGCTGCTTGTTGGCAATCCTTAATCATTTCATACCCTATCCTTATCCCCTCTCTTTGTAAATAGTAATCATGTAGTATTACAATCCATGTTTCCATGTGTGCTGAACTAACTACCTCATTGGTATATCTAACTACATTGTATGCACCACCTACATCTTCCAGTTTATTCTCTGCTCTCAAACGATTTGTAACGGTCAATATATCTACATTCTGATTATGGTCATACAGATATTGTATTGCATCATAAATTACTTGGTTATCTGTTACATAAAAGAAATCCCTTGACAATTTTTTAATGTACAAGGGAATACATGATGATTCTAATAGCAGGATACCTATAATGCTTCGTTCTATATCCTTAGAATGTGGCGGTACTTTACTTTCGTAAGGTAATTGCGATGTCTTTGTACTCATTGTTAAATAAAATTAAAAAGGTTATGTGATATTTATGGTATAAATTATTTATTATGTTATTATTATTTTCTTTACGGATTCCCTATCTATATTTTTATAATACTTGTTTTTATCTTTCGTGTTTTCTTGTATAGGTATTTCGTGTTTTCTTGTATAGGGTGTACCAGTTTTCTTTAATACCCTATCAATTATTTTCAATTCTCTTTTTACTATCTGTTTTTTATCATTGTATATTATTTTCCTACTTATCAAATTACTTTTTTCCAGTTTTGATATAAGTGCTGATACCTGCGTTGTGGTTACATTTAGGTATTCAGAGAATTGTGTATTAGATAGTGTGCATACACCATTCATTGATTGCTGATTTGATATAACACCATAAAGTATTTTTGCGGTGTTCGGTATCTGCTTATCAATGAGTATATTTGCAGGTATAGTAATGTACCAGTTACTCATGGTTTTGTCTTTTCATTGTGATATAAAAAAGAATAGGGGAGTTTCTACTCCCCTATCTTATTTCCGATGATTGCCGATTATACTGCTTCGGCTACTTCTTCTACCTTGGCGGTTATTGTTCTCTTTCGCCTTGCGTATTTCAGTTCAACATATCCTGCTTTTTCCAATCTGGCAACCCATGATGTGATTGATACAGATGTTACACCAAACTTGTTGGCTAATTGCTCATTGGTATCAGATACTTCGCCTTGGCTCTGTACATAACCCAAAAGCAATTTGGCTGATGCAGGAATCTTTTTGTCATTTAATACTTTGTCATTAATAGTAATCATGTTACTGGTTTTTTGTTAGATAAATAGTTTTGCTCTCCTGCAAGTTAAGTATTTTGAATGCACCAAATGTAATTTCTCTACCAAATTTATTTTTGTGCTTAACGCTATCGCATAATATCTGCACCCCTAACTTTCTCAATTCTGATATTTTAGCGGTTACATTTAGTACATAGCAATCACGTTGTATATCCCTCGTACTTGCTGCCCTACCTATTGATGCTTTTTCTATTAAATAGTATAGGACTTCCATGACTTGGTTTTTTGGCATGGTTAATTTCTCTGTAAATAATAATTCTATTTGCTCATTCATGGTAATTAAATTTTGTAATGATAAAAATAATGTACAATGGTTGAGTGGTCACGATTAATTGACTTGGCTATTTCTGGCATAGTATAACCCATCTGGTAACACTTCATGGCATAATCCCTCCGTAATCGCACTAAATCCCTACTCCTACGTTTGGATTTAAGGTCTGATATATTTAGGTCATTAGCCAAGCAGTATTCTTGCAGGTATTGTGAAATAGGCAAAAGTTCCACTACTTTATCAAACCTATCTTTGATGATTACCCTATCAACATATTCTTTCACTACCTGCTTCTTTATGGTAGGATTTGCTTCGGTATATTCATCAATCAGATTGCTGATTCTTTTTAGCGAAACATCACTACAACCAGAGTACAATTGTATGTATTTAAGTAAATGACTTTTGTGCATCAAAAACTTTTATTCAGTTTCTCCATTAACTCCATCATGTATCGGTACGCAAGACCAATAGCATCACAAAGTTTCTGTACATCTTCATCATTACGTTGGATTCTCATGACCCATAGTTCTTTACCGCTTGGCATATAAGGGCAATAACTTATGAAGTCGCACCATTGCCTATCAGATACAAACATATCACTCTGCACCTGCCAATAGTATTCCCTATACTTTCTTTTGAAATGCTCTACACTTTCTGTTAGGCAAAAGTATAAATGATTCTTTGGTTCAAATGGGCATTTAACTTGTATGCTTCCATCAGTACCTACTAAACCATCTGGAGTTCCACCATATATATTCTCAATACATTCTATATAACCAGTAGGGTCAACCTTATTACCAGAATGTAATTCATATACTGCTATTGCTTTTGGCTCATACTCAACACCATAAGCGGTTGCTTCATTATTGAATTCCCTTTTAATACCAGTTAGTCGTTCTGATAGTTTCTGCATCACATAATCCTTTGATGTCTGTGATAATTCACCATTATCTTTTTTGGTTTTCTCTTTTGGCTCAACCATTAGATTCCAGATATTACTACTGGTGAACTTACCTCTCCTTGAATTGAACCACTCTTGTGAGTATTGCTCAATCGGTAAAATTATTTTACTCATTGTTATTATTTTTATTAGGGTGAACAAAGTTTTTCGGTAATGATTCTATTGCTTCTACATCTTTCTCTCTTAGTGTATAGTGTTCTTGTGCTTTCTTAAATACATCTAATTCACCGCCCATATATCTGCCAAGCAATTTCATCATTAATGTATCAGTCATTTCTGGTTTCGCATCTTTGACTTCTGGTTTGCTGCCATGCGTATTTGTAGCATCGCTATCTGGTGTTTCATTATCCAATGCGAACAGACCTGCAAGTGCATATTTCCTTGCATACGATGAACTCGCACCAGTTATTTGGCTGCCATCCATACCTTTCTTTGATTCTTCTTCCCTTGCGAATGCTGATGTAGTGTAAGTATTAGTGCCATTACTCAACACGATTGTTGCCTTAATGTACAACCTATCTGTACCTGCTACATGAACTATCTCATCATTCATGGTTAGCCAATATCCGTACTTATGAATGATTGGCTTTACTGCTTCTACAATATCTTCGGCACTTCTGTATTTGTATTTGCCGAATGAATTGTACTTACCCTTTGGTGCTTTGACCTCTGATTGAATTGTTGCAAGTGTTACTGATTCAGTAATGACCTGCTTTGGTTTTGCGTTACTCATTGTATTTGTA
>Ga0315909_10008767_pt1 | contig 11037 bp, 11 predicted proteins | sample LakEriMetagenome_11_FD_203527 | JGI IMG/M metagenome (GOLD analysis project Ga0315909, IMG submission 203527) | Freshwater fungal communities from buoy surface, Lake Erie, Ohio, United States - Buoy 2 MA125 | ecosystem: Environmental > Aquatic > Freshwater > Lake | place: USA: Lake Erie, Ohio...
GCTCGCCCAAATACCCCTGAACTTGAGCCTGAAGCTGTGCGTATTTAGGCTGGTAAATCGCCTCACTGGCGTACACCTGCGGAGCTAACTCAACTTGAGAGGTAAGAATCTCTCGCATTGAGCCACCATAATCTGGTGCCTTAGGTGCCTGTATTACTGTATCTCCGCCGCCCATAAGATAAAATCCTTTCTAGCTTCTTTGTGGTTAATTCTACTGGACGATTTTTCCTCCAAGTCCACAGTTCAACAACAGGTTCGTTTCGGCTTTCAAAAAAGTGCCGCAAAACTTCTGCGTGTGCCTGTGTATTGTCTGCCCAAACAAGGTGGGCAGTCCAAATACCATTTGATTCTTCCCAAGTCCAATCAATGTCTTTTTTGCCAGGGTGTGCAGTTGAAACTCCAACAATTTGACCATCTTGCTCACTCCAGAACAAACCATTATTGAGCGCATAAAAGCCAAGGTAGTCAGCGCACTCGTCCCTAGTAACATGACCAAGCATATTAAGATGGTTGAGTGATTTGGCATAAACGGCATCAATGATTTTTTCGTAAAGCTCAAGAGTTAGCTTCTTCAGCTGCATATCAGCTTAAAAGTGCGTAATGATAAATGAAGCTCCAAGCACAAGCCCATTATCTTGACCATTGCTTCCATTGTAGAAAAATCCAATGTGAGCACCAAAAGAAGTTGCTCCAAATCCTTCTGGTTGATCTTGGCCAAAATTATTAATTGTCCTTCCAACATTCCTCATAGCCATTGCAAAACAACCATTGTTGTCAGCAAGGTTAGAACTACCAGCAAGCTGAAAACACAGCTTTGGATTTATGACTGAAGGATTTGGTGAGCCTGAGTCTGTATCGTTAATGTAATTAACGTAATACTTTGAAACTGCGGTATTGTCCCAATAAACGCTTTTAACGTTGTATCCTCCAGACGTTGTTGTTGAATCAAAAACAAGAGTTAACTTAATTTGAGAACTAAATACTGTTGATTCAGTAGTTATTATGGTGAATGTTTTTGCTACGGAATTTACGCTTTCTATGCGATAAAGTTTTCCAGTAATTCCTGAAGTGCCCGTCTTTACTCCAATGTATTGCCCTGCAAGAAAAAAGTTATTTTCATATCTTGGATCAAGAATGTCATAGTTGACTGTAAAAGTCGTAGAGCCTGCAGACCTAGAGCCATTAACAAGAAGGTATCCTGTCTCTATGATAACGGTTGGAGCCGATGCAACTGCGGTAAAGAAATAACAAGATGCCGCAATCTTTGGAGTCGTGCTGATAAACGAGTCAAAAAATGACTTGTTCAAGACATCGTTGGCGGAAGTTGCGGCTGTGCTTGTTTGGAGATTACCGGTGTACAGGTAGGTGCCACCAATGGTTGCTCCTCCAAAAGGAATTCTTGTGGCATCCCTGGCATCGACGTACTGCTTGTGCGTTGCCTGAAGATTTGAGCTTGGATCTGGGGCCGGCAGTGTCACTGCTCCAGCAAAGGTCATAGCTCCGACGTTAGTGTCTCCAGCCTTGTTTACGGGAGTGTACCCAAGGTTTGCCTGCTTTCCTGCTAGGCCAGAATCGACGTAGTTTTTAGGAACGGCAGCAGAGGCAGAAGACAGTGGCCCAGCCAGCAAGATGTCGCCTGTAGCTGTATCTCCAGCCTTGTTTAGTGGGGTAAAGCCAAGCACGTTTTGCTTTCCAGCAAGGCCATTGGCCAAGTTGGTATCAACGTAGCTTTTTGGCACCATAGCCGCTGGATTTGCCAATGGCCCGTTAACGAGAATGTCTCCGGTTGCGATGTCTCCGGCCTTGTTAAGCGGAGTGAATCCAAGGTTTGCTTGTTTGCCTGCCAGCCCACTGTCAACGTATTGCTTCGTTGCGGCTTCTAGTGGGTTCTGTGGATTTTGCGGAAGCGTTAATGCTCCATTCAGAGAAAGAGCGCCAACATTGGTATCACCCGCTTTATTGACTGGAGTAAAACCCAGATTGTTTTGCTTGGTGGCCAAGCCGCTGTCCACATAAGACTTTGGAGTCGCATTGAGGCCAGACGTCAAAGTGGCATTTGCAAGCGTCAGCAAGCCGGTCATCGGCTGCGATCCATTCTTAGGAAGATAGGGATCAAGAGACGGATTTATGGCTGTCTGAACTTGAGACAGTGTTGCCTGCTTCAGGGATCCAGCCTGAACGATCAGCAAGGAATCGCTGGTTGTACACGAAGACGCAGCAACCTGGGACGTGATTGCCCCAGGAACCAAAACAGCATTGTTGACGTGCGCATTCAGGTTAACCGCGGTCACCTGCCCACCATCAACGTATGTTACGCCAGCTTGTATCTGTGCCATATTATTCTTCTGTGATCATTGCCCTGTTCGAGTTGATAGCATACACACTGGTGCTTTTCAACGCCGGTCTTCCCAAGTTAAAAACAACCTCTGTCTCAATTGCGACTCCTCTCATTGCAATTCTTGGGCGAATAGTCCCATCAATTTGAGCCGATCCAGTAAAGACATAGCGCAGGATCTCTTCAGACGAGTCAGGATCGTGAACAGTTACAAAGATTGAGACATCGTCTCCGGTAGTGTTGCTGAAGTTAAACTCAGCCCTACTGAAGCGCTTTGTAAGCTGGCTGCCAAACGTGTACTCCCTTGAGCGGATACGGGCATCAATTGGGGTCACGATGTAAGAAATATCCGTGAGCGTTGCCGGCAAGTTAAATGGAAGCAGCGGAGATCCGGTTGTGCCAAGGAACTCATCTCCTCCCTCTAGCTCTTCAGCAAGGAAGATGCCTCCGTAAGCTCCGGCCAAGAACGTGGTTGGTTGCCCTGGCTGGAATGGGCCAACAAGCGGAGACTGCACAGGCTTTCCAACGTTTGCAATAATGAACAACCGGCGCTTGTTGTTGTAGAAGGCGGGGACAAACTTGTCGATGTACATCCCCTCAGGATAGGTGTCTATGCTCTCCCAGGCCTTGTTGAGCGTGTTGTACACCAAAATGGAGTTGTTCTTGATTCCTCCATTAACCGGAAACGCAATAAAGAACCGGTTGTCAAAGTAGATTGCTGTTACCTTTTTGGCGTAGTCAAAGTTGACAGTGTCAAAGTAGTCATCAATAGGTTCACTGAGCGGCATTGTGTTCCCGACCAGTTTAAGGTCAAGCTGCGGAGTCAACATGTGGACTCCCTTGCCACTGAAGAAAAAGACAAACTGACCAGCCGGCACGATGCTGTGCCGCGCTAGGCATCCTACTTCTGTGGTAACTACAGTTACTTGGCTTTGATCTGGAGTTGTCTCATCAAACCTAGGATCAACGTAAGCAACGTAAATTGACTTGGACATGAATACCAAAAATTGGTTTTCAATCCATGGTAGCACTCCAACGATGCTATCGTTGCCACCTTGATTAATCACAAACGTATTAAGCGGATCGTAATTGTCGCTTAAAATATCGGTTGCAATTATCTCAGTGTTTTTTGTTTTTACGATTATCCTGTTTTGAAAATACAGGCCAAACTCTCCAGGAGGAAGTGGATAAGTTACGTTGTCTGCGTTGATTCCTGTCTGATCAACAAACGTAAGTGCGTTTGATACGCCATCCCACAACAGTGGCGGATTTGCCTGCTGCACTTCAAACCCAGTAATGTTTGTGTGGGCTTGAATTGTAGACCCAGTATTATTGGTAAAAGAAAACGTAAATTGATTTGGGCTTATGATTGAAGCCACAACTACGTTTCTGTGAAAATAATCGTGAGAGTACGGAGCTACTACATCAATTATGTTTACCTCTGATCCAACCCTAAACCCATTTGGATTAATGGTAGTAACAGTAACAGAAATTGTCTGTCCGGCACTAACTGATGGATTGGTTATTGTTGCTGAAACAGTGCTGCCAGCAACTCCCCTAAAAATGTAAAGATTGTTGAGTGCCTGTACTATTTCAGGCTGAAAAGAAAACGAAGAAATCAAAAGCGATACTGTGCCACTTCTGGGTGCGGCACTTTCGTATTCATAAGATATGACAGTCCCGTTTAGCGCGGAAATCGTGTACTCTTGATATTGGAACGTTGGGCTAGTTGTTCCGTATCCAACCTTGATTTTATCTCCAACGTTTAAGCCGATTGTAGTCTGAACAGAAATGTTGCCAGTGTAAAATCCTGGAGTTGGCGTAGAGGTGTATGAGGCTTGCTGGGAAGAAAGCTCGCCAACAGTGAGGTAGCGCCCAGTCGGAAACGTGTACTTTTGCGAGAATGTTTTCTTCTGAGTGTTGTACAGCACCATTCCATCGCTAAACAGAAGGACGATGTTATCCTGTCCGTTCTTGTCGATGTAGTAGCCGGATCCACTCTGCATCAGTACGTTGTACTCGTCAGAGGTGAGTCGCTCGCAGCCTTTTCTGGGCTGTGCCGATCCGCGTTGCAGCCTCATGTTCTTTGAGGACTGCGAGTAGCCTGGGCTTAGATTTGAAGGATCAAGGCGCGAAGAAAAGCCGATAAAGTTGTTATCGGACTCAACTGCAATCTGGCTTTCTTCCTGTGCCATTAGTCCTTTGAGATCAGCCTACCAAGCTTTTCCACAACACGCTGGAGGTCATCACGGATGTCCATGATTGCCTGCACGTCCATTTCCCCGCCTTCGTCCTCACCTTCTTCTTCCTCTCCGTAGCCACACTCAGGACAGGTGCCGTTCGACTTCATGTCGCAGCCACAGTCTGGGCAGTATTCTTTTCCAGTTCCTCCCAAAAGGGATCCCAGTGCGATAGTGAGCTTGCTCATGCGATGTAGTTTTTAAGCTTTTCCAAACGATTGCTCCAGCCATTACTGAACGAAAGTTGCGTGGAATCCAGCTTTGCCAGCAGCTTGTAGAAGTCAATTCGCTGCTGCATGATGGAGGCGCAGATGGCATCGACACCGATGTCGTTTATTTTGTCCTCCAAAGCCATGATTGTCTTTGGCCCGATCACACCATCGTCACCGGCACCCACAGCCCTCTGAAGGAACTTTGATGCCTGGCCCACACCAGTGTTAACGCAGCCATCAAAATGAACAGCATAGAGCGGCCAGGGCATCTTGTAGCACCTGCCAGGTACCCAATAGTCGTTGTAATATATGTCCTCTAGCTCCTCGTCACTGATCTCCTTTACGCAGCGCCGGCTCTCCTGCCGGTTGTCGCGGTACTTGTCGTACTCACGCTGGAGAATGCCGCGGTTTGTCTTTCCACCCTTGTCGTGTGGGTGGTTAAAGTATCCGCCTTCTACATCGAGCACGAACTTAAGTGCCCGCTCAAAGTTAGGATTTGCTGGAACGGTGCTCATTGCGAATGACGTCCACCAAGCCAAAAATGCTGACAACAGCACTTGCGACAGCATTACCAATTCCGATGGAATAGATGCCAGCAGCGGCTCCAATTTTAGCAAGGCCAAGCCATGTTGAAGGTTGCCGGAGATAGTTTTTAAGTAGGTTCATTTTTGTTCCGTGTGCTCAAACAATCGCTCCCAAAGCGCTTTGCGATCAGCCTCACACTCCTTGATCTTGCCGTACAAGTAGTAGACGGCAACGATGGTGAATGCCATGGACAAACCCTGGCCTGCCACCTGATCCAGAATGTGGTTGATGAATCGTTCCATAAAATCAGCACTTCCAGCGTCTCATGCTTGCCTTGGCTCGCTCTGCCGGCCCCTTGGCCTTAGCCACAACGCCAGCCATGCGAGCGCAGAAGGACTTCTTGCGACCCTTGTCTGTGTCTGTCTTTGGATTAGGAGCAGGAGCCTTGAGATTGCTGCCAGTAGCAGCGTTGTACTTGGCTCGTCCCTTGGCGGTCAGCCCTGCTCCTTTAGAGACAGGCAGCTTCTCGCCTTTGGACACAGAGAGGTTGACCTGCTTTTTAGCCATTGGACTCTTCAGGAGGAGGAATGAATGAGCCGTCAGGTTGCTGAATCCAGCCGGGACCACAAGGAATGCCATCGACATTCACAAGAGTGGTTCCAGCGGGAGGAGTGAAAGGTGTTACCCCGTCCCAGACAATGACGTTTTGCACCACCTTGGTGGCATCATCAACAATAGCGTATCTCATGCTTAGAAGTAGGTTACAACAACAACAATGCCGTCTGCTCCATTCCCGCCAGCGCCAGAGTTTCCAACACCATCAAGCCCGCCACCGCCACCACCTCCACCGCCTCCGTAAAGTCCTCCATTTCCCCCGTTGCCTGCGTTTCCGGCAACGCTAGAGCCTCCACCTGCGCCTGCGCTGCCACTAGCAGCAAAGCCTACTGTGACACTTGGAGCAGATCCACCATTGCCCCCAATTGCTCCCCCTGATGCAGTGCCGCCAGTAAACCAAGTTCCAAGCTGCGTTCCTCCCGAGCTGCCAATAAATCCAACCGTTGCAGAAATTGGAAGCCCTCCACCTGCGCCTCCACCTGCGCCTCCAACAGTTGTATTTGATCCACTAGAAAGGGCTCCTGCGCCGCCCGAGCCAGCTGATCCGTTAGCCCCCTGAAACATGGCGCGGGCACTTGAAGAAGCCCCAGCAGGTCCACTTGCGGTTGTTGCAGTCCCAGCACCTCCGCCACCTGTCACTTGTATCCACGTTCCAAAAGAAGAGTTTCCTCCATTTACCCCAACATTTCCGTTTGTGCTATTAATCGTAACGGAAGCACCTCCAGTTCCACCACTTCCAACAGTAACAGTTTCAGTTGCCCCCAGTAATGCAGCGGCAATGTTGCGAAAAGAATACGACCCGCCACCGCCACCGCCACCGCCTGATGCCTGAGATCCAACGCCCGCTTTGCGACCAGAGCCGCCACCGCCACCGGCTGAGATCACAACAACGTCAACAGCCACCGCCCCAGCGGGCTTTGTCCAAGTGCCACTCGTAGTGAACGTCTGTACGTTTGTCTGATTTGTCTCAGCAATCGTAATTGCACCAGCAGCGTTGGTGATCGTGATCCCAGTTCCAGCAGTCAAGGCAGCCTTGGTCAGCGTGTTACCAGTGCTGTTGCCAATGAGAAGCTGCCCATCTGTGTAGGTTGTCTGCCCCGTGCCACCCTTGTTCACGGCCACCGTATTCAGTGTTGGGTTTGGATACGTTCCGCTGAGATCCCCGCCCGCGGCTCCAGTTGGAACACGGGCATCAGACAGTCGGCTGTCATTGCCTTGAGCGGCCGTGTTAGCTGAAGATCCGTAGACAACAGCAATAGAGCCGGAGGTGGTAATCGTGCTGCCAGACAAGCCCGTGCCGGCAGTGATGCTGGTAACAGTGCCAGGATTCTTTACAAGGCTGCGCGCCACCCGTTTAGTAACGCCACCCTGGTTGATCACCAAAATGTCTGCATCGGCAACACTGGTGGCCGGCGGAAGTTGAGAGATTTTAACGTCAGCCATAAATTACTGGTAAATCGGAATAAAGGTTGGAGTAGACACTCCTGGTATAATTATTTGAATCCAGCCAGCATTACTACTTGCGTTGCTTGGAGAGCCAGAGTAGGCGGAAACGTTTAAAACATCCGTAGGAGTCCAATTTGTTCCATTAAAAACAAGCCCCTGCGTAGCTGCTGGAGCAGTTGCAGACACCGCAGTAGATTGCAGTGATGTTGCATTTCCATTGCTTGGGTTAGCAACAGGAGTCCATCTGCCAACGGAATCTTCACCTACTACAAGTGACAGGAACTGGCCAGCGCTTGGAGTAGCTCCAGAAATTGGAGTGGACTGTAGCTGGGTGGCGTTTGTCGAAGCGTCTGCTGGAGTCCAGCGATTAATGGAGTCTTCGCCTGTTACAAACTTTAAAATTTGCCCAACGCTTGGAGCGGTTGCAGAAATGGGATCCCCCTGCAATTCAACAGCGTTTGCCCCGCTGGGCCTCCATGCATATCCGGATGAAGGATTTATCGGATCTTTAAGCCCCCAAGTAAGCACCTGAGACTCTGCCGGAGTAATCCCAGATAGAATTTCAGTGCCTTGAAGTTTGCCTGCATCCGCTAGGCTTGGAGCATAATTAGCTCCATCGTAAACCAAGCTCTGCCCAGTGGTTGGAGCCGTTGTGGTTACTCCAGTTCCCCGTATAGATGTTGCGTCTGCCCCTGCTCCTCCAGCAGTTGGCTTCCACTGCTGCAAAGAGTCATCCCAAACAAGTGCATCTCCGTCACTTGGAATGTTTGAGCTTACATCGTAGCCCTGAAGCTGAAATGCGTTTGCTACAATTGGACTCCAAAATGAGTTTGAAATATTGGGCTGGCTATCTGTGTTTTGAATAACGCAAACCCAAGCCGGATCTGAGCTTGAGGTGGTTACAATCTGCCCAGGCTCGTAAGTGGTAGTAGAGTTCCAAATTGTGGAAGTTCCGCCTCCAGAAACCACAGAGGGCTGCCATTCTGAGCCGCTCCAAACCAAGGCATTCCCAGTGTCAGGAGCATTCCCCGAAACAGGCCGGCCTTGAATGGCAGTTGCGTTTGCGCTGCCACCAGAGCTTGGAATCAATCTTCCAATGCCATCAAACGCCAATACTTGGCCGGCAGTTGCCCCCACAAGATCAATTGGCAAATTTAAACCTGGCCTAATTCTCCAAGAGTTAAATGAGACTTCACCAGTTGGAAAACAGGAGGTAACATTAACCTGTACAGAAGATGCTGACGAACCAACAACAAATCCAGACATCCACCTCTGCCCGTTTGTTGCTGTTATTGTAACAGGTTGAGTAGAAAAGTATGGATTGACTCCTGTGTTGTTTGAAAACGCAAAAGTCTTTAATCCGTATCCAACCGCAACATTTGTGCTGGATTCCTTTTCCACTGGAAGCACGATAGTCGATTCACTTGCAGATCCAATCCGCCCTTTTGCATCAACTGTGATTGATCCAACTTTGCCAGTGGATCCATAGCCGTAAGTTCCAGCAGCAACTCCAGAGGCAGACAACTGCGCAGACACGGCCCCAGGTCCAGTGGCAATAACATCACCTGTCAAAGAGGTGATTGCAGTTTGGGGATTTGCAATTGCCGTCAAGCTTGTCACACGGCCTTTGGCATCAACACTGATCTGGGGAATCTGATTGATTCCACCAACATTTGTCTGAGCAGAGGTAATTGAAACAAGCGAAGCGGTGATTGTCTCAGCCCCAGATCCAACAACGTCACCGGTAATGCTGGTGACTGCTTTTGGATGCGAATGATCTGCTCGCGCAAAATCTGTGCTGGTTCCGATAACCGGAGAGTTGGAATCTGGAGATGGGTTCAGCGTACTTGCTTCTGGAATGGTGCCAAACCTAGCGTCATTTCCTTGAGCGGCTGTGCCTGCTGTTGTTCCATACACAACAGCCAAAGATCCCGTTGATGTGATTGGGCCACCAGAAAGGCCGGTTCCAGCCGTCACGCTTGTGACTGTGCCCATGGTATTCGGGGCGGTGGTTAACCCAGTGACGCGACCCTTGGCATCGACAGAAATGACAGGAATGTCGGTCACGCTGCCAATGGACGCTTGCGCAGTTGTGACGGCAGCCAGCGTTGGGTTTGGATACGAGCCTGCCAGGTCACCTCCAGCAGTGCCAAAAGGCCGGCGGATGATTGAGCCAAGAACCTGCTTAGTGGTTCCTCCCTGTACGATTGGAACAATCTCTGTTCCGTCTACAGCGGATGCTACTGGAAGTTGAGTGATTCTGTCGCCCATATTATTCCAAAATCAAGTTTTCTGCGCTTTCTGTCGTAAGTCTAAAGCCAGCTTCAGTGTTAAGGTAATCCACACCAACGGGCGCAGAGCTAACTGTCTTTCTGAATTTAAAGGTCTGACTGTTACCAGAAACCTGAATTCTGGCAAAGTTTTTATTGATTGCCTTTGCCGGATCCTGATTTCTTTTTCGTATGAATCTGGTGATCATGCTTAGTAGCTGTAAACCATGTTCATTTTACGGACTTGGCCTTGCTGCCTGATCAGCACATCAATCTGTTGCTGAACTGCAAACTCGGCCATTCCTTCAAGTGTATCAGCCTCTGTTGCCCTGCCTTCTGATCTGAGAAAGTCAGCAGACACAGCATTCACCAGATAGCCCTTAAACCGGAATGGGATACTCACAGCCCTCCAGTTAAAGCTGGGATTTGACGGCAGCACACCGATAGCCGCATTTGCGTATGCGTTCCAAAAGTTGCCAGATACAGGCAAATTCTTGTTGGGTGGATTGTACGCCGCACTACCCTGGCTTGTGTCATAGTACACCTGAGCGCCAGCAGGGTAGGCGATTGTTGCATCAAGCCTTGTGCCAAACAAGTATGGTGCTGTGTTTCGGAGCAGGACAAACCTTGTCTCAAATCCAGCAAATCTGAGCACAAACAACTCTTGGCTGAGATTCTGAATAGACACAGCCGTGCTGGTGTCTATGTCCGGCATGTTCTCGACAATGTACGAGTCATCCCTGCACCTGGATGTCTTCCGCGGATCATCTGTCCAGCAGCCAATGGCTTGGCCAGAAACAACTGTAATTGGCTGCCTGTTGCCCAAAAACTCCAGCGTAGACCCAATAATGTCAGTCCACTCAGGAGTGCCCCATGGAATCTGAATGGTTACAGACGTGATGTAGGGATTTGTGCCCTCCTCTGCAACCGTGTACTCAAATTGATACTGAGAACTGGCAGAGCTAACCCGTGTTCCGTCTTCCTTGGTAATGAAGAACGGATTGATGATATTGACAAGCGACTCTCCAATTGTTCCCTTTTGCCAAGCCTGACTGCCAAAATCTCGCAGGTAAATTCTTGGATAATTTGTATCAAGTGTCAGAACGCAAGACAACGTGTTCTGAGAATTCTGAAAAAGCAAAGAGTTCCCATTTTCCTGCAAAAGCTCCACTTCGTTTTCGGTTAAAACAGGAATAGGAGCCGTTGTGACGTTGGTGATCGGAATCCCAGGCCAAACCTGAACAACCTCTTGGATGTCGGGCCAATCCTCCCGATCCCAAATCATGCTTAGCCTGCGATTAGCAAAATCGCGAATGGCTGCAAAAGACTTGTCATTTAGCGTGTTTCTATCAAGGCCAATAAGCTGGCATGACTCTGCTAGAACTGCGCTAAAT